>Ga0065711_1049288_pt1 | contig 11379 bp, 13 predicted proteins | sample Hoacrofraction12_FD_59098 | JGI IMG/M metagenome (GOLD analysis project Ga0065711, IMG submission 59098) | Hoatzin crop microbial communities from Cojedes, Venezuela - Epithelial fraction 12 v2 (version 2) | ecosystem: Host-associated > Birds > Digestive system > Esophagus > Crop | place... | reverse complement strand
ACCGGCAAACTGGCAACAGCAGATGAGGAGAAAGCTGAGGTACTCAACAACTTTTTTGCCTCAGTCTTCATGGGCACTTTCTCTTTCCACACCTCTTGAGTGGATGGACCACAGGACAGGGTCTGGGGGAGCAAAGACCATCCCACTATAAGAGAAATTGAGGCTTATGACCACCTGAGGAACCTGAACATACAGAAGTCTATGGGACCTGATGAGATGAATCCCAGAGTCCTGAGGGAATCAGTGGAAGTAGTTGCCGAGCAACTCTCCATGATATGTGACAAGTCATGGCAGTCAGGTGAAGACCCTGGTGACTGGAGGAAGGGAAACATTGCACCCATTTTTACAAAGGGTAGAAAGGAGGACCCTGGGAACTACTGACCTGTCAGCCTCACCTCTGTGCCTGGGAAGATCATGGAACAGATCCTCCTAGAAGCTATGCTAAGGCACATGGAGGACAGGGAGGTCATTCGAGACAGCCAGCAAGGCTTCACCAAGGGCAAGTCCTGCCTGACAAATCTAGTGGCTTTCTATGATGGAGTGTGATCTATCTGGACTTCTGTAAAGCCTTTGACACAGGGGAACAACATCCCGGTCTCTAAATTGGAGAGATATTGATTTGGTGGTCAGACTGTTCAGTGGATGAGGAATTGGTTGGATGGTCGCATCCAGAGGGTAGTGGTCAACAGCTCAATGTGCAGATGTAGATCGGTGACAAGTGGTGTCCCTCAGGGGTCCATATTGGGACCAGTACTGTTTATTATCTTCAGTGACACAGACAGCGCGATTGAGTGCACCTCAGGAAGTTTGCAGACAACACCAAGCTGAGTGATGCAGTCAACACGCTGGAAGGACGGGATGCCATCCAGAGGGACCTGGACAAGCTTAAGAAGTGGGCCCATGTGAACCTCAGGAGGTTCAACAAGGCCAAACGCAGGGCTCTGCACATGGGCCAAGGCAACCCCTGTTATCAATAAAGGCTGGGGGATGAAAAGACAGAGAGCAGCCCTGCCAAGAAGGACTTGGGGCTGCTGGTGGATGAAAAGCTGGACATGAGCTGACAATGTGTGCTCACAGCTCAGAAGGCCAACTGTATCCCAGGCTGCATCAGAAGAAGCGTGGCCAGCAGGTCAAGGGAGGTGATTCTGCCCCTCTGCTCCGCTCTGGTGAGAGCCCACCTGGGGTCCTGCATCCAGCTCTGGAGCCCTCAGCACAGGAAGACATGGACCTGTTGGAGCAGGTCTAGAGGAGGTCCACAAAAATGATCAGAGGGCTGGAACACCTCTCCTATAAAGAAAGGCTGAGGGAGTTGGGGTTGTTCAACCTGGAGAAGAGAAGGCTCCAGGAAGACCTTATTGCAGCCTTCCAATACTTAAATGGGGCCTACAAGAAAGATGGGGACAAACTTTTTAGTAAGGCCTGTTAGTGATAGGACAAGGGGTAATAGTTTTAAACTAAAAGGGGGTAGATTCAGACTAGATGTAAGGAGGAAACATTTTTGCTATGAGGGTGGTGAAACTCTGGAATGTATCGCTCAGAGAGGTGGTAGATGTCCCATGCCTGGAAACATTCAAGGTCAGGTTGGATGGGGCTCTGAGCAACCTGATCTAGTTGAAGATGTCCCTATTCATTGCAGATGGGATGGACTAGATGACCTTTAAAGGTCATCCCAGAGCTGCAGAACTTTTGTACTGACATTACATCGACAATAGAAAAATCATTTGAAATTTAATTCTGGAAGAACAATGCAAGTTCAGTGTACATTCTGAATATAAAATTTATCCTTGTTATGTTGTTGGCAATATCTTTTTCCTTTAAAATGGTGTCCAAAATGAAGCTTTGGAAAGCGTAGCAATTGTCAGCAAGCTGATACTCAGAGCTGCTATTTACGTGTCCACTGGAAATGTGCTGTTTCTCTAAGCAAGGTAAAGATCACATTTCCATCCATTAGCCTAGGAGTAGTCAAGAGTTAGAGGTTATTCTGAACTCCACTTTTCTGAAAATAGTCCCGAGTTGTATTTAGAAGTCTCATCAGCTATGAAAAGCCAGACTAAACACAACAGAGATCAGCTCAGTTCTGAGACAGAACTAGACCAAGAAACATGTACAAGTATGTCCTGTTTTGGTTCAACCTAACCTCTTCCTCATTAAAAAAAAAGAAAAAGTCCAATACAATGGTCATTACTGCAGCTGGTATAATTTACCAAATCTTTCTACACAGCAGTAACACAGTAGTCATGAGCAGGGGTAAGACAGGTACCTAGCATTACTGAACAATGTCTATTCATGGTTATTGCCTGGGATACAGAGGAGAGAAGGGAGTTGGGAAAATCAGAAGCATAGACTGATGACAACAAAAGATTGGTTAGGAGCTCATGTACATTCAAGATATTTCAGATGTTTCCTCTCCCACAGGTACTTCCCCTCCTATTCAAAGAAATAGTTGCAGTACCACAGAATCCACCATGTGGTGTCTGTTAGCAAATGTTGACTTTTTCATGGTGACTGGTGTAGGTACATCTAGATTGTGTATTTAAACATCACAGTTTTGTTTTCATTTCTTGCAAGAAGCATTTGACTTAGGTTAATGTTTTATATCAACAGAGTAAAAATAGCTAATTCTGGGCCCAAAGGTCATACACATCAGCACAACTTGAGTTCTGAAGTGCTTTTAACCTTGATTTTTCCTTGTAAACCAGGTCCTTTAAAATATACAACACATTTAACCCAGTCTCATGAGCTTGAGGGGGGGGGATTTTTTTGCTGTCTTTGGAAGACCATAATCATTTGACAATTAGAGGGGTCTGATTGTATTTTGAGACAACACTTGCCAGGAAATACATAAGACAAATACAGTTCACGCTACAGAAAGGAATACAAATCAGAAATATCAGCACACAGGAAAAAAAGACATCTTCCCCATCTGATTCATTAGATTTTTGGCACCCCAATTAAGTTCTCACAAGCTAGTATTCCAGGCACAGTAAAATATTGTTGTTCCACTAGGCTTGCTCCAGTGTTTAGTCATAAGATCCATACAATAATAACAGAACAGTGGCCTATCTTGACCAACAGTACATTAGTTATTATCTGCAGCACAAACACCTACCACTTTATACTAACATTTTGGCAGTTAATCTAAACATAGCACTTAAAGCTACATCATAATTTTGAGATCTAACTGGGTCATTTTCCTTCCAGCTGGCACCAGTAAAAAGTATTTTATAACAAAAAAGTAAATGAAACTTTTTTTTACGAGGGTTTTTTTTTTTTTTTTCATTCTCTAATGGCAGGAGCACAAGTATGATTTCAAGCACACACGACACATTTTTCAAGTCCTGTTCACGGTGATGCTAGCTGGGTGAATTACAATAAGATTTATTGTGCAGTGGTGTATGTCTAATTTTCCATCTACTGCTGGGAGCTTCAGTTGGCAGGAACTAACAGAGACGCCCATTATGCACAGCCCCGTTCAAACTGTGGTTTTGGTGCAAACTCTCAGGGACAGGAACTTACTGCACATGCTGGCAAGAGGACAGGAAGAAAGCTGATGAAAAGAACAAAAAAGGACTTTTTAAATGGCTTCTTAAATATTTGGTATCCCATCCCTTCTCCAAATTGTTTTGTGGCAAGGGGAGAGGGGGGAGAAGGGACCACAGATTTTCCTGTAAAAATTGTGTCATATTCAATGGATATAAAACAAAGCAGCTAACAACTTGTTACTGTAGCAAGGTCTCCTGCTGATAGGACTGAAAATGAACAGAAGCTCACTGGAACAGGGTTCTCAATATGCTACTCCCCCGTCATTTTTTCTTCTTCTTTCTTTTCTTCTTTTTTTTCATAAGTACTGGAAACACAAGTCCCTTATTAAACAACGATGCAGAGACTTCTTTTCCTTACCTTCCTCTACCTTATTCTAGTTTTCTCAAATGTTCCATGTACACTCCCAGCTAGATGACTTGACATAGTCCATGCAAAAAGAAGGTGGAGAGAGAAAATAACAGAAGGAAGGGATGAGGAGAGGGGAAAATCAGAATACACACAATAAGAAACAGCAAAGTCGTGGAGGGGTGAGAGAGGAGCAAGACTGTGGAGCTCAGGATTCCCAGCAAGTGATACATGCAGGATATGAGAGGTCAGCAGGGATGGAGAAGAGATCTTGAGGAAAGGAAGAGGTTAGAAAGCAAAATTTTTAAGTGGGAGTGGAAAAAACAGTACGAATAATATAGTGGGAGGGTGCAATAACAGAGTAAATGACTTATTCAGAGCAGAGCTGAGACCCATCTTGCTTGGCCATGAAGCACAACAACATCATTTTAATACGCTGAGCACCTCATCTCAGAGATGTAGCTGGAGACTAGCTCCACCACCACAGCTCTGCTTCCTTGGGAACAGCTTGTCAGGGAGCGAGCAAACCGTATGACACACCATGCTTTTATGCCACAGCAACACAGGAAAAAAAATTATTTGCACAGTCTGCTCCACAACTGGCATTCAGAAAAAGCATTTTGCTTTAACAATGCAAATGAAGCAAAAAGTAAAAAATACACAACAGTCCATAAACCTGATGTTCTTGGTCACTGGTTTGCAAACATTCATATATCCAAACACAGTATTATGCTTCAAGTTTACAGTACTGAGTGATGACCTAGGAATAATATCTTTTTCTATCTTTTGGTTTATATTAGGTACCATTTACTGTTCTCATAAAATCTGCTTCAACTATCAAATCTGATGTCATCTCTTCAATTCTCTCAGGGCTGCTAGTTCACCATCTACAACGTACAATGTAGTTCCGTAGCCACACACGGGATGGCACTGTTAAAATTAGTCCTCACACACCAAATTTCTCCACTCTGACTCTTCGTAGGCAGAAGATTCAAGGCAAAGGTACATTTTTATTCCCCAGAATTGTATTTATCCACCACAAACTGACATCAGTTATTTTTATGCCTGGTTACTCAGTTATATTTTTACTTTGTATCAAGCATGGAAAACTAGTGCCTGTAAATGTATTAACACTATGTTATGATTTTTGGAAGGTTTGGCAGCACAGAGGAGAAGCAAGCGATTGGGTGCGGTATTACAATGTGCAACGTGGTATTTCATTCTCTCTAGAGATCTGTAATTTTATGCATGCTGAAAAAAATGTTAAGGAAACTTAATGTACATAACATAAGGAACCAATTTTCTTCCTTAAGGAGAAAAGAAATAAAAAACAAAAAAACACCTTTGGGCTGTAAGCATTAAAAACATCAGTCGAAATGGAATAATTCAGCAAACCAGAGTGGGGAATGGAGAGGGTAGGCAGAGTTAAGAAATAACCGTTAATTTTTGTCTGCCTCATCTTTGCAGCCACATCTCTCTTAATCATCATTCCATTCATTAGCACTCTATAATTGTATGTCATTGTGACCATCAATTCTATATATGGGCAACAGCAGATGGGAGACTCCCTTGTACCACATTCACTGAGTCAGAATAGAGGACATCACAAAAGTTTTTTGTTGTTAGTTAATTGCCTAGACAGAACAAGGTCCAAAAAGACAGATAAAGTACAGTTAGAGTCCACCTAAAGCAAAGTCTCAAAAAGGCAAGCATGCTTCAGATTTCTGCTATTACACCCTTGCCAAAAATCCCCTTCTGATCTCTAATCAAGCAATCAGCTCAACCATATGCAGGGTAGCAAGAGTGACCCTATACTGTCATGCAGAAAACAACACGGTATTGTACAGTTTAGCACTGTTCTATGTCCCTATATAGAAGCATGGCTCCAGAAATAGCATATACCTGTAGGTGATATTTAAAAATAAAACCCATACATAGGCTTTCAAGGATCTTTAGTACAACATATACATTGTGTGGTCTGTACTCTGGAACAGCATATTATATAATACAGTGCCAGACAGGCTTCTCGGCACTCAGGTTCAAAAACAAGTACTAGGCATAGCACATCCTTGATGCCAGCGCCTTTTTGGCCAGCAGGAAGGGGTACGGAACCCAGTGTTGTAGAAAATGGTTATTAAGATCTGCCCATTGACAGCAGGGGACTGGAACTGCATATTCTTTAGGTGTATCTTTATCCTGTCTTGTATAAGAGCTAACGGTAACTGCAGCCCTCTTCTCCATGTATTCCTCAACTTAAGAAACCTTCACATTACACTTGAGAAACAGACTAATCTCATACTGCTGTAGTTACCACCAGCATAAAATAGCACCACATCAATAATATGTCCTTCCAGATAACTGGGTAAGCTTTCTGTTGCCTTCTAGACAGGAAGAAGTTCCACACCCAGAAAAATTCCCTTGTGAAGTCGTCATAGATCTTCGAGAGATATCGATTTGGCACAAGACAAGGTAAGGAGGGCATAATTATCTCAAGCATCCAACGGATTCACAGCACACAAACCAGAAGAGGCAAGCTGATGTAACTTCAAAGGTTCCCAGCATTGTTTTCTATAGACTATCACCCACATCCTTGAATCTTTCTCTATCCTATTTTTTTTTAATGGATGATTCAACACAAGGAGCCAGGAAAACTTCCCTCCCATGACACTGGCACAAGGAAATCTGGCTATGATTATGTCTCTCTGGACTTTACATGTCTTGCCCCACGTAGCCTTGTCATAACCCATCCAGGCCACAAGAGATGGAAAAGAAATGGGTGTAGGATGCTGTGCACTAACAAACTAACTTCACAAAACATCCAGTTGTTTAGGATCAGCATTTTAGGGCAACAGTTCCTCTTCAGGAATTCTACCGAATTCTACTTCGTGTCTTGCAGGGATTTTAGCATGGCTGGAACTAGTGGCCTGGGCCTTAGTTTCTTGTCACGAAAGAGACATCCATCAGTATCTGCTGGAAGCTGGACAAAAATACAGAGTGCAAACCACAAGTTTTCTTGAAAGGATTCACAACTCACATGAACAAAACAACTTTTTCCAACTAGTATTACATGAATAATTTTTAAGCTCATAAACCAAAAGAAAGGAAGTTTTCAAAGCCCATTAGTCACCAAACTCCATCTGCCACTGGCCTTTGTGCTGGAAAATCTCCACTTAATATCAAAGACAAATTTACCCTGCATTTGATTATTATTGAGTTGTGTTGAACTTCACCACCACAACACATACTGGTATTTTATTTTTTATATTGTGCCTTCACATTTAAAATCGGGGAGCATTTCTTTGGATAAGCTTAGTTCCAAATTACTTTGAAATGCTTCAAGACTTTGAAGAAACCTTACTTTCACATGTATTTCTAATAAGGTAGAAGTAATAAAAGACACAGATGTCATTATGCTCTATTGTGAGGAAAGCAGAATGAAACAACCCAATAAACCAATTTACTGAGGAAAAGAACATTAATAACCAGATGGACAGAACACTAAGATCATCAGCCTACACTACCTCTTTCTTTATATAGACATATCTAATGATCTGAACAAACTGAGTACAGAGAGCTCACCTAGGATGCCACAGATTTCAGAAACAACAGTGCAAGGTTTTCTGAGTAGTTGTAGTAAAGCCTTCTAGCTTTGCAGATGTAAGCCCTCCCTCCACAGGAGCAAAAAGCAGAATTCTCCCTCTACCTCTTTTGTAGAAAACAGGTGTAATACCTCCTTAAAACATGTTTGCATGTAGGAGACCCTGATGTGGACAGGTGGAGTGTTCCGAGGAGAGGGGTTCTTCACTAAACAGAGATTTGAGACACCTGTGGCAACATTTCAGTTCCCCAGGTGTCTTCTTCCTCACTCACATCTGCCTGGGCAGCACACAGATAGATTGAGGGGGCTTTCTGCTTCCTGAAAAGCTCTCTGTCAATGTAGTGGGGCAAGGGCAGCTTCAGCTCACCTGTACTTTAACATACCAGGTCTGCAGTGCCATCCCAACACCAAGAAGCAAACCCCAATAACAGCAAGATGAATTCAAGGACTGTGCTGCTTGCAATCAACACTAATGCAAGCCTTCCATTCTTCACTGTTTGAGAACTACTTGGGCCATGCTTTACACAGTCCTGCCTTGAATTTACTATGGCAGCTGGCTTTGGTGAAGTCAAGGTACAAGACACTACCAAGCCACTAGTGGTGCAGCTAGCTTGCTTACTCATCATCCAGAACTTTCCAGTCAGATTTTTCATACAGAAAACACAGGACTGAAAGAGAGGCAAGGATAATTAAAAAAAAAACCCCAAGAATTCCCACCTTTGCTGTAACATGAGGGGGAGTCCTGCTAAATCAATGTTTAACAGGGTGGGAAGGCAGGAGCAGCAGTAGTTCTCATTCTAATACCGTTCTAGCAGACACATTATCCACTGATTAGCTGGCATGTTTATCTTTAAAGAAACTATAATAGGAATCACAGCCAAAAATGACATTTCATGAAACAGAAGAAAGTGAGAACGAGTTCCCATTTCTGGTATTCTGTCACATTTCACTGTAGCGTGCAGCATCAACTCTTTATTGATAGACTAATAATTTTCCAGAATTTTTTGCTTTTGCATTACAGAAATTATCAGGCTTAAAGTGACCCTCTGAAGTCATCAAGCAGCCCTAGACCTCAGTATGCAGCAGTTTTGTGCTCTGTAAAAGGAAGCAGAAACATTGCAAGCTAAGGAAAGCCACTCCCAAAAGTTGAGAACTGAAAGTGTTTATTGTTCATTTTCCAAAAACTTCAAGCATCTTAAGGCTAGGATTTTCAAAGGCGCCTAAGAGAATTAGGTACTTCTAAACCTATTGCATTTCAGTGGAATTTAAATACTTCTATTTCTAAGTCTGCCCTGAAAGAGATTTAAGGTGGGCTTTTTGCTTTTAATTTACCATTTTCAAACTTGGTGCATTATTTTCAGTGGGCACTGCAAGACATAACACAGACCCCTCAAAGCCTTCCAGCGCACCAGGAATTTACCACTGTGGTGGCTGCTGTAGCACTAGAATTTCTCTTAGCAGTTTTTTCAATTTTGTTTTTCAGTCATTCGTACTGCAAATTGTCTTCTTTCGTGCACTGGGAGGAAAAAAAGTAAGCATAAAAAGAATGCATCATTCAGAAATACAAGCAGATGAAATTTCTCATTAACATGAGGTAAAAATCCGAACATCCATTAGCCTAACAAGAACCCCATTTGCAGTTTATAAAAAACAAACAAACAAAAGTGTGAGAAATTACACATCTGTTCCCACCAACAGCAGTAAAATCTAGCAACAGGCTTGCACCCAGATAGCTACATTTTGGGTGCCAATATTACATTAATTACATTAAAAATGGAAAAGCAGAAACCCTTCTGCCTTCTTCATTTAGCTCATAACCACTTTTTTCCTATTTTTTCTAGAAAATGAGTGTTTTTCCATTTAAAAGGTGAGAGCCACTCCGTAGTTACAAGTGGTACTTTTTGACTTTCTTAATACAACCCTGTGGCTACAATTAACACAACGGATAAATAGCAGATTAAATTAAGGTCTGATCCTGTTTTACTTATAGGTGCAATCCTTGCAATGAATTGCAGGTTAAGCTGTCGGAGGTAAATGAGAAGAGATGGAAAACATGATCTATGATGCCTGAATTTTAAGTGTTCAGACATTAAAAGCAAGTGTGTGAGAGAAGACGGGCAAACATCAAGGCAGAAAATTTCAAAATTTTAAGATGCTTTAGTGATTACTCTTAGATTCCAAATGTAGCTGAGATGCATGTTTTGCACAAAGCTTTAAGGAAAGGTAGCAGGTTTTGTATTTCTGTATATGAGCTATTTAATGCTTACTTTTATCCCTCACATGGGAATAATATTTTCAAAAGAGAAAAAGAACACAATTTTTCTCCTCATTATTTCAGAGTGCTTTAGATTCATTCAGAACTTCATTGTCTTTAAAGTTTGGGGAATAAAGAATGCAGACTGTTTCCATGCATGGTCTTATTGTTGTGGAAATCCACTATTTCACCCCCTCAAAAATGAATAACTGAACCAATCTGAAGTCCTTCACAACCTGTGATTCTTACCGGCATCTTAAGACTGCATATTGTCTGATCTATTTCGTTTGCAATTCAATCACAAACTCCTTGCAGAATAAAAATCAAAACATTGTAAAAGAAGTGTGTACTGTCTTTAAGCATGATCGGTCTAAGTATTTTGAGGGAGGGATTAAACCAAGAAAGGTAGCTTTATGAATCATTGTCTGAGGCATATAACATCTAATATGAATCCTAAGACTGTATCTGGAAAAATACCGAGCACTTACTGCCAAGCGCTGAACTAGCTGTCCAGTTCCTGTGACATGAATGGTAGCAGGATGTACTCAGAACTACAAAGAAGCAACCAGTTACCTGAAAAAAAGGGTAACCAGATAATTTAAAATTAATCATTGTGCTTTATACCATGAGGTGTTGACCAAACAATGTATTTTTGTAACTCCACTCTTGCTTTCACCACACAAATTATCAAAAGGCAGCCCTAGTGAACTGTTCTAAACTCTTCATCGCAGCCTTAGCACCTTCCAAACACCCTCTTCAGTAGGGTGCCTACCAAGGTTGCTCAGTTACACTAAAGCTCTCCTTTCCTTTTGTTTTTTCCTATTAAACTTCAGGGAACACTGTGAAGAAAACACAATATTCTCCAACCTTTACCTTTTGCTTCTTCTACTGTGAGAAAGAACAGCACAAATTATCAACCCTCACACTCTCAAATAACTCTGACCTTTCTTCACCCAGGGCAGGTTTGTCCCGTGAGATCAGAAATTCACACCAGCTGGGGGCACTTCGGCCATTTGGCCCTTTGCATCAGCTCACAGAATCACCTGTGCGGTGGAGCCTTCAGAGCAGGACCCACAGCTCTGCTGCTCAGACTGCCTCGTCAATAGCCTCCGGGTCCCACTGAAGGTGGGCCAAAAAATGGAGGCTGGGTCAAAATTTACAGTTGTAGGCTGAGGCGTCAAATTTTCTCTGACTGGTCGTGCCTTACGACTCCTGAATTACACAAGGAAGGAAAACCAAGCTTTCCTATATCCGTTCTGAGGCCTTTTTGAAGGCACTTCTGCTTCCAGCAGCACCGTGAGAGTCACCACGCCCCTTACCAGTGACACAAACGCTCCCCGGTCTCCCCCAGGAGGCTGCCCGGTGGCTGGGCCGCTCCAGTGCCAGCACCCGCAGCGGATGCGACGGCGTGAGAGCCTTAACAGCTACTCGCCGCCCCTCAGATCGAAACGGGCCAGGGGCTCGACCCGTCGGGGGAAGGTGCCGGGCGCGGGGCGGCGGGTTCGCCCCCGGCAAGAGGAGGGGAGAGGGTGCGGCAGGAGCGCATGGCGGCCCCGAGGGCGCGCAGGGAAGAGCCGCGGGCGGGCAGCCCGCCCGGGGTCTGGAGGTCCGGAGGGGCGGCAGCCCTGACCCGGTGGCT
>Ga0065711_1010304_pt1 | contig 11379 bp, 11 predicted proteins | sample Hoacrofraction12_FD_59098 | JGI IMG/M metagenome (GOLD analysis project Ga0065711, IMG submission 59098) | Hoatzin crop microbial communities from Cojedes, Venezuela - Epithelial fraction 12 v2 (version 2) | ecosystem: Host-associated > Birds > Digestive system > Esophagus > Crop | place... | reverse complement strand
ACCTCTGTGGGTCACCCAGCCCAACCCCCTGCCGAAGCAGGGTCACCCAGAGCAGGCTGCACAGGACCGCGTCCAGGCGGGTCTTGAATATCTCCAGAGAAGGAGACTCCACAGCCTCCCCTGCCACAACCTCTCCCCTTTCAACAATGTAGGAAGCAGCTCTAATTGCACTAATTGGGAACTTCTTCTAAACATTATTTGTCTCTCTCTACACGGCAAGAAATCCAGAACGAAAACAATAAAATAATCAAAAAAAAAAAAAAAAGAATACTTGGCTGTGTCATACTCTATAAATATTTCTGAGCCACCGTAAAAAAAAAGGTAAGAAAAACAGTTCCTGTGTCGTAACAACTACACACTTGAGATTCTTAAAAAACAAGCTAATATTTAACCTGAGCTCTCCTCTGTAAAAATAGTTTTGTTAATCTTGGCACAGTTCCATGTTGTATTTCCAGATAAAATATCCGCCCACGTAGTCACATCTTTTTGCCACTTGTGAGTCTTTCAAATGCTCCGAGAACCACAGAAAAACATCAGGTAGCTTTCCGCTGCAGCTGAGGGGCTGATGATCTTCAGTGCTCAAAAGTAGTTCTATATCGGAAACTTCTTCATCCACTGTCGAAAATTAAAGATTTCTATGAAAAGACAGGAAAATTTCCTCTAAAATCTGTTAAGCACTCACCTATGTGTCACTTTACTATCTAAATTTTCACACTGCAAACAGCGTAAAAACAGAGTAAAAATACAAAGAGGGGAAAGGTAAACAAGGCACTTCGCAGGAGGACAGTGGTCTCAGGGACGCCACCAGAGCGTTACCAGATAAAATCTTTCCAGTTTGTTTTGCCCAAAGGAATGATCTTTGTGCCATCGGCCCCACGAGTGGTGGCACACGCTACGGTGTCCCAAACTGAACACATCCTTTTACTCGCCGCTTTCCTCCTTTGTTCTTCCACTCCCCCCCCACCCAATCTCTCTCTAAAGGAAAAACAAGGGACTGATGAAAACAGCTAAATCACTGGCAGCTAGTCCGGAAATCAACCTCATGTTTATCAGCACACCTGCCCTCACATGGTTTCAAAGCAATTAAAAAAAAACAACAAACAAACCAAACCCAATCAAATCAATTGAATCACTTCTCTACATGAAACTGCACAAACATTCATTGTTCCTGGACCCGCTATCAACTCCGCAAAAGCTGCTTTGGATTTAACTAATCACAGGGATTCAGTGCCTTTTAATAAACAAAGAAAATAAGAATTCTGCAGCAGCCAGTGACTTGCACAGTCGCTAATTCTTGCCACGGCCCTACAGTGGACTGGGGCTACGCTTGTTCCCCCAGTTCTCTCTCACTTGAAGCACATGAGACAGCTTCTGTAGGCTGAGCGTACGCTTACCACGCTGCTGCATCAGCACCGTGCTCAGCAATTTGAGGGATTTGCTCCTGAAACTTTTTAGCATCAGTAGTTTCAGGATGCAAGTCACGGCGCTGGCTTCGATCTCTACAGCCTCCGGCTTTTAGCTTAGGGCTCTCTCCAGGAAAAGAGGAGTTCTCTACACAGGAACGTTACAGCAGAGTAAGGTACGGCATTCCGGCTACTCAGCACCTGCTTCCTTCAAGAGCCCCATTAGCACGCACTCAGCAGACCCAACTTATTTTAAAAGAAGCCTTAGAGTCTCCAGACTTAATGCAGCAGCAGACGAGGGTGCCACAAACCAGGACCGCTCCCCAGGGGCACCGAGGGTTCGGCTCCGCAGGAGGGAGACGGCTCGGGGCCCGCGGTTTGGAGATGCCGAGAGAGAAGAACTGAGCACCAGCTCCACACCGGCTCGAAGCCGATCGGCATGAGAGACCCAGCGCCACTCCAGCTTGCTGTGTAATAACTTCCCTTTGCAGACACGTGCTTGGGCTGTGCCAGCACTTGAAGACTTCTTTTCTTGTTGGTTTTTCCCCCCATTGTTGCTAGTTCTTTCTCAGTTTCAAGTGGCATTTGGTATTTTAACCGTATCTGGTTGCTCTTTTGTCCTCAGAACGAGACAAGATGGTGCCTACTGAAAGCATCCAATTCACATTCATCAAACAAATAATCAGAGAGTGAGAAATTTCCTGATTCAAAAAGAAAAACAATCCGCTATGGGCAAGGCTGCTTTTTATATTCTGGAACAGCTCTATTCAATACATTCCACTTTTGGAGCTCTGAGCCCAGGAACAATATGCGAAACCAGCCCTTGGCCGTGGCACTGAAAAACACTTCCCAGCCTCTTACTCAACAATGTTCACATCCTTGATCCTGTTATCTGTAGCACACAGAAGGATTTTAACTACAATATGTGGTGTGCAGGTACTCGGGAACGGAGCTGCGAGATCCGGCTGCCCAGAGGATGAGGACCATGCCTGGGAAAGTTTAATTATCCCACCAGAGGAATTACTTGCTGCCTTAATATCTGTTTGCTGTTACAGTACTCACAAGAGTTTTACTGAGAAAGTATTCAGAGCAGTGCACTCAGAATCCCGTGCTAGGCTCATCTCTGAAGTCGACCGACTTGTATGATGCATTTATAAAGAGGGAAACAAAAAGGCCAACCAAAAACCATCAAGCTGAAAACTCCTTCATACTCACAAAGCATCACAGAGAAAACAACGGAAGCTTAGCATCTCTTTCTTCTGCAGCACGTAACTGGGTTCTGTGAAGAGCTTTGGCAAGTTCTGTTGTCTGTAGTGTGATGCAAAAACACTACGTGGAAATCAAAGAACTCAGATAACAAAAATGACAGAGCTGCCAGGTTCCACCTGGCGAGCAGCACGGACACCCTTCTTGACTCCCTCTTCTCATCCCTCCTCTGAGCAGGGCACGGAATCCAACAGGCACAAATTCTTCCTGATTAAATTCTAAGGGTTCTATTTGATAGAGATGATGTTCTAAAGCACAGCTGAAAACAGCCTCAGGTAAGCCTGGTTTAATGCACAGATTCGCTGGCCTGCACAGATTAACTAAAACACGCTTGACAAGTTTTTGCCCAGAACCGCTCTGAAAGCAGACCAAAGTTCTACAGATGTGGTTTAGAAGCCACCCCCGCCAGTAAACACCAGCCTGCTTCATTTTCTACCCATTAAAGCGACCGTTCCGAACGAGAAGCCAACTTCCAAGCTCAACAATGCAGCATCAGGTCCTAAAGTCGAGGCATGCTCGCTACCGCGGGACAGCCGGTTTATGTGAGCGGTGCGGTGCCAGCCAGTCAGCAGGAGCCAGCCAGCTGACGCGGCTGGGTGAGAGCCACAAGCAGCCACTGTTCGGCAGAGAGCTTTTCAGGAATCCCTCCTACAAGACAGTCTTTGCAAAAGGCTACACTGCTGCCGTCTATCTCGCTGAATGAAATCCCGCAGATGAACTGCTGAACAAAACACCCTTTCAGTTCACGCAAACGCTGGCATACAACCTTTACACTCTGCCAGTCAGTCCCAGCACAGCGAAGTTTTATGGTTCTGAACGTTATCAAAATTGCTTTGTCTGTTCCTCACAGCAACATTGTTCCGGTCAAGTTCATCTAAGGATAAAAGGAGTGCAACATTTTTAGAGAGGCAACACCTTGCAGGAGAAAGCTGAGGTGTCAGCATGCAGCCTTCTCATCAGGAGTCTACTTTAAAACCAAAGGCCTAAATTCTCCCTTTGTGATCCGCACCAGCACAAGTTTAGTCATTCCTAGCAACGAGTGGTACAATCTCCTTGTTAAACAAGGTGGAAATTCTTAAGGACATTTACGAAAACAAGCAAGCACCCCCTTCTCCAATGACTCCTATTGCCCACATACTCACGGCAGAAACTCCCCATCAGCATTCACGCTCGTAAAACAACTTGCCATGACAGCTATCTACAGGTTACTTTCTCTGACCGTTGAGTATGTTCTCTGACCCTGCAACAAAGGAACGAAAACTACTAACCCACAAAAACTCTAAAGTTATTTCAGCTGAGAGTCTGGTTTAAATTAATACACAAAACTATTCTATACATCACCTATTTCCAATACTGTCCTCCTTTCCACAAACACGCCTCGCGTAATAAACCAGTTCTGAACGTACGTCATACTTGTGTTCGCTTTTTTCTAGACCTCCTACAGCCTGCTCCGAAATGAGTTCTTCCTTCCATCTGTTTAAGACACATGGAAAAGTCAAATCCTGTTGTGACCTCAAGGAGCCATACCAAATCCTATCCAAAAAATTCAAGTACTCCATGCTAAGGGATGCAGGAATTTTCTCATTCGGGAAGCGTGAGCAGGATATTGATGATAATGTCACAGCACAAGTCAAGCACAAGGGAAAGGATGTACACAGTCACCCTTCCCGGCCACCTACACCTAGGCACGGGAGAGCAATACGTACCCTATTAATGCTGCTGCTGTCTGGATGGCAGCGAGGGCTCGCGTGGAGGAGGGTGCTAAGCTCCAGATCAGCAACCATCTGTCAAGACTCGGCCAGCACGTGCTGCAGCTTACTGACAGGGGAACTGCTGTCCTGGAGGAGACACAAAGTCAGCCAAAGTTATGAAACCATCTTTTTGGACTTCGTCAAAGGATTGTCACATACCAAGAATCGTCACTTTCATTTTGAAATGCCTCAGTTCGAGGTGTTACTGCGTAGCACTGCTCCAGGCTAAGTGCTGGTATTTCTGCTAAACACAGGGGTTTCTCCTAGCGTCAGCTTTTTAACAGCTCTCCACACACGCACGTGTGCACAGCGCACACAGCAGCAGTACTTCCATGACAAAGGAGAGAGTAAACAAAGACAAGAGAAAGAGGGGAGGCCAGGCAGAACAAGAAAGAAACCATCTGCAATAGCTTCTAACAACTGTGACCAAGCGTACTCAGATATTGTGCTTTACTGCAATTAACACGTATCAGCCAGCATCCACTATCTTCAAGCCTTTCATTTCAAAAGCTTATTGTTTTTGAACTGACGTATGCTGTTCAATACCTACTGAGACCACAAGGAATTCTTCTGAAAACATCTTTTACCACTTTTGCCTTAAACCTGCTGTCTCATCATTCAAGTCCCTAGCTCTTCCACGCCAGCAAACATTTGCTTTCCCACCATCAGTCACAATTCCCCTTAAAATTAATGAAGCGCATCCTGCAATAAAATACTGACTTCGTCCAAGGTAGCACTGCAGCATCTACTTGTTGGCTTAGTCACCGAAAGGTTAGTGATCTCCAGAGGGAAGTCTTCTTCAGAGAATTTCTCCCATCTCTGAGGCCAGTCTCCTTTCTGGGTGGATGTCAAACAGGGAGAATCCAAGTGGAAAGAATTCAGATCTACATTTTCTTCACTGTTAAAAAAAAAAACCCAGACGTTGCCAGAAACAGTACCACCATCCTTTTTAAACTTTCAAAGGAAAATCATGGGACAACATCAGTAATTATGGGCCCTGAGCCAAGAAAACCACCAAGCATGCCAGATTTCTCTGTTCCTCAGAGTGCTTCCCATCTTTCGCAGCTTCATTAGATCGGTGTCATCCACTGAGGATGACAGTCTGACATCCAACCAGTTTCAAGAACAGCTCCACTACCATGTGCTTGAGTATCTATTTAACCTTGCAAAGAGCACACACAAAGCAACATCTAGTTCCTCCCCATAATCCGTTACTCTTTCTTCTCTCATACACTACTCCCTTTTTTTTTTTTTGTAATCAACAATTAGGAAAATTAATATTTGTAGGTGTACTTGTCAAGGGAATTTCGCAGTCTTTTAAAGTCCTCATCTCACTTCAGAGATCACAGGAGACCTTTCTCAAAGAGGCTTTCTTGTATTTAAAACACAGCAGCAAACAGGAAAGCGCTGTTTGGGCAAACTGTGGCGAAACCCAGAACTCCGCTGCCTGACTACCATTTCAGCGTGGGGCTGAAGCAGACGATCTGTTGGCATACATCTTCCCCGGGGTTTTAAAGCAGAACAAAATACTAATTTAGCACTGGGTCTATCTGAGTGGATTTAGGAATATCTGAAAAGCAATTTAAATGACAGAGCAACAGATCATACCCTGCGCAGCATTACTGTCCGAACACTGACTCACAGGCATCCCAGGCTTGTCCTAATGCAAAAGGTCTTTAGCTCTTCATACGCACGTCCAATGATTGAAACTCTTCTCTAACACGTTTCCCACACTAAAAGTTACCTTTATTACAGCCTACCCTAGAGAAAAACAGTTCTCAATCTCCATTCCGTAAATTGCTATTTTATCAAAAGGTACTAAATCCCTCACTCGGCTCCAGCACCAATTAATCACAAATTAAGACTAGAACTAATCAAAGCTGTAGCATATTAGAAACCACCTCGATCTCCCTGACAAAGCCCTCCTCCCCTGGGATCACCTTTACCTGTGCTTTTCGGGCTTGTACAAAGACGCGCCCTGGTTTCTGCCAGCAGTTTCAAGCTAGGCAGTGAATTTCATTTTCCACTGCTAATTTCCACTTCATACAGCTTTTAAGAAGTAAACAGAGACCACCTCCCCAAAATAAAACATTGCTGTATGCATCACACGTCTGCATAAAACAGAAGCACAGCGCTAGCACTGCCTGGATCGGATAAATAATTAAACAATACACACATTTTAAAGAAAACACTATCTTCAAATTTACAACATTTCATTAAATATTCTTTACATATTTATTTTGGTAGAACAACACTTTCCGTACCTGGCCACACTGTTAGAAAAAGGTTTCTTTTCTAAAGACATTCAATCTAAGAAACAGCCCCGGTGAGCGATGCCAGCTCAGCAGTGTCTGCTGTGTCTCACTTCACTTCTCTCGTGAAACACTGGGCTACAACAGGTTTTGAAGAGAGAAGAGCTCACGTTTGTGCGCTTCTGACAAGGAAAGGCTTTGGAGAGATGCGAGGGAACCAGCTGCAGCAGCCCAGAACACAGGATGGGAGGAGATGCAACGGGCACAGCCAGTTTTGAAGCATACGCAGAGGCTGAGAGGCAGGGAGTGGGGAAAACAGGTTTGATTTTGAGGCAGGGAGACGACTCAAGACCGGGTGGCTCAGCCCAGCGGGAGCAGACTGAACAAGTACCTGCTGACGCTCCATCTTTAAAACCAGAACTGAGATAAAAATCCAAAGGCAGCAAACTTTGGTCCAACATAAGTGATGTCACTAAGTCAGGGCAGACAGAAACAATCCCTGCACTACGGCATTTCACAACCTCGCTTGCAGTTGGAGAAGGTATTGGACTGTGTTAACAGCTTCTTGTTGGCTGCTCCAGAATTCCAGAACTCATGTCAAAAATATTTGCTGGGCTGACAGGGAGGTGCCGGCACCCTTCCCTACGCACAAATACATCAGCAGCACTACGAAGCCAGCGCTGGAAAACTGGAGGACCCAGATTCAAGTCCCAGAAGGAATGTTGTGTTTGGTCTCCACCACTAATGCCTTAACAGAAGCCCACACAGAAGACTGCAAGCTACTGCCTTCCTCCCATTTACCGGGCGAGAATTTATTCGGTGGCAAATCAAGAGGGAGCGGAGGCTGGAAACCAGACAGTCTGGGACTTGCACTGAGTCAATCCGTCTCAAATCAGCAGGGATGCTGGGACCAAATGTGGGCATCAACAAAACTTGACAGCTCAGCAGCAAATCCCAAGCAGGCAGAGCAGCCCTCCCTTACTGCAGGATCTCTCTCTATCTGCATTGCCCGGGTTGAATTTGTTCCTTCTCCGCTAAAAGCCCCTTAAGGACAAGAGAAAAAGTGAAAGCACTTCTCATGATTCGGCCTCAGAAGAGATTTGGAGGGGTGGTAAGGTGTCGTCTGTGCTGCTGGGGGAGCAGGTAAGAAAGCTCAGAGCAGACGTAAGGTGCATGGAGTCTTTCTCATGATTTATGGACAGCAGAAACCAGAGAGTCCACGCACAGCCCAGCTAAGCTGTGTGGGAATGTGCCAGGACAGCATTCTTTTTCAATGGCTGCCCATTCACCTCGTTTCTGAACAGGTCTGTCTCACTGCAGTAACCATTTCTATAATATTTTTGTTTTAAAAGCAGCACAGAATGAAAGCATTCGTACATCAGATATTTCCATTCCATAACATTAATTTGTTTGGACGCTGGGCAGACTTGCTGGCTAAAATTCTCAGCAGGTTTGAACAGCCGTTCATTCACTGCACTTGTCAAACTACCAGCTGAAAAGCTGCTACCCCTTCGCTCCTCTCTCTAACAGGCAGCATGAAATGTCTGTAAAACTTCAGAAATCCTTCTAAAATAGAGCTGGTAAGTCAGTCGATTTTCTGAAAGGAATTAGAGGAACCAACACAACTATTCCACAGAAAGTCACAGCTCTGAACGCCCTTGCTTGTGCAGGCACAAAAGCACTTCTATAAACGCGACGCAGCATTTAGATCTCAGATACCCTCCAATACCTCTAAGACACTCCAGTATTTTTCTGACACTTCTCAGCATTACAAACCTCATTCCGCTCATCCCCAGCCACAAGTCCTTCCTCCCACAATCTCAACCCAGGGATCGAGTCCCACGACCAAAGACGCACTGGAGGGTGGACAGATTGCTGTCCTCTAAATCTTACCATCGCATTTTCCTGACCTGAGTGAGGAATGGAGCCTGTGCGGAACAGCCATGTCCTACATTCTTGCCCAGCCACTGTGCGATTTCTCAACAGAAATAACACAGTAAATCATCACACAAAATCTAGGTTTGCTTCTTGCCTTACAGAAACATCACTGTAGAAGTCCAGCTCTGGTCAGAACATATTTTAGCCACCAGATGACCCACCAGATTTACAAGCAACATCTGGCATTCCAAAAAGTCGTAAGATTTTTTTAAACCTGCATTTTTCTCAATTAGTTTATTTGGCAAGTTATGTGGTATAGCAGCTTCTCCCACCCACGCAGCTCTTGAGGATGAGAGATGTGAAAAAATAAATGCATAAAAATAGAATCATGATACCTTAGAGCTATGTTAACTTATTTTAAATGTGCTACTTTTCAAGCTGGTAGACTAATTTTAAAACAGCAGTTACTTTAAACCTCACTTGAGATAATACAAATTATCGAGAGATTGTACATCAGAATTTCTACATAACTCCAGCCTGTACCTATCTATTTCTTAAATGTAACAAGCATAGAACCTTTTTGGGCTGGCACATTTCATCTCTGGTGCAGTTTTCAGACAGCTGCAATCTTTTCCATGCCATAGACTTCCATCTCCTTTTACGGGTTTGAAAATCTTTAACCATTCTGGATCTGATATTGGCTTCCACCGTGCATCTTTATTTCTGATGAAGTTATTACTACAGGAATGAGATTCAGACTTGTGAATTGCAGCAGGAGTCTCTCTGCCTTTTCGACCAAATCAAATTCCAGTTCTCTCTTCCCAGGCTTTATTTGCATTATCAGTTTTGTCAGATGTGATGGTGTTGTAGATCAAAGCACTCGGCAAATCTACGCAAGAACTGACATTAAGCTGGTGCTCGTATTCAGGTGAAGATGACTCAAAGGTTTGTTGGTCTCTGCTTTCCACTCCATCCTCAGAAATTTCCCTGTTTCTCAATGGCCTTGTGCTGTTTGCCTCACAAAAGACTTTGCTGNGTAGCTCATCANAGCTTGATGCAACATCCTGCTTCTCTTCTTCTTCCNCAAGGACAGCCAAGACTTTCACAACTTTTTGACACAGGTTTANGTACGCTGGGGTAGTTTCCTCCGAGTCTGATGCATTCAGTAACAGTCTGTTATCTACTTCACACATCTCAGAGGGGGTGCTTACCCTACTTTTTGGAACCCGTGCAGTTCCACACTCCTTGCATATCATCCCGTGGGTGCCCTCAGTCCTAACCGTGTCTGTCTCGCAGTGAGTTTCAGGGGCAGAGAATGCTGTACCTACGCTACAACGGCATGACAGAGAAAACAGTCAGAAATACTGCATTCAGAGAGCACACGTAACCCTACCCAAGGTTAAAGCTACACATTAACCAGAGGCTGCAGCCATGGTTCTGTGGGAGTTCACACACCAACAGGCAGCTGTATCCTGCCAAAACCCGACAGCAGTCTGCCCAGATTTGGCTGTGACTTTCCAAAATCAGTCTGAGAGTTCCCTCCTGTTTTACATAGTGCGGGGATGCTGTCTGAACCTCCAGGGTTTGCACCAGTTCCCTAATCTGAAAGCAAAATAAACTTTGATTTTTAAACAAAAGCAGCAGCGGGCCAGATTAACACCCCTACCACCAGACTATTCAATTTTTTCAAAAATCATTAACTGTCTGGCCTGTACACAACACTTTATTCTGTGATTGACACTCACGGTGTGTCCTGACCACGTGAAAAAAGGTATCCAACAACTTCACTGCATGTTTGTGGTTGAGTGCAGCAAAGCCATCTCGACACAGCACATATCTCTTTTAGGATGTTAGTTGTGGCTGAACAGAGAAGTCTCTCTCAGAGAATTCACTACTAAAAAAAAAAGAAGATTCCTTTACCTCCTTTCATGTGCCACTTTTTCACGCTTTTGCCTTAGTCCCTGAGAGCTCTCCAAATTGACATGAAGGAATTGCAAGTCACGCTGCTGTTTTAAGTAGATCTGTTTAAAGACAGCAATGTGCATTAGTGAAAGTCTGGAGTGCAGGAACATTGTCACCAGGTACTGACACGTTGCTTGTCTTCCAAAAATAACCTCAGAACACTTCAACAAACCAATACGTGGACTCAAACTATTGTCCAAGCCTTCCAAATCTAAGGGGCCATCTCCATATGTAGTTACAAAAACAACATTTTGCAGCAACAAACAGTATTTCTATTACAAGACCGCGGCATTCTTCTAAGACGGAACCACACTCAACCATAAATACAGTATCATTACTGTCACTTGATATTTAATACATGCTGTTATTACATTGTTCAAAGTTTGGCAGAATTACAGGACATGAACGATGATCATGGTATTTGGCTTTCACTGCAGAGGGGGTTTGTAAAGCTAATGTAGAAGATAACCTACTGATAGTTATTTGCAACAAAAGAAACCTAAACATGCCCGGAGAGCGTCCAGCGAGTGCAGCTGAAAACGCTGTTTGAAGTCTCTTGAAAAACAGATCTTTCAGCACGCCACAGGCCCTTCACACCGCCTGAGTTCACCTTGGGCAAGCGTGCAAGGCAGCACGCCCCACTCCACGTGCCGTCCCGGAGCCTAGCACTCTCTGGTTCTACACACACGCTGACCAACTGTTATCTCAACACGGTGCCCCACTCTGCCGCTGTGAGGGTGGTATTTACTCATTGGAGGACCGAGTTAATACAGTTATACGAAAAAGGCCAAAAGCGCATGTAAATACAAGGATTTGTACTATGGGCTTTTCATTTTAACAAAAAAAAAAAAAAAAAAAAAAAAAAAA
>Ga0065711_1049287_pt1 | contig 11381 bp, 6 predicted proteins | sample Hoacrofraction12_FD_59098 | JGI IMG/M metagenome (GOLD analysis project Ga0065711, IMG submission 59098) | Hoatzin crop microbial communities from Cojedes, Venezuela - Epithelial fraction 12 v2 (version 2) | ecosystem: Host-associated > Birds > Digestive system > Esophagus > Crop | place... | reverse complement strand
GGCACATGGTATGGAATACCCGGCTCTGTTTGGCCAGGTTGGGGTTGGGCCAGCCCACCCGGCTGTGCCCCTTCCTGGAGTCTGGTGAAAATTAACCCTGTCCTGGCCAAACCCAGGACACTTTTCATTTAATTTAAACAGAATCAACTTCTTGTTACTCAATGCCAATTTATTGTTCACAGTCAAATCTTCTGTCGTGCCCTCATTACTTACAAAACCAAGTCTAGAATAGCAAAAGCTCTTGTTGGTTCAGTGTTTTAGTATGTTGGACTTCATGTATCTCACATTAATAAAGGCCTTCAGAAATGCACAAAGAATCTGTCTCCCAGCTTCCATGAAAAGTAAACATAGCTAAATCTTCTTTCTGCATTTGAAGGCTTTCCTGTTAGTGTTTTGTTAATATAATTTAATCATGCATAGAAAATTAAACTGATTCTGATCTTGGCTTCAGCAGTGTTTCATGTTACACACTCTATGAGATACTTATGCCCTTACTGACATCCTGCATTCCCTGTCCCCACAGTAAATGTTAATTCCCTCCCATAATTCTTGCACTACCAAGCTTTCAAAATGTACAAATAGCTTTCTATCAACTTGTCAGGCGTAGTCACTCATGAATCCATTCAGCTGACCCTTGCAAAACATACTTACTGCTTTAAATCCTGATTGTCAGTGATAGGTTTCCAGACTATTCCCCAGGCTTCTCCCTGGTCCTCCCCTGAAGCACAGGGCAGCAGATAGTGTCCCTTAGGTCACTCTGAACATGTCCTGATGGGTACCTGTGGGAAACATTGCTTCACTCTTCCACACAGCAGTCTGCATATCTATCAGCATTGTGGAGATCAGAGCTCTCAAGACTGAGCACATAGCATTCTCCATTTGGATCACATTCCCCCATCTGCTTTTGATGTGTTATTCTTGGGAAAAGGTTTGGTGACTAAACATTAGCAATGTAGTGACTGCTGCTGGTGTCCATGAGTCAGTGTTAGCTTATTCCTTTGTAATGGAATAGATCTTGAATCAAAACATATTTGATGATAATAGAAATGGTAGTACAGCTGTATCATAGCCATGGTTTATAAATGAGGGTTAAAATACGCTCCTTACTCATCCTTCCTCCCTACAATGCACAATTTCGGAAGGCAAACTTGAAGGAGGCAGCACTGGAAAGCAGAATGGCTACATGTGAAATGCCTGCCATGGAGAGGGCTGGTGCATCCCAGGGCATGTTTGGAGGAGGAGGAGGAGGAGGAGAAGGAAGGCACAAGGTTGGCGGGACTTGTCAGACTGAGGACGGTTGTGTTGCTTTGCCTTGTTCCTCTGGACAAAGCAATTTCATGGGGAGATCTTCATGTTTAACACTACCTACTCAGACAGATGATTTCTATTCACAAAGAGTTTTCTGTGAAAAAAAAAAAAAGTACATAAAAAGGAAAAAAAATACAGTCTTTCTCTTGCCCCTTTCAATTCTTTTTTCTCTTCTCTTGCCCTCAAATGAAGAAATTCCACAATTCTCAAGAGGGAAGAGAAGTAAGGGCCCAGATTTACAAAGTGGTGGTATGTTTATCAGGGAGCCTGGAGTTAAGGAAAGATAATTTAATTCTAATACAAGAAATGCCAAGGAATTGAGTGAAGTGGTACATGGTTGGAAATATTTGCTCTATAGCTAATGCAACTTGTGGAAGACCAGCTTAGATTTGGCAGTTGAAATCATTGGCACAGTAGAGGCTGTCAAGAAAAAGTAGAAGCAGTGACAAAGCGGTGAGCTGCTGAGCTGTGGAGCTCATTTTCTGCAAGAGCTGCAAGAGGTGTACCACTGTGATCCATGGTGGAAACACTGGCTTTCAAAAGCGCTCAGCATCAGGCTGCAGGTGTACCTGCTAGCGGCAGCGTGGCGCCCGCGCCTGTGCGTCTCTCATCACCACAGCCTTCACATGTCTCCTCGTGAGTGTGCCTGGGCTGAATGTCAGCCCTGCCGTGGGTGACATTTGCTTATATGCTGGAGAACAGAAAAGGGGAGAGCACATTTCCCTCTGTGGTCAGCAGGGAGTGAGATGGTGTGCCTCACCCTCTGACTGCGTGGTGCGGGGTCTGCCTCTGGGCCCTGAAGGCAGCTGTACTTCAGTGCCAGTCTAACCCATACTTTCTAGTGACCTCGAGAATGACCTCAGTGTTTGCTAGACCATGAAGCTAATTTGTTTTGGCGCTGTTCAGTCATTGTACGAGAGTGACAGCAGCCATCCTAAGTGGTAAGAGTCTTTGTTCTGAGAGGGTGAGACTCCCAAGATGGGAGCAACAGCGGACTTGCACAACTTCAAACAGAAGTAATTGGGGGGCACACAAGCTGGTGATGTCCTGCTTCTTGTGCAGCTGCATTGCTTCCTTTGTCAGCCCTTTCACTAGCACCAGTGCTGGTATCACAGCCAGGAGGGTTTCTGACGCTTCGCTTTGTCGCGAGTCATCTCTGAAACCCATGCCAGGATAAAACCTGCAGATGGCTTTTACCCACAGTAGTCACTGTGAGGTGAAGGGTGGTAACCTACTGCAGTGGGCTACAAGGCACCCTGTGTCCGTGTTGCTGGAGGATGGTGCCAGTAGTATTATTCTGGTGAAGGCTTAAGCTCATCGAGATGTTGAACAAGACAGCCTAGCTTTGCTCATGGAAGGAAATGAACTTAGCACTTTATTTTATGATAATGATGCTGAATTCTGATATTAACAGACTGTGCCTTGCATTTTACATCTTTCACTCAACTTTGCTGTAAAAGCTGCTATAAAAATGAATCAAAAGACTTGCTTCCACTTGGGTTAGCTCAGTCTAACTCTTCCTCTGGCTCATTTCCTATTTCCAGGGGACTTGTGAATCCAAGTGCAAGTAAATTGTAGGCATCGAAGCAGATGTCAGAGACCTTTAGGATGGGGAGGACACTGATGCACTGAAACCCACCATCCAGGTTTGCTATGAGCAGTGGTCTGCCTCAGCATGTAGCTGTTAACCTGGCCTACTGGCAAAGCCAGCCTTTGCCATGTGCAGGTGTGAGAGCCTCTCTGCGCACTAGCTAACAGCTGTGTCCATTCCCAAATTACTGTTTCTCCCCACATCTGACTTTCCAGCAGCACACTATTTAACTAGTAACTACACATATGTTGTAGACCCCTTTAAAGCACACTCCTTGGCTCTAAATCACTCCCAAAGCCAGTCAAAAATACCTTATACCCAAGCCACTACCTGCAGTGGCTGCTAGAGATGTTATACTTTTAGCCTTTGACCATTTATCAGATTTAATTGGAGTTTTAGCTCGTTGCTTACATTACTGAGCACTCAGCATTATGGTAACGCAGCACAAGCCATCATCTAATGACCCATCAGCTGCTGGGTTGTTACTAGGAATCAGCCATGATTGCCTGAGCATGCACACCCCTAACAGCCTTGTCTGCTCAGCATAGTGCCCGTAAGGCTGTCCAGGATCTTCTTCTGCTGCTATTCCAGTCTCACTCTCTGCATTACAGTTCACATGGTGTTTACCCCCCTGCTCCACCATGGTGCACAGATGATTGATTTACTGTCCTGCTCCTTGATTTATAAGTACATTTTCAATTTTATTCTATGTTTGCTCCCAAGTCTGATGTATATAGTTCCTTAGAAGTTTGCCTGTGGGTTAATCATTTGATCCCTGATGAAAACAGAAAGGAAAAACTGGTTGCAGTCACTCTTCTCACTTGATCTTGGTAATCCCAACTGAGGTTAATTTGTCAGCAGTACAATTAGGGGAAATGTAGTGCACCTGATCTGGATGAATGGCACAAGAGAAAATACATAGCGTTCTGATTTAAATTAATATTGATCCCAGTAATAGGAATCAGAGGGCTAAAATAAATTACATAAATGGAGTTAATCAAGATGAAATATTTCCAAAGAGCAACCCTGTGCTAATGGAGCTGGTTTTGCTGATGTCAAGTAAAGACTTAGAGAAGGACAACAGACCATCATAGGATAATAGACCAGTGAAAGACACTGGACACTGATGCCTCCTGCTCTGACTGCCCAGGACTGCTGAGGTAGGAAATTATTTCTGAGGACCCAATATATGACTTTAAAAACCCCTGGGTTTTTCCTATTTTACCTGACTGTGAAAATACCCAAAAGCCTGAGGCTGCCAGCACATTTGCTGTGTCTGATTGATAGCCCTGCTTCCCTTCGTTTGGGGAGTTTCCCCAGCTCGCAGGTGTAAGTAGCCTTTGCCGGCAGGGTGCTCCGTGACTCTGCAGGCAGTGCCTGTGAGATCTGCACTCCTGTGAAGGGCAGAGCAGCAACATGTGCGGCAAGCAAAGAGGTAGGGACAAATGGGAGCTGGGGCCAAGGGAATTGGTTCAAAGCTTCTTGGCAACTGACAGAAAGAGCAGGTAATGTTTTGAAATACTTCTACCCTCAGCCCTTGCTGCATGTGACGTTGCTAAACAGATGTTGTTTAACCTGTAACTCTAGCTGCTGAACATTGAACTTTCTTCCCCCGGGGAGGGAGGGAGGAAGGAAGGAAATGATTGCAGGAGGAGCACATTCTGGGCACACTGGCCCGGTAGCTGGTACAGAGTCTTCTCCCAAGGATTTGGAGTGTTGTGTTCTTCAGGTAGCAGAGAACAGCAGTGGCACTTGTAGGATTTGTGCTGTACAGCTTGTGAGCATCTTTGCTTTCTATGGGCAGGCAGCCTTGTATGGAAACAAGTCACTGCCATCACTGTCCTGGTAGGCAGGGCAGAGGAGACAGAGCTGGTTATTTCTCTGTTTGCCAAGAGGTAATGGCTGTGCTTTGGGAGGAGGAGTTCAGGAGACATCCCTTGCCATGGAGTTGATATGCAGAGTGGAAGTGGGAGTCAGGCAAAACTTATCTGCTGTGGGAAAATCTGTTGTGCTAGAAATATTCAGTCCTGCCCACCTCTGGAGTCCTAACATAGCCAGGCACCAGAAGTGCTGGAGATACTGTATCTTATGGTGTTCAGAGTAGGTCTTCTAAGTCTGGGTTTCAAAATGGCAATGGTGGCTGATGGGCTGTTTATTTCAAGCTGCTCAAAACATGGTTGGAGACTGCCTATCGCTTCTCCAGCTCAGCAGATCAAGAATTTGTTTCCACTTCTTACATAGCTCTGTCATCTGAAGGTCAGAAGATGCCCACCTGAGTGCGTTCAGAGAGATCTAGCGTATATCGCTGGGGTGTCCACCAGAGCAAATCAGGAATATGGTATCTCCAGTTCCATCAGTTTGATCCATGACCTCCCTTACTGAAGTGTTACATCACCTTCTCCCACCACTGCTACCCCTGAGAGCAACAGGGGTGAAAAAAATTCAGTGTGGTGAAAAAAAGACTTTAAACAAAGTTTGACATTCACTGAAGCTGCTTCCAGAGACTTTGCAACATTTCAGGGAATTTGGACATGTCATATTCATTCTTACTAGTTCAGTTCGATTTTTACTATATAGATTTCATTTAAATGTCTCAGACTGCATAAACATTGCTAGTACTGGATGTGGAGCTGTACTGCATTGTTGTTTGTTAAATGTATTACAGACTGCTGCTTGTTCTTGAAATCTAATATTTTTTTCATGACTTTTTCTGACATTATAACTTTAGTCATTCAAACTTCACGTTACAATAGTACTTTCTCATATATTTAATAAATTTCAGTTTTGTCTCTGCAGCAGTTGCCAAAGTCTTCAAAGAAAATCTTGAAAAAATATAGAAAGTGTAAATCTTAACTGAAAAGTTATCAGATTATTCCAGATATTTTCCTGTGATAATGATTTCCATGTGTTTGGTAGAGAGCTTGTTTGCTGTTGTGTTTTAGGATGCTGTGCACACAAATTCAAAGGACATAAAAGAAAGCCAGAGATAGTGTGTCTATAAAATAATATGGCTTCATAATCAGTGAAAAGCTGCATTATCCCAAATACTCAGAAACAAATCTTTCCTATCCTGCATTATGTGGCCAACAGAAGTGTGCAGAGACAGTTCTGTTTATCATCACGTCAAGTTAGTAATTTGCATTTAACACTCGCAAGATCTTCTGTCATCCCTCTATTCCTTCTTTGTTTTCATAGAAAATCCCTCCAATGTTGAAATAATTTCTTCCAGCTTTGAAGTAATAAATGTATGCCCAAAATCATCTTCTGACTACTTGAGATAAATGCAGAATGCCACCATGTAATAAATAAATAAAGGTTTTGGCAGAAGAAAGCCATGTTGCCTACCTTGAGGGTGCTCTTTGCCTATGGTCTGTGCTAGAAAAACATCTCTCTCTTAGTCCCTTTCCATTGCAAAGGCTCTGGCACTGCTGTATCTCTATGTTCTTTTGGTACATGGATAATTGATTTCTGGGGAACTGCAGTAGTGTAGTCGCCCCCAGTTACTGAGTTCAGTTGAGGGGTAAATATAGTATTTAACGGTTTGTGCTTTACAGAGGGGTGGAAGAGAACAGTCAGATCTGATAATCAAATAATGTCTTCTGAATTTTAAGTTCTGTGAAGTCATTTAGGCTGTCATTAGAGCTCAGACACTTGAGAAACTCATGCGATCAGAGCAGAGGAATGGAGATCTGATAATTCCGCTTCCCAATAAAATCAAAAGTTACCGGCTGGAAAAAGAAAATGAGGGTAACTTTTTAGCATTTAAAGAAAAAGAGAAAGAAAAGGAGAAATGTCTTGGGTAGTTCTTGGCTTTGCAATTATGGAAAAACACTTTCTGTTCCAGCATTGAGGCTATTGTCCTTCCAGACAAGGCCATCATATTGTTCCAGGTTCAGGAGATCCTGTTGCACAAGGGGAAGCAGTGTAGAAATTGCTGAGTGAAAAGGAACAGGAACACATTTAGGCTTTGATTTAAAACCAGTGGACCTAACTTCTCACTACTTGCAGCTTGTGCCAGCCTTTTCTACCAGTACAAAGAAAAGGGCAAGATTTATTTCTCATTTGATATGCAATGTCTTCTGATGTGGCGGCAGAAGGTGCTGGTGAGTGACAATCAGGGTCATGAGGAAAACACAAAGAACACTTGAAATTCTGGCTGTGTCTTATATCCCTCTTGTATCAGACCAGCTCAAAAAGCCTCAATTACTGTAACATCACAAAGTCTGAAGTCTCTGTTTTTGAGCAGGGACCTGTGACAGAGCTTTGCCTCCAGCCCTGCAGGCACCAGGTGGCTGCAACAGGACTGGGACCCCAGTTCCCTGAACTCTGGGCCCCATTTGCTGCCAGACCAGCTCTCTTCCCATCAATTCTTGATTTACAGAAGGCAGCAGAATAGCTTGGCTGGAAAGATGATATATGAACCTGGGGAGTATTGAACACACTGCATGAAAAAATAATCAGTTTCCAAAATCGGTAAATTGACTTAACTGAAAGCTGTGCCTGTGGAACCCCCAGAATATGGAATATTGTAATTAATTGCAATTAATAATTAATGGTAGGCAGTTAATTAATTGATTGCCATTTGTACTGAAGTGTAGAACAATGATCCGAAATAGCAGAGGCTTGTTAGTTTGGCCAGCTGCTTTTTAGCTGACTCTGTTACCATCCCAAGGTGTCTGACACAGAACAGGAAGGATCGCCGCATGTCAGTAGGTGGAAGAGGGTGTGGAGGAGATCTCTGACAGAGAAAACTTCCTTTAGCCCTCTTCCACCTTCCTCTTCACATGGAAAAAGCAAATTAATCCAAATTTAATATGACAAGTATTTTAAATGCTAATGCCTAATGATGTGGCATTATAAAGGAGGAAGGAATGGTAGAGGCAGAAATTTCTTCAGCTCTGACGTGTTCATGGATGTAGACTTGGCTGGTCTAAATTCTCACACTAAATATCTCGTAGAAAACTTGACTACAGAAAGGTGAGAAAAAATTAATATTCAAAGCCAAGGCATTCAAAGGGTTTTAAAACCTTTCCTTAACCCATAAGTAGGAAAGAATGGTACCTAGTGGCCTGAGTGCTCACAGCTGAAGTGGCCTTAATTTTATTCGTACTCCTCTCTCTTTTTGGAATTTCTTTCAGCAGAGAATTTTTGCTGAAGTGAAGATTAGGCTGCTTTTAATTTTGTCCCTTTATTGTGCATTCAGATGGCTGCCTGGCACATGCCTGCATGTTGTTTACATGAGCATGTCTAGGGGACACTGCACTGCTGATGCTAATTAACACGCCGAATGTCACTTTCCTCCTGGTTCATGTCACTCATTATGTGATGATGCTAATGGGAAAACCAGAATTCAGGGGAGAATTTCATGCCTGAATTTTGAACTGTAGCAAAGAAGAGGTGCCTGCAGTCTGAGGCAGAATTTTTCAGATACCTGAATTTTGCTTGACTTGAGTGTGCAGGACCAGCCTGAGCCTCCTTAAGCACTCACAGCTCTGGTTAAGGGAAACCCTGATCCACACTCTCTTACTTGTGCGTATTTGTTGACCAGTGTGTATTTGCTGGGATGCTGTGAATGCAGGGCCAAATCAGAGGCAAAAGGTGTAAGCAGGAAAGTGGGAGATTAGCACAAAGCCTCAGAAAGATTTTGTAAAAAGCACGTGTGGATTTAGGACCAGGGGAAGGAGGCATGAAGGAGACTGGGATGCCATGGTGGGGGAGTGGGAAAGCAGGGATGGAGGAGCTGGAAGGAACGGGAGAGTGGTCGCTGTTGGGAGACAGCGATCAGGCATCCAGTTGGGGACTGAGGACTTTGCAGAGGTACAGACAGGCCTGAGGGATATTGAAGGGGTTGGAGAAAGTATAAAGGGTGAGAAGCAATAATTTCTATGAAACTCTTTATAGAAGTATTTGAACCTCTTATGTATGAATCTGTGTGAAAGTCTGTATCAGCTGTAAATATAACATATTCATCTGGGGGCCAATAATAATGTTTTATGGAAAATAAGCTAGCACTTGTTTTATTTCTTCTTCATGCTTCTGAAGCGCAAGTTTTCTTTGGTAAATTTTCCTAACACTTGTTAGAGCTGAAACACAATCTCTCAGTAATTTGTATTAAAGCTATTGCTAAAATTCAGAATCAATTAATGAGAACGGTGTTAACTCACCAAACTTTAGAAAAGTAAAAAGGAAACACAGAAAGAAATCTGCCTTGCTGTCCTTTTCACCGAGTTTCTGTCGTTTAGATCATGATGCCAAAAGGCCAAAGCAGCACTGGGGAAATACACTGTTGAAAGAGGAAGTTGTTCTTCCCTCCCTAATTAAAGAAAATGAACGATTTAAACTCACAGTTGATGGTTAGAGAACCAAAGCCAGACTCATGAACTTTCCAAATGTGCTAAAGTTCCCCCAAGTCTGCATCAGGGAACTGGCAAGGGCTTTGTCTGTAATTGCTCAGCTGAATTACTTGGTCTGTTTTTTTTTTCCTCTTTCATGTCTGACTCTGGCAAATATCCTCTAGCAGAAGGACCTGCTTTTGCTGGTTGATGGGCAGGATCCCATACTCAGCAGCAATTTCAGTACCACATCCAGCCTGGGTAGTCTGTGCTGGGATTGAGCTGGCACTGGGGCAGATACACCACTGCCTTGCTGTCAGTGTCAGCATGACCCCCCAAAGGTCCATCCCTGCATAGAGAAACCTCATCTCATAGCTATTGCATAAGACTACTTGCTCCAGTTTTCTACCTACCTCACATAGAGAGGGTGGAAAACTTTTGCAGTTATTAACCTTGCTTTCAGCCAGCCTTTTTCACAGCTCTGTTGCCCAGTTTTTTACAAGGAGAGCACCATTAGACATCTGTGACAGTCATTCACACCAAATGCTAGAGGTGGATTAAGCATTCTACCAGGGATTTATTTCTCTACTGGTAATAGGGGTTGAGATGTTTCGGATTTTTTTCTCAACAAACATCATTTGTGGTTTTACATGTACCTACCACTGCCCTTTACTGAGAACAGTTACATGCCAAATTTCTTGGGGAACGCTTAACTGGCAATATCCTTTCTTAAATGGCCAGCTCTTGTGTAGTTACGGAAACGAGGATGGACTTGGGAACTGACTGCAGATCTTGGCTGCCTGAATCCTCACCCTGATGTAACCTTGATGTGAGACTCTTGTAGTTTGCTGCTGCCTACCATTAGCTTATCTGAAAAGCCAATAGTAAAATAGAAGTCCAGTTTTGTGTGTGACCCATTCATTGTGGCTTGCAGCAAACATAGGATGGAGGTGATCAGAGGCTCCATAGTTCTGTGGTAAAATTAGGCACACTGATGGAGGAGCGCTCTAGAAGTACCTCTATTAACATGAAGGACCCAAAGCAACCTTGCATGAGTATAGCAGAGGACTCAGATTTATAGTTGTCCAGCCACCTCCAAATGCATGTTTGGCACTGTTGAAGGCAGGAGCAGGGCTGCTTTTGGTATGTCTTGGACAGCAGCGCCTTTTTAAGCTTTTTCCCTGTGTTCATAACGTGTTCTTGGCACAGCTTAAACCTGCTGTTGCACCTGGACAGCCAACACTTCCAAAGTAACCACCTTGGCTGGCCTTTCCTGCTCGAGCTTATCATGGAATCTTAGAATCATAGAATGCTTTGGGTTGGAAGGGACCTTTAAAGGTCATCTAGCCCAGCCCCCCTGCAGTGAGCAGGGATATCTTCAACTAGACCAGGTTGCTCAGAGCCCCGTCCAACCTGGCCGTAAATGTTTCCAGGGATGGGCCCTCCACTGCCTTTCTGGGCAATCTCTTCCAGTGTTTCACCACCCTTACGGTAAAAGATTTCTTCCTTATAACTACTCTAAATCTACCCTCCCTTAGTTTGAAGCCATTGCTCCTTGTCCTATCGCAACAAGCCCTGCTGAAAATATTTTCCCCATCTTTCCTATAGGCCCCTTTCAGGTACTGAAAGGCTGCTGTAAGGTCTCCCCACAGCCTTCTCTTCTCCAAGCTGAACAGCCCCTACTCTCTCGGCCTTTCCTCACAGGAGAGGTGCTCCAGCCCTCGGATCATCTTTGTGGCCCTCCTCTGGGCCTGCTCCAACAGCTCCATGTCCTTCTTATGCTGGGGACTCCAGAGCTGGATGCAGGACTCCTGGTGGGGTCTCACCAGAGTGGAGCATAGGGTCAGAATCTCCTCCCTCGACCTGATGGCCACGCTTCTCTTGATGCAGCCCAGGATATGGTTGGTCTTCTAGGCTGCAAACACCCATGGGTGGCTCATGTCTAATTTTTTATCCCCCCGTACCCCCAAGTCCTTCTCTGCAGGGTTGCTCTCAACCCTTTCATCCCCCAGCCTGTAGTGGTAGTAGGGGTTGCCCTGACCAGTGACTTTTGGCCAGCAGGTCGAGGGAGGTTCTGCTCCCCCTCTACTCTGCCCTAGTGAGGCCCCATCTGGAGTACTGTGTCCAGTTCTGGGCTCCCCAGTTCAAGA
>Ga0065711_1049286_pt1 | contig 11382 bp, 10 predicted proteins | sample Hoacrofraction12_FD_59098 | JGI IMG/M metagenome (GOLD analysis project Ga0065711, IMG submission 59098) | Hoatzin crop microbial communities from Cojedes, Venezuela - Epithelial fraction 12 v2 (version 2) | ecosystem: Host-associated > Birds > Digestive system > Esophagus > Crop | place... | reverse complement strand
CTGATAAAGTTATTTACTGTATTTGGAGCAATTTCAGGATAAAGCTCAGCCTTCATCACATCTCCGTTTTCCATTGTGATTGTTACTATTGGATTTTGTGCCATAATTTTTTCCTTTCATAGCTATTTTTATATGGCTTATGGAACAAATATTTCCACAGCCTTTTTTTCATTAGTGATTTCAACATGTTTGTGCATGCCGCCATATTCGCCGTCTCTCGTAAATGCTACATCTTCATCGCAATCTATCGTAACATGGCTTACCTTCAAATTTATAAGCTTGTCACTTGTTACATTATTTCCAAGCATAGCCGCAACAAGATTTGTAAGTGCTATCGGATTACCCGGACGCTTTACAAGAGTTAGTTCAAACTCTCCGTCATCAAGCTTTACACCTTTACCGGTGATATTTTGTATACCACCTACCTGCGTCGAGTTCGTAATCATTCCATATAAGAAATCATCCTCAATAACTGTACCATTTCCATATGTAATCTTCATATGATATGTTTTGATATCCTGAATCTCTTTTACGCTTTGAAGCACATATGCAGCATGACCGAGAACATTTTTCAGCGACTGATTTGTATTGTACGATACATCCGTAAATATACCAAATGCAGCGCAGTATACAAAATATTCATCATTAAATGTTCCAACATCACATGGGAACTTTTTGCCTTTTGCTGCAATTGCCGCGGCCTTTGGCATATATGATGGAATTTTAAGGCTTTTTGCAAAATCGTTGGTTGTCCCTGCAGGGATATAACCTATCGGAACTTTTTTCTCTGCACTCATCATTCCTGATACGACTTCATCAAGCGTTCCGTCTCCGCCGCTGCATACTACAATATCAAAGTCTTCGCCTTTTTCTTCGACGCGTCTTTTGCCATCGCCCTTACACTGCGTAGGGTATGCGACAACTTCATATCCTGCCTTTGTGAATACATCTATCACATCAAGCAGATGCCCTTTTATTGTTTCTTTTCCTGCGTGAGGATTATATACGAAAAGCATCTTTGCCATTATATCACCGTCCCTACAAATTACGCCTATGAATAATCATAGGCGTATAAAAAGTTTATATTAAAATTATGCGATTGTCTTTGCGCCTTCAAGGAAGCTTTCCATATCAGCTATAGCTGCATCTTCATCACTACCATCAGCGATAACATCTATTACCTCACCGGATGCGAGATTCAAAGTCATCATGCCCATGATACTCTTGGCATTTACTTTTCTATTCTGTGCTTCGATATGAATAATACTTTCATATTTGCTTGCAACTTGTACAAGCTCTGCTACGGGACGTGCTTCAAGTCCGTGTGGTAATTTGATTTCAATAGATTTTTTAACCATGATTTCCTCCTATACGAGCCATTGCCTTATCACCCTCTTAGTTTATCAGCAATCTCTGATAGTTTTCTAAGTCTGTGATTCACACCTGATTTACCAACAGGCGGTGTCAAATATGTACCGAGTTCCTGAAGCGATGCATCAGGATAAGTGAGTCTTGCATTTGCCATATCCAGAAGGCCATCAGATAGTTTATTCAATCCGTAATGCTCTTCTATATATTTGATATCTTCAATCTGCCTTGCCGCAGCTGTTGCGGTTTTGGCAATGTTGGCTGTTTCGCAATTAACTCTTCGATTGACACTATTACGCATATCCTTGTAAATTCGAAGATTTTCAAATTCCATAAGACATACATGGGCTTCCATAATATTTAGCAAATCAACGATCTCTTCGCCCTCTTTTAGATATACAACAAAATATTTTTTGCGTCTGATAGTCTTAGCTTCCAAATCAAAATCAGCAAGTATTTCTATTAGCTGATCGGATTCCTCTTTGCTATCGCAAACAAATTCCGCATGATACGATTTCTTGGGATCTGATATAGAACCCACGCATATGAACATGTTTCTTATGAATGCTCTCTTACAGCACTGATTACGCAACAAAAGAGGACTCACAACGCCATCGTTTATATCCGGCGCTTTGTCCTCTCCCAGCTCCTTTAGTGCCATGAGAATATTCTTTGCTTCTTTCGTATCAAGCTTTAGCTTTTTGTATGTACGTCCGTTTTCACATTTAAAAACATCATTTTCAAGAATATCAGTTTCTATATTAAATGCTTTTTGTAATATTGTAAAGCATTTTCTTACCGAAAAAACGTTATCCGTTTGAAGATATATATTTATATCATTACCATCTATGCTTACATATCCTTCTTTTTTGAGGATAGTTGCACACGCGGCGATTTGGCAATGTCTTGCCTTCCCGCTGTGTGATAAAAGTTCTTCTTTTACTTTTGTAGAAAAAGACATGTCGCTGTTCCTTTTTATCTAAAATACGTTTTATTGATTTTTGCGAGCCGATTTATCGCAGTCTCTGTGCGATATTTTAAGTCCGTAATTTCCCTTGCCATACATTCTGTTATAGATTTCATTGGCAATTGTAACGCTTCTGTGCTGGCCGCCTGTGCATCCTATCGCTACTACAAGCTGATATTTTCCTTCTTTGATATATCCCGGAATCAAAAATTGCAGCATATCATAGAGTTTATCGAGGAATTCTCCGCACTCCTTAAAGCTCTTTACATAATCTTGAACCGGTTTGTCATTACCTGTTTGAGATCTGAGCTCTTCCACATAAAAAGGATTCGGCAAAAATCTGACATCAAAAACAAGATCGGCATCTTCCGGTATCCCATACTTAAATCCAAATGAAAGAATCGTAACTATAAGATTACTGGTAGCCACATCATCAACAAATATTCTATTTAGTTCTATTCTAAGCTCTCTTGTAAGAAGCGTTGACGTATCAATTATGTAGTCTGCTTTTTTCTTTAGTCCTTCAAGAATTTTTCGTTCTCTTTTTATTCCGTCTTCGATTCTGCCGCCGTCAGCAAGAGGATGAAGTCTTCTGGATTCTTTGTAGCGCTTTACAAGGACTTTGTCGCTTGTCTCCATAAATAGAACTTCAACAGGAACATTTTTTTCTTTTAATTTATCTATGATACCCGGTACATCAACAAATCCTTCTCCGCCTCTGACATCAAGACCTAGAGCTACTTTATTTATACCTGATTCTGGCAAAAGAATAAGATCTACAAATTTCTCGATAAGTGATATCGGAAGATTATCTACGCAGTAGTATCCCGAATCTTCAAGCATATGTATAGCTGTAGCCTTGCCGCCGCCGCTCATACCTGTTACTATAACAAAACGCATATCTGCCTCCTAAAGTTCTAATCATCTGCATCAAATATCCGAATCAAAAATCAGACTATGCATAATCTCTGCGCATCCTCGCGGAGCGTTTAACTCAGTCGGGGATTTCCCGACTGAGTTAAAGCATTATCACTTCCGTTTCAAGCTTTACTCCAAATTCTTTGTAAACCTTATCTTGAACATGCTTTATAACTTCTTTTACATCTTTCGCCGTTGCATTATCATAGTTTATAACAAAGCCCGAGTGTTTCTTTGATACCATAGCTCCGCCAATAGCAAATCCTTTAAGCCCTGCATCTTCTATAAGTTTCCCTGCAAAATAACCTTCAGGCCTTTTGAACGTAGAGCCTGCGCTTGGATATTCAAGCGGCTGCTTTTCTCTTCTTCTATTTGCAAAATCAGCCATTTTTTCTTCAATATCTTTTTTATCGGCGTTTGAAAGTTTTAATGTTATTTCCAGTATTGTGAACTTCTTCTCCTTAGCTATGCTATATCTGTAGGAAAATTTCATATCAGCATTGGATATAGTTTTGATACTGCCGTCAGTATCAATCACTGTGACGCTTTCTACAACGTCTTTCATCTCATAGCCGTAAGCACCTGCATTCATATATACGCCGCCGCCTATAGTTCCGGGGATTCCGGCAAGTCCTTCATAACCTGACAAGCCATTTTCTTTAAGTCGTCCGGCGACGCTGCTGTTCATGGCACCTGCCATGACTTTGGCAATATTTCCTGTTATTTCAATATCATTTAATTTTCTTGTAGATACGATTACTCCATCATATCCGCTATCATCAATCAGCACATTTGAGCCATTTCCAAGGATATAGAAATTCTCTTTTTCTTTTCTCAAAATATTCAAAACATCTATAAGTTCATCTTTTGATGATACCTCTATAAATGCACTTGCAGGCCCACCGCATCTAAACGTGGTGTGCCTGCTCATAGGTTCATTTATATGTATGTTTTCGTCAGTTATTTTTGCTTTTATTTTTTCCAAACAAATATTATTCATTACATATCCGCCTAAAACTTAATCAAGTACCATCTTGGCAGCTCCGCATATTCCCGCATCATTGCCAAGTTTTGCAAGACCGAACTCAGTATCAAGGCATCCCTTAAATACGTATTTTTCAAATGAAGGTCTAAGCAAATCTATAAGCGTTGTACCGGCCTTTGATACACCGCCGCCTATAACTATGATTTCAGGATTTAATATTGTTGCGCATGTGGCAAGACCTTTTCCTAGATAGTAGCCGTACTTTTGCGCGATTTTAACTGCAAGTTCATCATTCTTTTTGGCCGCATCAAATATATTCTTTGATGTGATCTCTTCATGCAAAAGAACGCTGTCTTTTTCAAAATTTGCCATTTCTCTCTTTGCAAGAAGCACAACGCCTGTAGCACTTGCGTACTGCTCGAAGCATCCGTGATTGCCGCATCCGCACGCATTTGGTTCTTCGTCTTCTATATGAATATGGCCGATTTCTCCGCCGGATCCTGTAACACCGTTTACGATTTTGCCATTTATTATGACGCCGCCGCCAACACCTGTTCCAAGAGTAACCATGAGCATATTGCTGTGGCCTCTTCCGCCGCCCTTCCAAGCTTCTCCAAGCGCAGCAACATTTGCATCATTTCCTGCTTTGACATTTAAGTCTACCATATCTTCCATAGTCTCTTTGAGGTTGAACTTTGTCCAGCCAAGATTTACAGCCTGGAATACAACACCGTTATCATCAACAGCTCCCGGAGCTCCTATTCCGACACCTGCCGTATCTGCCTTTGACATGCCTCTTTCTTCCATTTTATTTTTTATGGAAGATGCAATATCAGGCAATATATTTATGCCGTGATTTTCTGTTCTTGTAGGAATCTCCCATGATTCTACGATGTCGCCTTCTTCTTCCAAAAGTCCCATCTTTACTGTTGTTCCGCCAATATCTACACCAAATGCGTATTTCATAACAAAAAAATCCTTCCTATTCTATCAGTCTTCGTTTCTTCCCTTTTGGAGAGAATTCTGTACTCTATTGTAAAGCTCCTGCGCAGCGTTGTAGCCCATCTTCTTCTGACGATGATTAACAGCCGCAGATTCGCATATAACAGCAAGATTTCGTCCCGGTCTAATCGGTATTCTGTGGCAAACTATTCTATTGCCAAGATATTCTGTGTATTGCTCTTCGAGACCCAGCCTATCATACTCTTTGTCTTTATCCCAATCTTCCAATTTGATGACAAGGTCTACTGCCTTGGAATCACGTACACTGGATACACCATACAAAGTCTTGACGTCTATGATTCCGATACCTCTAAGCTCTATGAAATGTCTTGTGATATCAGGCGCGCTGCCCATGAGAAGTTCATCGCTTATCTTTCTAAGCTCTACAACGTCATCCGATACGAGTCTGTGTCCACGCTTTATAAGCTCAAGAGCAGCCTCTGACTTACCGATTCCGCTCTCACCCGTTATAAGTACGCCTTCGCCGTATACGTCCACCAATACACCGTGAATAGAGATGCATGGCGCAAGTTTCTCACTAAGATATCTGATAATCTCAGCCATAACAGCAGATGTAGCTTTCTTGGTCATCAGAATCGGCACTTTTTCTTCTTCTGCAACTTTTAAGAAAATATTGTCCGGTATCAGCTCTCTGCAAAAAATAATCGCCGGAATATCGAATGATAACAAATCTCTGTATGTTTTTTCTTTTTGCTCATCCGACAAATTCTCCATATATGTATACTCAACAAATCCAACTATCTGAAGTCTCGTAGCTTCGAAGTGTTCGAAATAACCCGCAAGCTGAAGCGCAGGTCTATTGATATCGGGCTGTGTGATTCTGATTTTGTCGATATCGATATCAGGTGTCAAATTATCAAGTTTCATCCAATCAATTATAGTTTTTAATTTTACGCTAGCCATAAGAGCCCCTCCTCTAACTATTTAGTTTAGATTCACCACAAAAAGTTTATCACAGCACAGTATCTGTTTCAATGAAAACGTTACCGAAAAAAATTATAAATCTCTGTCGCCTGAGCTCTTGATATCTCAGGCACGTTCTCAAGTTCATCTATTGTTGCATTTTTTATCTTGTCTATAGATTCAAAATGTCTCATAAGAGCTTTCCTTCTTGCAGGTCCTATGCCTTTTATATCATCAAGAATGGATTTTACCTGACTCTTTGAGCGGAGCGATCTATGATATTCGATAGCAAATCTATGCGCTTCATCCTGTATTCTTGTTATGAGTTTGAATCCTTCGCTATCCTTATCTATAGGAAGTTCTTCGTTATTGAAATAAAGTCCTCTCGTTCTGTGAAAATCATCTTTTACCATGCCGCATACAGGAATATGCACGCCTATCTCATCTAAAACTTCAAGTGCGATATTGACCTGGCCTCTTCCGCCATCCATCAGAATTAAATCAGGAAATTTAGTAAAACTTCCGTATTTTTCGTCCATATTTTTTTGACCAAGGCTTTCCTTTTCTTCAAGTCCGTGTACAAGCCTTCTTGTAAGAACTTCTTTCATGCAGGCATAGTCATTTGGCCCTTCGACAGATTTTATTCTAAACTTCCTATAATCACTCTTTTTGGGTTTTCCTTTTTCAAATACAACCATGGAACCGACATTTGCAAAGCCGCTTATATTCGAAATATCATAAGCTTCCATTCGCACAAGATTCTTTAATCCGAGTATTTTTTCGATTTCCTTGACGGCTCCGATAGTTCTGCCTTCTTCTCTTTTTAGTCTTTCTTTATCCTTTGACAGAACAAGCTCTGCATTTTGCCTTGCAAGCTCGATTAGCTTTTCTTTTTCTCCCTTTTCGGGAACAACAATTTTTACCTTGCTCCCTTTTCTGCCCGATAACCATTCTTCAATCAACTCTCTCTCTTCAATATCAGTCTGAAGCATGATATTGTGCGGAATAAAAGGGGTTCCTGCATAGAACTGTTTTACAAAATCGAGAAGTATTTCTTCTTTTTTGTTGTGAGATACGTGCGTCATATAGAAGTGTTCTCTTCCAATCATTCTGCCGCTTCGGATAAAAAATACTTGCACAACCGCATCCGTGTCATCACAGGCAATTGCGATGATATCTTTATCATCCATCGATGAATCAGACATTTTTTGCTTCTGCGATATATTTTTTACATCCTCTATGAGGTCTCTGTAATGCGCCGCCATCTCGAATTCAAGATTCTCTGATGCCTTCTCCATCTTTGAATGCAAATCGTCTATTATGACATCAAAATTGCCGGACAAAAAATCTATGGCCTTATCTATGCATTCTCTGTAATTGCTCTCTAAAATCCGTCCCGTACAAGGCCCGCAGCACCTACCCATATGATAGTTTAGGCATGGCCTTCTCGTACCGATGTCTCTTGGAAGCTTCATATTACAGTCTCTAAGCCCATATATCTTGTTTATCAAATCAATCGTCGATTTGACTGAAGATGCCGATGTAAACGGTCCAAAGTACTTGGCCTTATCCTTTTTCATTATTCTGGAAAAAAGAATACGAGGATATTCCTCGTTTACTGTGACCTTGATATACGGATATGTCTTGTCGTCTTTGAGCATCGTATTATATCTTGGTCTGTTTTCCTTGATGAGGTTGTTTTCAAGGACAAGAGCCTCAAGCTCGGAATCTGTTACTATGTACTCAAATCTTGCGATTTTTGAAACCATCCTGTCTATTTGAGGCCCTCTTCCCACAATTTTGCGGAAATATGACCTGACACGCTTATGCAGGTCTATTGCTTTGCCAACATACATAATCGTGTCATCTTCATCTCTCATTATATAAACTCCCGGACTATGCGGGAGTTTTTTTAGTTCTTCTTGTACATTAAAATTATTATTCATGTGATTTTATAACCAATCATCATCTTTTTTGTCATCTTCAAATGATGAATGTGAAAATCTTCCAACCTTATCTCCGTCTGCTTGTTCATCGTCTGTTGGTGGAAGTGATTTTGATTTACCGCTAAGTACATCAATAGGATCATAGTCTTTGTCAGCATCATCTCCGTTTGATATTCCTCTATTTTCTTTATAAGAATATCCTTGGATAACCGCTTCAAAATTTTGACCCTTATCCTCTTCTTTTGTCCATGAGTTTATCATGTTTTCCATCTGCTTTTTGGCATCATTTGCCTTAGTATCATCAGCTGTAGGTACATCTTCGCCGATTTTTGCAGACTCAGGTCTTGTTGCATATATACGAAGTCTCTTATTCTTTTCTTCTTCCGTAGGCTCCGGAATATTCTCGATCTCTCTGTATATCTGCATGAATTCCTTGCCTGATATCGTCTCTTTGCTGATTAGGTGTTCAGCAAGTTTGTCCATTGCATCAAGGTGATTTCTGATTATATCCTTGGCCTCTTCATAACAGCTTGCGAGAAGATTTTTGATTTCTACATCAACTTCATATGCTGTCTTGTCAGAACAATTCATCTCTTTTCTGCCATCAAGATATCTGTTCTGAACGGATTCGAGCTGCATGAGACCGAACTTATCGCTCATACCATACATAGTTATCATATCTCTTGCAAGTTCAGTAGCCTTCTCAATATCATTCTCAGCTCCCGTTGTTACTGTATTGAAAACAACTTCTTCTGCCGCACGGCCGCCGAGAGCAACCACGATATCCTGTCTCATCTCTTCCTTGGTGCTTAGATATTTTTCTTCTTCAGGCACCTGCATAACATATCCGAGTGCGCCCATTGTTCTTGGAACAATAGTAATTTTCTGAACAGGCTCTGTGTTCTTTTGAACTGCGGATATAAGAGCATGTCCGACTTCGTGATAAGATACAAGCTTTCTTTCTTCTTTTGACAAAAGTCTGTCTTTCTTTTCTTTTCCTACAAGTACCTGCTCTACAGCATCCATGAGGTCTTTTTGTGAAACATACTGTCTTCTTGCTTTAACTGCATTTATGGCAGCTTCATTTATCATATTGGCAAGATCGGAGCCTACTGCGCCGCTTGTAGCAAGAGCTATTTCTTCAAGATTTACGCTCTCATCCATCTTTACATCTTTGGAATGTACTTTTAATATCTCTATTCTGCCCTTAAGGTCAGGCTTATCTACAACAATTCGTCTGTCAAAACGTCCCGGACGAAGCAATGCTTTATCAAGTATCTCAGGTCTATTGGTTGCGCCGAGTATTAGTACGCCCTTACTTGAATCAAAACCATCCATCTCAGATAGCAATTGATTTAGAGTCTGTTCTCTTTCTTCATTGCCGCCGCCAAACTTAGAATCACGACTTCTTCCTATTGCATCTATTTCATCTATAAAAATAATACATGGCGCATTTTTATTTGCTTCTGCGAACAAATCTCTAACTCTCGATGCACCAACGCCCACGTACAGCTCTATGAAGTCAGAACCTGCAAGTGAGTAAAAAGGAACATGTGCCTCTCCTGCAACAGCTTTTGCAAGAAGAGTTTTACCTGTTCCGGGAGGACCTACAAGAAGCGCACCCTTTGGAAGCTTTGCACCTATCCCTGAATATTTTTCCGGATTATGCAAAAAGTCTACCACTTCAACAAGCGATTCTTTAGCTTCATCTTCGCCTGCTACGTCTTTGAAAGTTACGCCGGTTTCTTTTTGAACATATATCTTGGCATTGGACTTGCCAACTCCAAATACACCGCCCGATGACTTTGAAATCTTATTAAACAAAAATCCCAAAAGCACCCACAAAAGCACTATCGGAACAACATATGAAAACAGTAAATTTATAAGATAGCTTCCTGATGTCGGAACTATGCTACTGTACTCAACGCCTGCTTCCTGCAAAACATCCTGAAGATCTAAATCGGTAATAGCACCTGTATAATATGTACTGTTACTATTTAGAGATTTGTCAGTATATTCTCCGCTTTTAATAAGTGCATCTATTCCTTCACTTGTCGGCACAAATGTAATCTGACTCGAACCTATAACAACGGACTCCACTTCACCGTCTTCAACAAGCGTTATAAATTCATCATATGTAACTTCAACATTGGTTGTAGAAGTTATGGTAGAAAAACCATAATACAAAAGCAAAGCGGCACATGCAGCCAAAACAACAAGCATGAACTGTGGTAATCCGCTTTGTCCGTTATTTTTGTCCGGTCCCTTCCCATTTGAATTATTATTTTTGTCACTCATATTTTTTCCATCCTTTATCCAAATTTAGGAGATTCCAAAAAACACTCTTATATTAAATTTTATGCAAATTTAATACATTTATCAACTAAACAATTTATTAAAAATTCATTTGGTAATTCGTTTTTATCTCTCGTACATTTAACAAGAGCATATCACATTTGATGTCTTACTACCTTATATTCATCGTCACCTCTATAATATGGACAGCTCTTATTCTTTCTGGTTAAAAAATGATACATCTCATCCTCGTCAAGATTCACCATGCAAGCATAAGATTCATCATCTTCATCATAAACATAATTGCTACATGTATCGCATTCCATAATATGCCTCCTTCTAAATATCTCTAAATTCCAAAGCTTTTATATATGTATCTTCAAAGCCTTCTTTATTTGCAAGTTCTATTTCATTAAAGTTTGATTTTATAATATTAACTTTATTTACAAGTTCATTATAATCATTTTCTTTTAACATTCTAAGAAATTTTATGCATCCGTCAAGTGATGAGTTCCCTATTATTTTTATTTTGTTTAGAATTTTATTTGGAAAAATATATGTATTCGCAAGCTTTTGCAAATTCAAATTACTGCCAAAACTACCGGCTATATAAAAGTCTATGTCATCAAAATCCGCATCTATCTTCGATATAGCATATAAAAGTCCCGTATATATAGCAGCTTTTCCCATTTGGAAGAGCCTTACATCTTCTTGATAAAATCTAATATCTATATCATCTTTTTGATATATGGGATATCCGCTTTCGAAATATTCATCTGTAAAAGTTCCGGCTTCATCTATTATTTTGCTGCCAACAAGAAAATCTATAATTTCAATTATTCCGCTTGAACATATGCCTATAGGCTCTGCGCCGCTTATAGTATGAACTCGTAGCTTTTCTTTTGAACTATCAGCATCAATATGATTTATGGCACCTCTTACACCTGCCATACCGCATCTAATACCGCCTGCCTCAA
>Ga0065711_1049285_pt1 | contig 11382 bp, 4 predicted proteins | sample Hoacrofraction12_FD_59098 | JGI IMG/M metagenome (GOLD analysis project Ga0065711, IMG submission 59098) | Hoatzin crop microbial communities from Cojedes, Venezuela - Epithelial fraction 12 v2 (version 2) | ecosystem: Host-associated > Birds > Digestive system > Esophagus > Crop | place... | reverse complement strand
CTGGGCACCACTGAAAAGAGCTTGGCCCCATCCTCCTGACACCCACCCTTCAGATATTTATAAGCATTTATTAGGTCCCCTTGCAGCCTTCTCCAGGCTGAACAAGCCCAGCTCCCTCAACCTCTCCTCGTAGGGGAGATGTTCCAGTCCCCTCATCATCCTCGTAGCCCTCGGCCACTTCCCTCTTACGGAAGACTTACGATGCTAAATTTTTGCTATATTATAAAATAGGAGAAATTAGATGAACAAGAGAAAGTTGATTTGCTAAACTTTAATTGTATATAAAAATCTGTATAAAATTTGCAAAGATTTTGCAACAGAGCTTTATAACGTTGAACTCTGGTATGTGCTGTTATTTCCTTTTTATTTTGTTCCACTTTTATGATTGCATATTTGAGGTACAGAAATGTCATAGGTGTCTGTTATGTTTCTTCCTATGCTTTGCAGTATTTCAGTAAGCACAAATATATTAGTCCCACACAGAGCTGTGATTGCTCTTTTGTTCTTTCACTAAAACTCTGGGTTGTAAAGGTGATTCAGTACCTGCCTTGTCTTAATATACAAAATGTTGCACTTATAATCCTGTGTTCCACATTTTTTTTTTAATTTGTCCTTTCAAGTTTTCAAAGAGTTATTTCCAACTGGGAATTCATTTGTTTTAAAAGTTTGTATTCATTTTGCTTTTGACACAGAATTTTCATAAATTTTAGTGTGAATGATTATGTTGGTATCTCCAGAGATCTCACCGAATGAGTTTACTTTTATTTTCAGTGTATAAAAGAATTATGTTTGCTGCTGCTTAATCAGTCCCTCCTGCTGCCATCCCTGAAACTGCTGGTAGAAAGCAAAGATCAAGATCTTCACGCTATGGTGCTGGAGCAGATAACAGCTGTTGCTAAGGTATGAGCAGTTGAATTAACCACCTTTCAGAGTCTGAAGCAATAAATTAGCTCTTTCATCTTCATATAGTAAGCAGAGACTACTGAGACCCTTATCGTTATTGAGATTTTCCACAGCTATTGTGTCCACAGTGAGCAGTAACTCAGGGCTGGTAAGATCTTTTATATATACTTGAGGTGATTAAAGATCGTGGCACTTTCTTTAAATTATCTAGTATGCTATTTTGAGTCAGCGTGGCCGGACAGAAATTATTCTGTTATATGAAGTAGATTGTTATCTCTGTCTTCATATTCTAGCTCTTTGGGTTTTTTTAAGTGATGATAGTACATCAGATGAGTTAGCTTGTTTCGGAAAAACTTGGCAGCCTGTGCATATACATGTGGAGAGCTGTTAACGTCACTGGTGTGTTTTAGAAAGGTTAAAATGCAAGATGGTATGTTTGGGGACTTTCATGCAATTTTAAACAGGTTTTATTCAATACTGCAGAAAGTTTCTGGAGAAAGAAACCTACATACTGTCTTTTTTTCTGTGGACAAAACCTGAAAGACATTACTGTGTATTTTTCAATTGTTACATAAATTTATATTACTTTTTTGTGTGTGTGTGTTTTTCCCTGTGTATTTGCTTTGGATTTAAGAAGGGACACCTAGAAAGATAAAAGCTAGTCTCCTAAACAAAACCATATTATCTTTTATCTTTTTTTTCTGAAAACTGAGGGGGATTTAAAACATCTTCAAGCTCTTAATTGAACTCGTGCATCTACAGCCTGACTTTCTTGGTTTTTATGTTAGCTATGGTCTACAGTTTAGCACTCTACCACAGAAGAGAAGAGAGGTATTGTCTCAGACCTTTATATGAATGGGAATGGCTTTCCTGTCTGGCTGAATTAACCGCATTGAACATTTACAGAATTATAATATATAGGTAGGAAAACCACATCTCTAGTATTTCTAAATTCAGCACCATATCTTAGGGAGCTCCTGGTTGTGTATCACAATATAAAATAATTATTGACGGCAAATTTCCCATATGCTACTTCAAAGTGAAACTGGAAACAGAAATGAAACTGTGTATATCTTTTTAAAATAAGCATTCACAAAACACAAAAGGTTTGAAAACATGATTTGTAGGGATTCAAATTGAATTTATAACTTCTTTCAGAGACACACAGAGTAGGCAAACATTCCCCCTTTCTGCAGGAGCCTTCTAGGGTAGGCCCTCTGCTCTAGTTATATTAATTGCATCAAATTTTTTAGATTCCTTGATTACAACAAATGGTGCAGTTCTGTTCCCTACTTTCACACCATTCTTTATTTCCTGGAAAAGGTGTTCTGCATCCTTCTCTTCCCAGGTTTCTCCCTTAAGTCTCTCCTCCTCGCTTATTCCTCTTTACGTGATGTGTCTTTCCTTGTTACGCTGCACATGGTATTCCAGAAGCTTTCTCTTTTTGCATCCATTGGATAGCTTGAGAAAGGATTTATCTCCTTCCCCTTCAGGAGGACTCCAGAACACAACCATAAAGACTAGTCAGAGAAGCGGTAGATCTGGAGGCTTAGGCTCCATCTCAGATGTTGCTCATTTTCCTTCAAAAGGACTGAGTTACTATAATGGATGAAGCACCGGCTTTTTTTAACGTATTCTTTATGAATATTTAAAATGGTTTCATGGAAGGTGACAGGGCATATGAGATGTAATTCACCTCTGCTTGCATGAATATTCCAACATCATAGTTAGCATCCAGTATGAATTTGCAGTATTTCCTGCTTGGGTTTGGCATTCTAAGCAAAGAACCACGGGTTTTTATGAAGGTGTTGCTATTCCCTTTTCCTTGTACAAATAAACCACAGATTTTCTGAATTTTCCATAAAGCATAATTTTATAAATATTAACCACCAAAACTATAATAGATTATCTTCAGTATATTGATAGTTTTCTTTTGCCACCTGCAATTTTAGATTTTGTGTCTGCAAAGAAACGTTTTTTTGTAACTGTTGTTAAACAAGATGATATGATAGAAAAGCAATCAGGGATCTAATATATGCATGCACTTTCTCATCTATAAGTTCTTGCTAACCTTTTAAAATTGACTTTTTTGTTAAGAGGTGAAAGCTGCTGTGTAAGTGACTAGCTCTGAAGCTTGCCAGCAGGAATTTGTGTCCGAGTACATTTTATTTAACTGTTTTTAAAGCACAAAGCTGTGCAGTAGCACTTTCTGAATGGCTGCTAATTGTATTGCTCTCTTAACTGGCCTTTTCTTTCTGGTGTCCTACAGCTTTCACTTTTCTACACTCTAGCTTGATTACATTATATTGAAGTTTTAGGACTGGCTACCATATTATCTTCTTACTAATATAAAGCACTTTGTACACCTGTGCGTGCCTAAAATAATATTCTTTTTGACCTCCTTATGCAGGAGGCAGCTTGATAAGCTGTTTCTGTTTTTTCCTTCTAAGTTCAGTAATCATTTAAGCACATAGTTCTGTAAGAGTGCTGCATAACTGAGAATTTTCAAAGCGTTTAGCTTTGGTGTTTTTTGTCTTAAGTCAATGAAGATTTAACTATTGACTTCATTACATCACGCGTAGAGTTTGTCGAGTACTTTGAATGTGACATTCTGCTGCCAGCGTTGGAAAAGCAACTAGAACAGAAGAATGCCATGCTAAATTTAAAAGCTGTTCTTGTATTGTTTAGAAAGTATCTCTTACTCATTGTTTTATATATGTCTCATGATTACATTGGTTGGTGTTGTACTGAAACTGGATATATTGCTTAGCTGTGTCAGTGTTGTTTATTCAATATAATTTTGTATATGTACTTTTTGCTTTTTAAAAACAGTGTTCAGGCTGTTAATGCTTTTTGTAGAATTCTTAATGAATTTTTCATAGAAAATTCTGCTTATATTAAACAGGAAAAGGACAAAAAACATCTGGCAAAGGGAAATCATATCTATTGATTCCCTGACATAGTGCTAACACAGCTCACAAACATGGCTGTGAGGAAAAATACAGCACTTGCTTGCTGATACTATGTATTAGTTAGCCATTTGTTGTATGTTGCTGACAGCTTTATGGATGTTTACAGTTAAGGATGATGCTGAAGTGCTGATACTAGGAATTGTATAGCTTTTGCCTGTAATAAAACAACCGAGATTTTGTGTAAGCTTTTTTGAAATTGCAGACCTCTCTTTTTATTGTGTATCTTTTTATAAACTGCCACTTGTCTATTTTGGATAACAGAAATAACTATTCTTCCTGTGTTGTGTGGTGTGTGAATAATTTTAAAAACCAGTTTACTTAAATAAGCTTATTAATGCCAGCAGTGCTCAGAGTTTGCCCTTAAGAGTCAGATTGTTTTTGAGAATGGTTTCAGTGTTGTCTGTTCACTGGGTTATGTTTCAAACATTAAGACTGATTTTTATACTTCTGACAAAGCAAGTAAATATTCCATTGGTAGTTACACAAACAGCCAACAAATGGGAGTTAGTATAGTCAGTTCAAATACTTCAACAAAGGCTTTGATAGAAACTAGGACTAGAAAATGTTTCTAGTTAATCTAAAATAATACCTTCGCTCGGTTTACATACTGTACTTTCAACGCTGAAGTACTGAGACTACCTTTGCAACATGATTTATTGAAAAATTTATGAAAAATGATATTGAATATGTGAAATAATGGACCTTCCAGTTGTCTCCAATGTCTTATGCTGTTTATGGCTACTCACTTGGTGTGCCTTACCTTTTAAAAGAAATCCTCTTAAATTATGTGCATATAGTTAATGGTGATTATGGTAAAATATCTCTCTCTAGGTTAATTTTCTAGGGTTTTTTAATATCTGTTTGTTTTCTTCTCCCCGTATTTATTTGTCCTATAGCTGTAGACTCAAATAAAGAATAAAATGAAAAGGTTTTTTACTTCCAGTAGTATTGGAGAGCTAATACTCTGGAAAATAGCAGGTTCAGTTCTTTTCTGCTGCTTCAGCAGCAGCAGCTCTTGTCTTTCCATTACTATCCATATTTCATAACGCATGGATTTTATAGTGTATAAGTTATGGATGAAATATTGCCTATTGCCAATACCAGAACCTCTAGACACCTGTACAAACAATGCTGATGGGGAATTGCCCAGACCCTGACTTGACCTTTAGTTAGGCAAAAGATACCACCTGACCTGCTCTTGCCTATCTGAAATTCTCACAACAGGAGAGATTTTTCTTTTTTCCCAGATCTGGTGCATCACAGCAAGTACAGCTACAAAGTCCATGTAGGCTGTATTAGCAACCAGAAAAAATACTGGATGCTGATATAAGGTATGTCCTTGGTCTTGGAGAGTGGATCCACAAAATTCTTGCATTCATGGTTGTATGAGTTTGTGGAGGCCTCAGTGATTTATCAGTAAAGCCTTCTAGATTGCTCAAGAATTTCTTCTGAGTGCATCAGAAGAGGTGCCACCTGTGGCAAAGCTGATCTTCACCCACGTATTTCACACACAAGCTTTCTTAAAACTTGCAGGCTCCCTGTCTCTGCTTGCCCAGGGGACCCAGTGCCTTGGTGGAGCAGAGTGCCTCAAGGCTGAGCCCATTTGCAGTTCGTAACGTTAGTGTGCTGACGGCAAAGCCTCAGGCAGGCGTGCTTATTTAACCTATGCTAATTACGCACTGACAGCACGGAGCTCAGCATAAGACCCAAACTGCCATTCTGATTCAGAAATACAGCAGTCAGTGTAGGGGTGAAGACAGGTTGTACAAGTGCTTCATGTTTGGGTCGTTTGCCAAGGGCATTAGGGAAACTACTTGAATCCTGTGTCCTCTCCAAGAGCAGCACTTAGTAGTCTGGGGTAAGGTTCCTACCCATCCTGCTGAAGATGTGCAGAAAGTGCTCAGGACTTGTGGAGACAGACTGCAAGTGGGTCCTTGCTTCTGTACATGTTGAGGGGAACCTTGCTGAGATGTGGATTTCCATCTGTAGATGCAGATCCGTTTATAATTTCTGCATTAAAGAGACATTGCATAAAGTGCACAAGCCCTATTTGAAGCAGAGTGCTGTAGCACTGCTTCAGTGGAGACTGTGAGTGCTTCTGTTGCAGTTCTGTTTCTATTCTGCCTCACTTTCTAGATGAATATGCATGTCCCTAGAAGGGAAAGGTATTGATCATCACAGTCTAAAGGAGTGAGCTAGTCATCAGAAATACCACTTGAAGAATGCCTACTTCTTGAAAGTAGATTTCGGCCAATACCTAAATAGGTAAGTAAGTCAAGAAAAAATATCAGGTTGAAAAAAAAGCGAGGACTAGCATAATTACTCCCATTAGTTCTTTTACATATACATATGCACACTGTGTGGGCACCACACTGAATCAGTGCACACTTTTGCACTGTCATGTCCTACTGAAGGTGAGATGGATATGAAAAGTATTCTCCCATTTAAGCCTTCCAGAAGTAACAGGTTTTACACTAATAAAAAAATTTAGCACTCTGTACATGGAAGTCTAGATAGCCATAAATGGCTTTTCTCCATCGTATATACTCTGAGTTTGCTATTATTGTGGTTTATAGTGTGTTCACGTATTCACACAATATGGGAAGTGGTTGTGTATTCATTTCTGCAGAAGATACCTGCACCTCTGAGACTTGCTTAAACTGCAGTCAGCTACATCCCATATCACTGAAGCAGTGTTTCTGCGATCAGCAATCGACTTTGCTGGAACAGGTGTTTTAAGACTTGGAGTAGTAAGGGCTCTGCATATGCAGGCCGATCAGAAGTGACTCATTTTAATAAGATCCTACCTCTTCTGTCTGCCCAGAAGATGGTTAGGTTGCTTTTTAGAAACTATCTTGACAGAGTTTTACTCTCTTGTTTACAAGTCTTGTCAAAAGGGTGATTTTAAAAAGAAAATATAATGCCATTTAGAGAATCTGTGTCTACTGTAGGCTGATATTTAATATGCATGCTAGATGTATATGCTTAGAGCCAGTCTGTGCTAATTTAAACAACATTTCAAATATGATTGAAATCATTGACAATAGTAACCCTTAAGGATGTTTTGAATTAATATTTTCTAAAAGGTAAAATTTTGGGGATCGAAAGTCCATGTGGAATAGTATCCTGGCTGCAACGGAGTGAAAAATTAGGAGTCTAGCAAAGAGTAAGAATAGGTCAAATATACAAGCTCTTTTTTTGAGATACAGCCCTCCCAGCTTACAGTCATTTTTCAGCTGTATGTATTTGTATACTAAGTAACTGACGGTGGGTTTTTTCCTCAATTTTGTCCAGTTTCTCCTTAAACTTGGAGGAGCTTTTACATTCTGCAGTATCATTTGCCAAACAGTTCAACAGTGTGAGAACCCAACTGTTTCCTTTTATTTACTCTGAATCTGATCCTACTAGATTCATTTGATGCTTCATAATTCTTTTCTTATGACAGAATGTGTTTAATCAATCCCTGTATACTCTAATGATGTTTGTGTCTGCTCTATACCCTCTAAGCTGCCTCCTTTATGGATTGGGGAGTCCTAGTTTTGCTGAGGCATTTCTTGTATAGGCACCATATTATACTCTGTGGTGTATTTTTACTTTTAGATATATGCTCTGTGTGTTTACCTTTATATTGTTTATGAATTTTTTTGATTTAATGCTTGTTCTAGTTTACAATTATTTTTTAAATAAATGTAGTCTTAAGGTACATTTAAATTGATTTAATTTTTTAAAATCTTACAGCTTATACACTGAGCAGCAATGCTTAAATAAAACTATCTAATTTAAGGTTTTGAAGTATAGATTAGTTGATTAGTATAGAATAGACTATTTCAGTTGGAAGGGACCCACAACAATCATCTAGTCCAACTGCCGACCACTTCAAGGCTGACCAAAAGTTAAAGCATGTTAAGGGCATTGTCCAAATGCCTCTTCAACACAGACTGGCTTGAGACATCAACCACGTCTCTAGGAAGCCTGTTCAGTGTTTGACCACCCCCTTGGTAAAGAAATGCTCCCTAATGCTCAGTCTGAACCTCCCCTGATGCAGCTTTGAACCATTTCCACGCGTCCTCTCGCAGGACACCAGGGAGAAGAGATCGGCACCTCCCTCTCCATGTCCCCTCCTCAGGAAGCTGTAGAGAGCAATGAGGTCACCCCTCAGCCTCTGTTTCTCCAAATTAGACAAACCCAGAGTCCTTAGCCGCTCCTCACAGGACATGCCTTCCAGCCCTTTCACCAGCTTTGTTGTCTTCCTCTGGGTGCATTCAAGGACCTTCACATCCTTCTTAAATTGCCCAGAACTACACACAGCACTCAAGGTGAGGCCACACCAACGCTGAATACAGCAGGATAATCACCTCTTTTGACCGGCTGGGTATGCTGTGTTTGATGCACCCCAGGGTGCGGTTTGCCCTCTTGGCTGCCAGGGCAAGCTGCTGACTCCTGTTGACCCTGCTGTTCACCAGCACCCCCAGACCCCTTTCTGCAGGGCTGTTCTCTGGCCACTCCTCTCCCAATTTATACTTGTGGCCAGCATTACTCCATCCTAGGTGCAGAATCTGGCATTTTGACTTGTTAAATTTCATCCCATTAAACGTAGCTCAGAACTTATCTAGATCCATCTGCAAGGCCACTTATCCCTTAAGAGAGCTGACAGCACCTCCCAGTTTGGTATCATCAGCAAACTTGCTAATGGTGCATTCAACTCCTGCATCCACATCTTTGATAAATCTATTGAACAGAATTAGCCCTAGAATTGAGCCCTGAGGAACAGTGCTGGTGACTGGTCACCAGCCACTTGTAGCCCCATGATTCAGAATCTGCATATGTGTTAGTGAGGAATTTCTTTGTGTGCATTTGTTTTTATTTAAACTAATGACTCTTTCTTCATATGCAACTGATACCAAATATATTGGCATGGTCTGGAGTTGCAAAACTGATAAAAACAAATAGTTAATCTGTCTTTCTCAGCTGCCTATTTTTGTACAGATTTCTCATTAAACCTTGGCTTCTCTGTTCTGTCCACACCTGTCAGTCTCTGCTCAGATTTAACGAAGAGTTGCAGAATAGTTAGTGTCTTTAGCTGTGTGAAATGTGGTCATGGCGTCTGGTTGCCATCTTGTGTCTCCATCCAGTTGCCTCGAGACAATTACATTACATTACAAAGGCTTCCTGTTTCTGACCAGCTTTTCAGACAGCCTTGAAGTCAGAAAACGGGAAATGTTAATCAGTTTAACCTACTGGACTATTTAAACTTAAGGATGTATAGCTCAGATGTTTAATGGTTTTATGCTAGAAAAGATCGTTTAGTTTCAGACTTGTCAATTTCTGGGTTTTTGGCATATGAAAATCACACTAATCTGGAGGAATTTTCATTAACAGAATAACAGCTTAAAAACCTATTTTAAATTAAACCTCCCATCTGCTGTTAATCTCATTACTGTAACTACTGTTTGGCGAAGTTGTATCCTACAGACAGGTAAAGAACAGAGCACACGGAGCTCAGAGGTGAAGCAGAATATCGCTCCAGCCTCCCATTTCAGAAAAGAGGAGAGCTGTTTGGATAATGGCCTTAATATGCTGCACAGTATGCTACAAGATGTCAACGCTAGAAATTTTATTTAATGATCAACCTGTCTTCAACAGCAAAACACATCAGTAATTAATATATGACAATTTAGAGGAATTATTAAATAAAGACTTAAAGTGGGCAACTTAAAGACTGGACATCCCTACCGTTCTTAGAACTGTTCTGTAAACTGGACTTGTAACTGCTACACGCTATGGCATTGGTTTTGTAATCCGTAAGAGGTTTATGTAATTAATTATTAAAGTGCTGAAAGCCTTGGAGGAAGTCAAGTTTATTTTTAAGATTTCAATGGAAAGAAAAACACAAATCTAAATGAAGTAATGGAAGAAGTAGAATGAGCGTGCAACAGCAAACTCTCTTCCTGGTTAACATGTTAAAGACATTCTGTTTTTCTGGAAATCTCCTGAAGTTTCAGAGGAAGTGAAAATAGTAAATTGAAAGTAATGATCATGTGTTATTAATGGTAAATCGAAGGTGATAAAGAGTTGTAAGAGCTTTCCATGCTAAAATATTGCATGTTTTGTCTTTTTCTTTATTAAATTGTATTTTATGTTGTGTAGAGTGCACGCTTTTCCAAAACAGAGTAACAAATTACTCTATTTCTGTTGCTTTTCACATACATGCTTTCAGTCATCATGCTGACTCTTCAGCTCTTTCGCAGAAGCAAAACTTACATTCATTAGTCTAAATCTGTTTAGATACAATAAAGATCTTTCCTCTAAAAGAATTTTGTTATTACTTCAAAGGAAATTCTTTCTCCTGAAGCTAATTGCAGATTTCTCATCCGCTTCAATGCAAGGAGCTACCTGGTAGTGCCTCATGAACTCTCAGTGTTCCTCTATATGCAAATGTAATATTGATTTCTCCAATAAGGTGCCAAGCCCTGGGAGTCTTGCAATTCCATGCATTCAAGATAAAATTAAGTACTTGTTCTGATTTATGCTTTGAGCATCCTGTTTCTGGTTTGACTACCTGTAAGGGAAACTAGAGAGTGTAGTCTCCCACAGATGGCCAGTGTCAGATGGTGTGCATGAGCTCTCACAGTGTATGTGGCTGAGTATGTAAGATTTTTTTACCATTACATTTGGTTTTCTGGAGTAATAGATCATACTTCTGTCCAATCTTTCTGGGGGAAAAAAAGTAATTAAAAAACCCAAACACAACTGCAAATCAACACTGTTGTACATTACTAAGAAATGGTTGTGGAAAGCTCATGGGACAGCGAATTGGGTTATAAGCAAGAAGTGCCTGTTGTGGTGTGCTGGGGCAAGGGGTGGATGCAGCTCATTGTACACGAGCATGAGGAAGCAAATCTTGAACTAAAAGAGAGAGGAACAGAGAGAAGGGAATTTTAAATGCTGTCCTGAAAAGAATCAGGGTAAAACGTGTTGTGATGCTAATTAGATTAAAAATTGCTTAATTTCAGCTGTCAAGTGTCAGTGCCAAGTCTCTCAGTATACAGTAGTCATGTCCTGTGGTCCTGTGTAGCAGCTGAATTGGTCTTCAAGGGTGCCAAATCACTGGTACTTGCTTGGTACGCTGGTATCAACCATGTAGGATAGTACATCATGGGCTGCATCAGGAGAAGTGTGGCCAGCAGGTTGAGGGAGAGGATTCTGCCCCTTTACTGCACTCTCGTGAGACCCCACCTAGAGTACTGCATCCAGCTCTGGGGCCCCCAGCATAGGAAGGACATGGATGTGTTGCAGCGGGTCCAGAGGAGGGACACGAAGATGATCAGAGGGCTGGAGTACCTCTCCTACAAGGACAGGCTGAGGGAGTTGGGGCTGTTCAGCCTGGAGAAGAGAAGGCTCCGGGGTGACCTTATAGCAGCCTTCCAGTACCTGAAGGGGCCTACAGGAAGGATGGAGAGGGACTTTTCACAAGGGTGTGTAGTGATAGGACAAGGGGGAATGGCTC
>Ga0065711_1049283_pt1 | contig 11382 bp, 8 predicted proteins | sample Hoacrofraction12_FD_59098 | JGI IMG/M metagenome (GOLD analysis project Ga0065711, IMG submission 59098) | Hoatzin crop microbial communities from Cojedes, Venezuela - Epithelial fraction 12 v2 (version 2) | ecosystem: Host-associated > Birds > Digestive system > Esophagus > Crop | place... | reverse complement strand
CCCTGCATTTGCCCTTGTTGAACCTCATCAGGTTCCTCTCTGCCCAACTTTCCAGCCTGTCCAGGTCATGCTGAATGGCAGCACAGCCTTCTGGTGTATCTACCACACCTCCCAGTTTGGTGTCATCAGGAAACTTGCTGAGGGTACATTCTAACTCTTCATCCAGGTCATTGATGAAGAAGTTAAACAAGACTGGGCCCAGTACTGACTCCTGGGGGACACCACTAGTTACTGACCTGAACAGAAATAGTTTTCTAATGGTGATATCAATTAGACTTGAAACTTTAAAACAAACAAAAAAAAGAAATGCTGAAACAAAAAGGGAAATAATCTATAAGGTACAACCCAGCACTGCAAAAGGTTAGTTTAAATAATGTAACAAGTTTTATTATTTTGAACTTCACTAGCTCTGTGATTATGAATGCATGTAATTGTAGGAGAAAGGAGGGAAAGTGTGCTTTGTTTGGATGACAGTGATACTTATGTCTGAGAGAAAAATGCTGCAGTGAAATTGCCTGTACCTCTATACATTCTATTATTTGAAGGAAAAGTCTTTCTTTCAGTGGAAATGCATTAAAGAGGTCCATAGGCACCAGTTGCTTGACTCCAGATCAAGTTGCAGGGACTCCAGATCAAGCTGCATCCTGCACAGATGAGTTCAGCAACACCTTGTACCTCTGGTGCAAGCATACTCTGTTACTTGAAACAAATGAAGTATTAGAAATAACAAAAATCTCTCTTGTTCCTATCCCTTTGTATAAAGTAAAGCATTGGGTGGCTGATATGGGTAGTGTCTTTATTATTTCTTTTGGCTTTGTGCCGTTCAAGGAAATTCTGGTTTTCATGGCACAAAGTGAGTTCAGCTGACTGCAATATGAGACCTTTGGCCTTTATTATTTGCTTATATTTTTAAATATCAGGCAAGCTTGAGAATATGCAAGATCCAACTATATTCATGGATCTCAATATTCATGGGCTCTATTTCCTTAATCTGAGTGAATGTAAATGAACTTTGCAACATTTTCTTATTTACTGGCAACGGCATGTTTGTAGAAGCTTTTTCTTTTCTCTCTCACAACAGGTTGACAAGAGTTATTGCTAGACTATAACATTTTTGCCCCTTTTTGCACTTGAAAAGTATTAATTTGCATGTATTTTTCTTTTTGTTTGTATCACAGCTTTGCAACTACACCTTTAGTTGCTGAAGTGCTGCTTTATGTTGCTCCTCAGAAGCACATCAATTCTATTAGATTGGTGTGTAAGACCCCTTCATCTGAAACAAAATTGATCCTACTGCTTCTTTATATGTATACACAGGCTATCCATAGCTGTATGAAGATATTAGGTGGAGTCACAGTCCAAATGTAAAACATTCTCCATTCTGTATTTGTGTTTATGTAAAATATAGGAATAGTGCTTATTTACGTGTTACCATTTTAGTTTTCACTTCAAGATGTTTTCTGAAAACCATAAATTCGCTTTTTCCTGGTCAAAAAGGCATTTAAATGCAGGTGCTTATTGCTTTTTTTGCTTTAAATAAATAAACAAATAGATAACATGCAAAACCAAGTTCTAAATCAAAACGTTAGAATAGTAGTGAAGCATTTGTTCCCTGAAAGAAAATGAGAATAGATTTGTGCCCTTGTTGTCTGTCAGTACTGTACATTTTACATAGACTTACGAGAAAATAAAATCAAATACTGGAACTCTTGAATAATGAAGAAGAAACAGCTCAAAAATAGCATGGAAATGGGGTCAGTTGCTGAAACTTCTAATGCATGATGTGAGATTATTCTGTTGTACATCTAAGTTATATGAATTCTTTTGGCCACTCAGGAAGAAGAAATACTATTTTTAATTTTACATATTGAAATAATTGTTTCCATATAGAAAAGTTGCAGACTTTCTTTAGACAATGTAGTGGAATGTAGTGGGTTGGGAAGTTGAGAAGGGGGAGTGATAGAGCGTCTTGGTGGGCATGTGGAATCCAGCCAAGCTCAACTCACCACAGACACTTATTTATGGGTTCTTGTGGTATGGCCTTGCATTCAGCAGGAAAGTAGAAGTTTAGAGAAACATCACTGCATTGCCATTAGTACCAGGTGATTAGAACTTGTTAGCTCTAGGCATCTTGAGACCTTGTAGTAAATAATGTTGAATTCTGTTGAAAAATGAGCTGACCACAATTAGTCTGATTTTTTTTTCTCTCAGTCCTGTCCAATGTCTATGTGTCATTTGGATTGATTCACTTTGTCTTTGTACCTTTGTGCCTTAAGGTGCTCATCATGTTCAGGGTGTGGGCTGTCCTTAATTTTCTTGTCCACTTTTTTCTTGTACACTGAATGTACCAGTTGAGGGATCTTCTTGACCTGCTCATCTAGGTTCCATAAACACTGTTTTTCTTACATGCCTCTTCTGCTGTTTCCACATCCAGACACTCCTACTGGTTCTCCAATCTCATTTCTGTTGCAATTCTCTGCAACTTGGGAGGACATTTTGAGAGCAACTTTGAATCATAAAATCAAAAAGTCATAGAATGCTTTGGGTTGGAAGGGACCTTAAAGATGATCTAGTTCTAACCCCCATGCCATAAGCAGAGAAATCTTCCACTACACCAGGTTGCTCAGAGCCCCATCCAACCTGGCCTTGAACACTTCCAGTGATGGGACATCCACAGCTCCTCTGGGAAACCTCTTCCAGTGCCTCACCACCCTTATATTCAAGGATTTCTTTCTTATATCTAATCTAAATCTATCCTCTTTTAGTTTAAGGTTGTTACCTCTTGTCCTGTCCCTACGTGCCCTTGTAAAAAGTCCCTCTCCAGCTTTCTTGCAGGCCCTCTTCAGGTACTGGAAGGCTCCCCGCAGCCTTCTCTTCTCCAGGCTGTACAAGCCCAACTCTCTCAGCCTTTCCTCACAGGAAAGGTGTTGCATCCCTCTGATCATTTTTGTGGCCCTCCTCTGGACCCGATCCAAGAGGTCCATGTCTTTCCTGTGCTGAGGGCTCCAGAGCTGGATGCAGGACTCCACGTGGAGTCTCACCAGAGCAGAGTAGATGGGCAGAATCACCTCCCTCAACCTGCTGGCCATGCTTCTTTTGATGCATCCCAGGATATGGTTGGCCTTCTGGGCTGCAAGCACGTTGCCAGGTCACGTAGAGTGAAATTGCACTGTATGTCTCAGCTAAGTTTTCAAAGCTTTACTGAGGGCAATAGAGTCAGCCACTTTTTAATAATAAAGGCCAAAGTTGTGATCCTTTCGTTAGAGGATGCAGCAGAAGGAGGTGACCAGTTAAGCAGTTTTAGTGCATTATTACACAAAGCAGGACAACTATTCATAGACAAATATCCAGGATGCCATCTGATTTTTTAAAAGAAACAGGATTTGCAGGATCACTGGTTCCCCAAAAAGGATTTTGATGATTGGCAGTCCAGGATAAATGGGCACAAGAAGGACCTTTTTCTCTCATCCACTGATGTTTTTATTGTTTTTGCATGTCATGGAAATCAGAAGATTTTTGAAAAAGGCTTTACTTTTGGTAATCCATATATCTTAGCATCCAGAAGATTTTACCAAGTAGATGAAAAATATATGATGTGTTCTAAAAAGAACTGAAACTGAAAAATAATTCATAAAATAAGTCAAATTAGTCAGACCTACCTGTAATATGATCTCTGGCAAAATACACCTTTAGCTAAATACTGTTAATAATGATCTGCAGGATAACATGGCCTTACTAGCAATAATTTATAACTCTTTCCTTCATTGGTAGATTAAAATGAACAAAAAGCCTGGATAAGAATAGTCTTCACAGTGGTATGTAGTTTTTTTGTTTTTCATTCAAGACCAAACTGTTTTTGATAAACTGAAGATGTGACTATGGTCACAGCAGTCCTGTTCTCCACATCTGTAAAATCACAGTTACAGTAAAAGAGAGAAAATAAGAAGAATACATTTTAACAATCCTTTAATAGTGTTTTCAATAAGCTGCAAATACAATTGTAGAAATGCACTTTTTTCAAATGACTTTGTAGTTTTTAAGAATTTACATGAACTCAAGCACCCTCGAGCTGCAGTTTGAAGAACACATTTTGTGAGGGTATTATGTCAGTGTTGTCCTCTTTTATGGATAATATACATAATTATAGTTATAATTAGAAGTTTGGTTTGATTAAGGTAAAAACATAATGTTTAACATCTATTCAAATAAGAACCAAACCTTTAAGGTTTTCTTTTTCTTTAAATTCCTGTAATTATAAAGGGTAGACAAAATGGCATACAAAAACATATTTTAAAATCATTTTATAGAACCAACAGAGATATACACACAGGTTTTCATATGTATCCTTTTATGATACAATTTTCCATAATTCTGCCAATTTATCTGAATGTGTATAGCGTACCTCATGGAGAGATAAAATAGCAATTCCTAGTTGACTGGGAAACAACGTTTTTTTGGTGCTGCAGAAACATTAAAAACTAGCGAACAACATTAATGCGAGTCGTAAATGATGCAGTATTAACCGTGGTAATTTTTGGAACTTTATGTCAAAACAACACATTTTTCATTTTTTTTTAATTTAGTAGGCAACTGACTGAAACTTCTGTTACTGCAAAATCTACTGGAGTATTTTTGGTGTTACTATGTACTAATATGAGATGGGCAAAATGTGAGAGGGTAATTTCATAACAGAGAAGGGGCAGAAAGGAATAACAATGAAATCTTACAAATATGTATTTTTCAAATGCAGTGTAAATTGCATGTAAAGAAAATTTTTTAGATCAAATTGATTGCCTTTAAAAGTGAGTACAATTCTATCCAAATTTTGGGCGAGTTCCCCATTTTGTTTTTAAACTAACTGAAAGCTGAAAAGTAAATGTCCATTTTCAAGGATTTAGGCATTGAAAGATTAGTACTTATTGTTTAATTCTCATAATAAAAATTGTCTATAGACATTTTATGAATGGAAAATTCACTTATTTCCTATCTGTAAGTCGAATCTAAAATGACAGCATGCATAAAATTGGAAGACAAACTGTTGCAGTGCTTGCTAGTTTTTTTCTGCATTTTCTGTTTTCTGTTTCTCTTTACCTTTGATGATGATTAAATGAACTTAAGTCTTTGTCTGAATATTTACAAAACAAAGGCTGAGAAAAGTACCGTGCCTCTTTGAAAAAGTGATTTGAGCACCTTTGATGTTTCGTGTGATTTGTAGGTGAAAACTTTTCAGGAGGAGATCTGAATTGTCTTTGCATCTTCTCACTGTCTGGTTGCAGATAAAGAGCACAATTCTTCTATTTTTTTCTCTGCCTCAGGCTCTCCAACTCCTTAAAACATGTTTTTCAAAAATATTTCTTCCTCTTTTAAGATGATTTATCCGAAATGTTTTTCCTGAAATTGATACCTTGAATATCAGATTCTCAAAGGCAAATCTCTCATTGACTTCTGTGCTGAAAGATCAGTCTCTATATTTTCTCCATGTTCTGTCTTTCCATATTGGCTAAAACAAGCTATTAAAGCTTCCCAGCATTACTATTCTGAATTCTAATTCTTTCCACCCAGAAGCAACTGGAATAATTGCAACAGGACTGAAAATGCTATGGAGTTATTGTCATGAATAAGTACATTACAATGACTAACAACATCAATGAAAAAGAAATAAATGTAAGACATACTTAGATTATGTACATACACAAAATAGTAAAATATGGAGAAAGTTAGAGAGAGTAAATGTTAAATTATAATGGTGATGATGAACAGCATCAGACTTGCCCTGGAGTTGTTGGAAAATACGTTGAAAAAGATGTCTTGCAATTTCTCATTTACAAAAGTGGTTTCTAAAATGTACATAAATTAAAATATTTCACAGAACTATCTTTTTATTGCTCTTCATTATTCTACAAAGAATGGAAAGGAACTATAGTTAACAATTTAAAAACACTGTACCTTCAGAATGAAAGCTTTCAACTGTATGCAAAAAGAAAGATGCTTGTATATTATGCTTCCTTTTTGGCAAAGTTTTCATATATGGAATATATGTAGGCAAAATATTTACAGCCTCTCAGCCCACTTCCAACTCCTTTTCACAATTGTCTGTATCCCTTATGCTAAATGAAGAAGCCAGAAAAACAACCACAAGCATTAAAGAATTTACGCACATATTGCAACTCCTCCTATTTTACTGAATAAATGGTATACATGGAATCCTAAAATTCTTTTTAAAATCGACAATTGATAATGCAAAACAAAAATTCTACACTGGACAAGAACTACAGGTTTTCTTTTTCAGAAAAGAGCTTTATTACATGACATTAAAAACATAGGGATTGTGGTTAATAGAAAAGCAGAATTATGCAGTATCTATCTTTCAAGAGAGGCTCATTCTCACACCACCACTGGTAAGGTTAAAGTGTTTATTACATGTCCACCAGGGTCTTTGCCAATGACAAAAAGAGGAATTGTTCCCACAGGTAATTCCTGTATTGACTGAGAGCTTAACCAGACTTCCACATGAAAAATGAAGAGTCTGTAGGGAAGTGGAATGGGTTTGAAACTTTTGAACTTCTAAATATTTTTGAATTGGCACATCTTGTAGTCATTAAGCTGTAATACAAGAACAAAATATTATATAGTTCCATACTACATGGTTGTGTGTTTATATACTTATGTATATCTACACATGTATAACAGTATGTAATAGAGCATAATCTTACAGGATGGTAATAGGTCGAAGGTATCTTAATATGTCAAATTTTGAGACATTTTCCTTTCCATATATCTCTCTCTAGTGATTTAGGCAAGGAAGTCCTATTACTTTCACTCTTAATCTGAAAAATATGCAAACACTGAGGTGATAACTCCTGTGGAAACTCTTGGATTTGATCGTATTTGTATGCCGTATCAGTGCTGGCTGCAAAGAGCATGAAAAATCCTTCTTTTCTGTTTACGTAGACTATAAAACCAAATAAACAAATCCACTCACCTCCCCTGTTTTTTTCTCTTCTTTGCTTTCATTATCCAGCCTTTGACATACTGAAGTAACTTTCCACATCATTTTGTTACTTCAGAGGAAAATCTTACCCTCGTTTCCACCTTATGGAAACACTCGCCAACCTAGAGCTGTTCACTCTAGTAGTTTAAGGGTTATTAAGGTTATACGGCTCATCTCCTGGCACCTTCCAGATCAGCTTCACAACTTCACAGAAATTCCATTCGCAACAGGCTTTTGAAGGAGTATTAGAGGCAGAATCCATTTGTTAATGCTTCCCCTCAAGCAGTTGCTGACACTGTTGCAGTCTGTGAGCTTCAGCAACATTTGCAATGCAGGTTAGAATGAGGATTATTTTGACCTAAAGATTCTGAAGAATTTTTTTGTGTTAAGCTTGGATACACACGGAACTGACCCCATTTGATACTGCCTTTCTGATTGCTTTTTTCATAATATAAACTTCAGTCTATCACGCTCTGCTAACAAAGTTCTTTTGTATGTTCTTTTATATGATGAATCTTGTTGCTCCCTAAATATCACTGTCTTCCTAAGATCTAAGTAGAGAATTTACCACTCCCCATATGATATTGTCATACAGAAACGAAAAGAAGCCCAAAAGTGCTTAAGTGTGAGGAATCTCTGATAGGATGTGTTCACATTAGGGTTTTAGTTAAGGTCATGTTAATGTTTTTGAGGTGAATCTCCCCTTTACTGCACTTGTTGGCATCACAGAACAGTCACTCTGCACACGAATGAAGCTCCTTTTGGATGAAACTAACCTAACTATGTGCTCTCAGGCATTCCAGCTGCTTTAAAGTGTCCATTTCATGGGACACAAGTAGTTTTAGCATAACAATCTCTGACACATATATAGCATCAACACCAGGTCCTCAGCACTGACAGTTTAGGTTTACTAACCTACTCCTACTATGCAGCACTACTTGCTAATTGTAAAGGCAGTTAACTGTCCTCCAGCAGTGGCTATTGTACCACCAGAAAAACATACAAGTCTGATGAAATTGCCAGCAGTGTTGCTGTGCAAGAGGAGGAAGCAAATTTCTGGTAACTGTAGCCTTAACCTGGTTATCTCTGTTGCCTGGACCTTGGATCTGTTTCTCAGTCCTCACTATGAGAATTTAGGAGTTGTGATCACGGGTAAAAGAGTAGTAGTTCCATAAACATTTGAATGCTGCTATTAGTAAAAGAGGAATTAGTTTCTTGCTGTAGCAATGTAGATTAGATCTAGATAATTCATTTGTAAATACAGCCCTTGAAATACTGTGAAAAACATTTCAGAAGCACAGAGGAATAAGGAAATTAATATTTCTAGGTTCCTGAGAGGGTGTTACTAAATATAGCAAGTAAAATGCATTTATTTGTTACAGCCCTCTAGTTATGTACACTAGGAGACGGCTCTGTCATATAAATTAGAAAATCAAAACATCTACTGGATCATTAAGGTAATGTTATTCTCAGGGTATGATTCTCTCCACAAAGTGCTGCATAGGTATTTATATAGTCCAGTTTTAAAAGGTTTAAGAAAACATCTTCCAGATTTCACACCAGCACACTGTTTTGTAATTGAATGCATATCATTCTGAGACTGCTTTACAAGTGATTGGCACTCTTCAGAATATATTTATAACATAGCTGTGGTAAAACAAGCAATCATACTCAAATTAGATCCTGAGGAAGCTAATTTTCATTCCCAGCAACTGCAGTACATCTGCCATTCTCCTCACTACTGCTGTAGTGTTGTCATGCTCAGGTACAGACCCCATAAAAGCTTATCCTCAGCTCTAACCTGTGTTTTATTCTTTGCTTCCTCTTAACCACCTCCGTGTAAAACCCTTATGTCCGGTGTGTATGTGCTTTGACTCCAGGCTCAACTGCATGAGATATCAACAAAAGTATTAAAATTGCTGGAGATATGGAAGGAAGCATGATTTTGCTTGAAAGAAGGCTTCTTTTCTGTCCATGTTGTAGTGAAAGTGAAGCCATGATTCCAGTTGCTGAGATGAGCCAAGCAAATATTAGAAGTTGTTGTCTTGCCTTACAGAAGGGTACACCAGGATTTCACTTACCTTTGCAAGTTCTGCAAGCAGCATGGTTTAGGGAGAAGTATTGGAAATCTTCAGATATTAAAACATCTTGAGGAAGCTGGAAGAGGTGGGTATCAAACGAATGTCCCTCTAGCACGCATGACTACATGCAGTCATTATGAGAATGCAATCTTGCCCGTCTGTCCAGGGTTCATGCTTCAAGCATTCCAGTTTGCATATGGGAAGTCATGACATGTTATTACTGTAAGCATGAATGAATTCTTAAATATCTGGAAGCAGAAAATATTGCTGCGATATTCTACATCTTCCTCAGCATTTTCCTACATCCTGCTAAAATAGCTGCTGAACTACAAGCAGGAGGAGTACATTAGTTGTGCTAGTCCTGCAGCTTGATGCAGGCTGGGTTCAAAGAGAGGAGTATGCTGAGCTGGAAGTGTCTCCGGTGGACTGGCTAAAAATATTGCTGTAGAAAGCCTCAGGAAAGACAAACATCTCACAAAGTGGCTGGACTAGTTCAAATAACAAAATTCCAACACAGCTTCCCAGGCTGTGCTAGTTCATCTGTATCTTGCACTGCAGAAACAACCGAAAAGCAGCACGTGACCATAGTCTAAAGGTAAATGCTGACTAACCAAAGCCTGTTGTTGCCAAATGGAGGAGTGCTGGGAAGCCCCTGTTCTCCATCGCGTCCCCAGAAGGCCTGGAGCACAAACCAGGTATGTTTCAGTTGCGCTTGATTCTGCATCTGGTTTGGGGTAAGGCGCTGGCGGGGGGCTGCAGGGCAGCCCTGTGAGGAGCGGAGAGGCTGGGGCTGCCCCGGAGCCAGACACAGCCGGTTCCAGCCAGCTCCAACCCACCCACTGCAGGGCATGGCTGAGACCCCAGCCAAGGTGGTGGCGCCTTGGGAAAATGTATTTAGGAAAGGGCAAATTCATGCGCAACAGAGACAAGTGAGTAAAAAAAATAAATTTGGGAAATAGCCCTATGAACACCAAGATCAGAGAAGGAGGAGGTGGGGGTGAGGGGAAGGTCATTTAGTTTTTGTCTTTGTTTCTCACTATCCTACTCTATTTTAATTGGCAAGAAATTAAATTATTTTTCCCCAGGTCGAGTCTGTTTTGCCTATTTTGGTAATTGGTAAGTGACCTCCCTCTCCTGATCTCAACCTGTGAGCTTTTCATCTTGTTTTCCCCTCCCTGTCCTGCTGAGGAGAGGGAGTGAGTGACAGAGAGGCTGGTGGGGGTCTGCAGCCGTCCAAGGTCAACCCACCACCCATTGCAGGGTATTTGCAGGCGACCTTGGCAACTCCTGGTCCACACATCTGGGAGTTCAGGTTCAGGAATAGTACCTAGGTGTGAGTGAGCGCTAACTGTTTCAGGAAACACTAGTTAGGTGCTTCCTTGGGAACTGTACAAGCTAAATGCCGTATGCTGTCAGGGTGACAGAGGGAGTGGGGGCTGGACAGGAAAAGGACAAGGTGTGCTTTGATATTATGTATGCATATGTTATGATCCTTCAAGATATTTTAAAAAATTCATTTAAACATAAAAAACTAAATCCCTTGAAGGCACGAAATAGAAATTCTTCAGTGAAATGAAATCTCATGCTACCTGCTGTTATAGACTAATTGCTCACAATCAATGAACTAATCTTTTTCATTTCAAAATTATTAGTATTACTTTGGTTATTAGTGTAATTCAGTGTTACCCTTTTTTCTTTCCAAATTAAAATGCACCATGATATGCTCTAAAATGAACAAGTTTAATTATTTTTCCAAGGGAAAATATCTAATTTAAGTTTAAACTCAATACCTCTGTAGAATACATCAATATTATCATAAAAAGGCAAATTTAGTGTGTGAGCAAAAGAACTGAAAATTGTGCTGGATGTGTATGGTTAAAATGCTTAGCTGGCAGCAAGCTGATACAGCAAGAATATGTCAGTATCTCACAGTCCACATTTTTTCTCCCTTCACTCCTGGTATTTCACTTTAGTTCATTGACTTCATTTCTGAGTCTCCCATTTAACGATTGTTCTCCTCTTTTAACTCAACTTTCCTTTTGCTAAACCATTCCCTGCTTCTGTCTGATCTCTCAGACACTTCCTGAGAAATCTGGCCTCTAAATCTTATTCAGCAAACCACTGATTCCCTTCTGAGTAACAGGCAAGGGTCCCACACTCAACAGATCTGTCTCTACCCACTTTTCCTTTGGCTTGTCACAATAATGTATCTAGTTATAGAATCATAGAATCACAGAATGCTTTGGGTTAGAAGGGAACCTTTAGAGGTCATCTAGCCCAACCCCCCTGCACTGAGCAGGCATATCTTCA
>Ga0065711_1049281_pt1 | contig 11382 bp, 2 predicted proteins | sample Hoacrofraction12_FD_59098 | JGI IMG/M metagenome (GOLD analysis project Ga0065711, IMG submission 59098) | Hoatzin crop microbial communities from Cojedes, Venezuela - Epithelial fraction 12 v2 (version 2) | ecosystem: Host-associated > Birds > Digestive system > Esophagus > Crop | place... | reverse complement strand
AAAAGAAAAGAAAAGAAAAGAAAAGAAAAGAAAAGAAAAGAAAAGAAAAGAAAAGAAAAGAAAAGAAAAGAAAAGAAAAGAAAAGAAAAGAAAAGAAAAGAAAGAAGAAATATATTACACAACTTGTTCTTTTGTATCTTCAGCCTCAAAGTACTGAATCTGGAAATCAAAGCAATAGGATCAAGAGAACTGGAAGTGAGAGGTACGTGTGCTTACATCACTACCCGAATGCTATTCCACTAAAGCCCTCAGCAGCGCAGAGCTGTCTGCTCCCAAGGGCAGTGTGTTGTGAGTCCCTGGAACTATGAGATTATACAGTGGCATTTTAGGATTTCCCAGGTAAAGGTATCAATTTTTGAGACTTGCCTTTTTTACAGCCCCTCCACCCCACCTCTCCCTGGACAGTCTTGCACCTAGCTGCCGACAACAGAGCAATGTGGCTTCTGATCCCTCCAATCTCATGCCAGCTTGGAGCCAAGACTCAGGATCTGGGTCAGGACAGCAATGAAAAGATGCTGACCACAAATCGGAGTTCACCACAGAGCCTCCTTGTTGAGATACAGTGAGGGAAGTTGTCTGACCTTCTGAATGCAACAGCATGGGGACTCTTACTGAACTGGTGTGTCAACAACAGTGCTAAGCTGTTACTTTACAAACTCCTCTTGGCCATACAGCATATCTCTTTTTGCGTTTGGATAGCGGAGGGGGCAATACAGTGCCCTCTGCCCCTTAAATCACTCTAGTTTCCAATGCAGCTTGGGGGAGGAATGGCAGCAGTCTTTGCTCTATACTACCATGATGCTGACAGGTCAAAAAGCATCATGATCATAACCTACTTCTTTCCAGACTAAGGCCAAGGTTTGCAAAGATCGATTTTCCTGCCTTCCTTGCTTCCAGGAGCCTTCTCTAATTGCACTCCCTTTCTCGTTAACCATTGCATTAACTCTGGCTTTCTAAAGACCCCCACTAGAATCAATGCAGACATAAAAACAGCAGAGTATACCACAACCTTAGAAGACAAGTATTCCTTGTCTAATTTATTTGTTGCCCACTACTACGTATTGTACAATATGTTACAGAGGTTATGAGAGTGAGAAGTTCCTCACTGCTGCCCTCTGGGTCAAGACAAAACCTCAGGAGAGGAGATGAAGAGAGGACAAAAAAGAGGAAGACAGGGGATCAGAAGATCTGCCTCAAGGCCCTTGTCTGTTATGTGCACGCACAACCTGGAAAGTGGGGTGTATTCTCTAGAGTAGGTGGTTGCTATTAGCAGCACCACTTGAATGAAGAGAATACCTATGGGCACTCTGCCCTACATACGCTCACAGGGCTCCACAACTGCCTGTAGACTTAGGTCGCTATTCCCCTGAACATCCTTCTGGACCACCACTGCAGTACCATCTAAATGTCTCACATGGGCATCTTTTCTGTGGTGTTCCAGTTCAGTGACTCACTGGTGCCTGGCCAGATCTCACCCTGGTGAGGAGTCAGAAGCTTTCCAACTAAGATGGAGGGAAGCTCTGGGCCTGTGCGACAATTTTACTGCAACCATGAAACAAGTCACAGATTCTGAGCCCAGAAAGCTAAACTAGAGTGTTCTTTACATTGAATCCTCACCAGCAGTCACAGTACATCCAGTACATCCTATCATAAATTACAGACTTCAGATGGAAGAATGAAAGTGTCAAATACCTAAAAGGTGCATTCTTATTACTGTGCACCTGCACTTTTCAGTATATGCCCGATTTTGACTCACAACCTTGTATTTCTTCCAAAAAGCATCTTTTACCCTAAGGTATTCCATGGGTCAGGCTCTCTTCTCCAGAGGACGTGACTACTATTATAAAGTTAGAGGGTTATTAAAGAAGGCAGTGTGGAGAATTTCTGTGAAAATTTTCTTCGGCATTGGTAAAAAGTTTGCCTTAATTGGCTATGGGTGCTATTTCAGAAACAGGCCAGCGTAAGAGGAGCTACAGTCACCTCTCCTTTCTGCAACAGCTACTTGTACTGCAGCATTATAAGAACTCAAAAAGGGGGAAAAAAAGGACAGGGGAGGAAACAAGTCGGATAGTCAAAGAGAGACCAGAATGAAGGCAGTGACATTTGTGACCCATCTGGTCATCCGAGATTAGGGTGATATGGGATTTAGAAGACATTAATACATGGGAATTCTACACATTAATGCACATTCTACATCCAGTTCTAATTAGAGCAGGATGTTTTCCCCCGTCTTTCAGGCTGCAAGATGACATAGCCAGACTGTGAGCGCTGTACTTGACTTCTCAAAGGATTTTGTAAGGCTGTGCTAACCAGGAGACCCATGAAATTGGGGCACAGGATTTGGGAGGCAGCCCCTCAACTAAGCTCGGATACTATGTCACCTAACCCCAAAACTAGACGAGGCATTGCAACCCGAAATAAAGCCCCAGGAATAACAGTCAGGACAAGTCAGAGAGGACCATCACTGTGGTTTAAGGTGTCAAAACACTAAACATGAATAATAAGAAGAGGTGGTTGAAGGGAGGAAAGGTAGTAACTTTCAGGGCGTAACAACACTTATGAGTTAATCCATCTCTGCTGGTTAATTCACCTTTATGAGCCTGTTGGCATTTAAAGTTCCCTTGCATTTTCCATAACATAAGAATGGAAAGGCATAGCTGCTCAGAAATAGAAAATATTTCAGCCCCTGGGTTTTGCCTGGTCTGTATCATTGACATTAAATAGAAACTGCCCTGAACAGGCATCTTCAAGAGAAAACTATTGAGTGGGAGAGAGGGAGCTGAGACCTCAGTGGCTTGCCTTCTGGTGCTTGCTCTCTTTCAACAGTGCAGATGTTACTTTCCAGTCGAGTTTAAGAGAGAATCCCTACTGTTTGAGGATGTTGAGAAGATTAAGAGATTAAACAGAAAGGGCTCCATTGCAAGAAATTCTCTTCCAGCTGGTGCTCGGTTGGGGTAGAAAGTTTTCTGAGATAGAGAAATGCAGAGGTGTTGTGCATACAGATATATCTGGCTCCTCTGATTAATTAATGTTAATGCAGTGTCATATTTTTCCTTTGGAGAAAATCAGAGTAAGATAATGCCACATGCTCAGTCTTAAAAGGAAATCAGTAGGGAGAGATAAAGTCCTCAAATTATTTTTTTCAGGCTTTTAGTTCAGACTCATCTCGCTCCTCCCTCCCCCATGTAATTTTAACTTTTTTCTTTCAGTTTTACCAGAAGTGGAACAATTACAAATCTGTGGCTGGATAGAGTAGGTGGACTGTGAATTTTCTCTCCCTTTTGCTGGGTTAAGCCCTGCCTTTCAAGTTATTTTACACATAAAGACGTTCAGCTGCCTCTGATCTTCACGCGTTTTTCTCTTGGTTTCTTTAGAATACAAAAGTGAATGGCTGAAGCAATGCAAAGCCTGCTGAAGTCAATGGTCCCTAGAGATTAGAATGCCTCTTTTTTAACGTGTATTTTTGGGGCAGAGAGTACGGTGCTGAAGACCGGGTGTATTGGGGAGGAAGAACTGTAGCTGGCCTTTCCTCTGTGTTCAGTGTTAAAGAATTGCTAATGCACTTTAAAGGTGGTTTGAACTTGAAAAACCCACCTAAACTGAAGAAACATATCTTATTTTTTAATACATTGAAGAGGCACCCTGTGCAGTTAAGAGGGGTGGAAGTACAAACCATGAGCTGGACTGACTGATCCCTGTTACATGGGATATTGTGCAGTTCATTGCCTGCTTTTTGGTACAGCATTTTCTCTTCCTCCATTCTGTTCCTGTACTTCTTCCCTTTCTAGCTTGTTCTGCACTATTTCCACCATGTTCCCAATTCGGATTTCTCTTTTTCCCCTTCCCTCCACTTTCTTTCTACAGGAAGTGATCAAGGAGGCTTGGTAAGGGCACTGCCACGTTCCCTGCCCTCAGTTTAAACATGGTTAACACTGTGGACACACCATTAACCTAATCAGCCTTCACTCCCTTTTTCCTCCATTAGACTCACATTCACCCTACGGTTGTTTTATCTCATAAATCTGATTTTCTGGGATAGGAACCTTCAGAATTGCAAAGTTTGTCTGCAAATGAGACAAAATGAGGTCTTATCCCTTCTAAGTGCCTTGAAGAGGGATTGTAAGGGCTCGTACAGTCTCTGCTCAATTGCTTTTATGATTACAGGGGCAATAGTCAGGAAAAGGAGGAAAAATATCACATAGTCTCTGTACAAGTCACCCATCTTTTATAGTCATTTACCATTCATTTCATAATCGAAAAAAAATCACCAGCACAGCCATTTCTTTCTATTTTCCTGACAACCACAACAAAGCCCTTATAGATCCAAGATACGTGTGTTCGTGTAACTTGAACCGGATATCACTTAAACCAAAAAAAGAAAGGAAATTAACAATTCTCCCACTGCGCCTTTTTCAGCTAAGGTTTCTTAGGTTTTGTTTTTTCAATGAAAATTGCCAGAGTTGCAGTGCCATTAGTACTTTTGTGTTTGTTGATATCATCCATGCTGTTGTGGACAGCAGCAGTGCAAGCTCTTCAGGGACTCACAGATGCGTTCCTCTCCAACCCCACCCATTACAGCTGCCAAGCAATAAATCAGCTGGTTCCTCATGTTAGTTTAGCGTTGTCTTGTGACCTATATTTTCAAGGGTGCTTTATCAGCCTCTTTACCAGCCCTCTGACTCCCCCAGTCCTGCTCCTGTGCCTGCCTGTGCACAGGCCCCTGGGGCTGCAGCAGTCCCCTGGCCAGCTGGAGGGTCCCAGCTGGTAACTGCCTCCCTGCAGTTGCTCAGAGAATCCCAGTCGCTGCTGGGCTGGTGTGCTGCTCCGCTTGCCTCAGAGAATAAGGCTTGTCACTCAGGGAGGATTGACATGAGCTATTCGTTGTGACGGATGCACACTTGACTAGTTCTGATAGTGGTGTTTTCTTTCAGGCTGTGACATTATTTTAACAGATCACCTTTTTTTAGCACTTGCCATACTCTCATTTGTCAAACAGTTCTCTTGGAATAATGTGACTGTACGAAGTTCCCAAATATGTCCATGTTTGAAGCAAGTTTTCTGCTTTTCAGTCCTTCAGGTGCCACTATTAAGAAGTCAAACACCTTTGCGAAAATAAAGCTTGGAGAAAGTTACTTCCCTGCTTGAGCATGGCTACTCAACAGGATTTTCCTTACTGCTCTTAACTGCTGGTGGCATGTACAGGAATTGAAGCTCAGTCAGAGCTCTGACTATTCCCTACATTTTATGCCAGCTCCTATGGGTAAATGAGGTTCCTGGAGTGGACGTAACAGCCTGGGGCAAAGAGGATATTATGGCAGACGCCTGCATAGGGCATGTTCTGGGTCTCTGAAAAATCATCCACATTTTCCTCATTCTGCAACCCTGATGGGCTGAGCATAGCCCAAGCAAACTTTGGAGCCATGTGGCATCAACTGCCATGGCAAGGAAGTTGGAGCCCTGCAGAAGTGCAGTCTTGCATACAAAGGGCTCAGTAGTCATCAATGCATGCAAATTCAGTGTGGAAATACAGATATAAACCAACAGTGCTACTGCAAGGTGGAAGCAGTGGAAGATCAGAGAACCGCCTGCCAGTGAGTACAATATACATTTTGTGGTGCCACAGTTCAGGAAAGAAACAACTCACAATCCTTTTAAGAGCAGAAAAACAAGTTAATATGTTGTTGCTGTACACTGTGTATATCAGCAATCACAAACTCATAGGAGTTCTGTGGATATACAGAATGGAAACCAGCTAAAGGTATCATAATATTGTTTCATGCTCAGACAGGTAATTATCCTCTCCCTTTTTAGAGAAATAATTCTTATGAACATGTCATAGAGCTGGAAATGAAATATGTTTTCAAGATTAAAGGGGACAGATTCCTGGGTGAGTCAGAAATGTTTGTGTAATTTTTTTAATCTTAAACTCCTTCCCCACCTCCCTCCCCACATCTCCCCAGTTCATTTCGAGTCCAGAGGCTGGCTGTTTCCTGTTGGCTGCTGAGGACTGCTAGGGGCCACCTAGGGCAAATCAAAGCAGGACTGTCACCAGCAATAGATTAGATCGGCTGTGGCTTTGTTTAGGTAAGTTTAGAGATGATTTGTGGCTTTGCTGTTAACTACCAGATGTCTCTGTGCTGTGCTGTGCTGGTGATGGGTTCCCACAGAGGTGGGCTCACTTCTTACAAATATGGAAAACAGCGCATTCTTCTGGGTTTTACTATGCCTCCTCAGTATGGCTCAGTATAATGTTAACAGTACATGTGTGCACATCAGCAAAGAGACTGTCAGTTAAGAGATCTCACCATAATGTAAAGCTAATGGACACAAAGAATATTTGTAATTGTGTTTCCACACCACACCTGAGAGCAATATTCTACAGAATTATCAAAGGAGCTGATTAGTGTAACGAATTTTGATCCTGTCCAGAAGCTGTAACAGATCGGTTTGCTGAGCCAGTATCAACCTGATGAGTACGCATCGAGGCCCATTGTAATTCCTGGCAAAATCAGAGGAGGAGGGAAACTGAGCTTTGGTACTGTGCTCAGCAGGATCAGGTAGTGATAAAGGGGGATCACTCTGGCATTTTGGAATTGCTGTGTGTGGAATTTTGTGGTCCTCAAAATGGCAGAGTCCTGAGGAAGTGATGGACTGGTTTCTTAGCAGGTGCAAATCCCCAGAACTGCCCGGGTGCACTGATCTGCATCACGTGGAGATTCTGGCACAAACCTGGACCACAAAGAGGATAACGTTTAGTGGAACTAAGCCTACAAAATTTTAAATAAAAACTCTGTTTTTGCAAAAGTTACATATTTGCTTACCCTTACTTTTAAAGGGGTGTGTTTGTATAGCAAAAGGTTGGACTTTGCTAACTCCCTTTGCACAAAACAGCACTAGTCCCTACATGGCTGTGTGTGATTATTACATTAACACATCTCTATGGTTACACCACAGAAACCTTTAAGTGTGAATGCATTTTTTTCCCTTAAGTACCAAGATGTTCCTGATGGAAAAAAAATGACCTCTTCTTGGCTCCTGAGATAGAGTCAGGGATGTGATTAATGCTGACTGTATTCCACTGTTTTTCCCTGAAGACTAGCTATTAATATTTTCCAGTGATGTATGTCCTTTCACTTAACCACAAATGGGTGGTCAGCAAGGTATCTAAGCCCACATTTTGTTTTAAGAAATCACTTTCACTGTACCACCCCACACAGAGCCTTTCACTAAATACCCAGGAGCTGTCTCTTCCAAGAATGCATGAGTGGACACCTCATCCCATCTTACTTTTTTCCCAGTTACCTGCCATTTAAAGCAGATACAACAGCCTGTGAAATGGAGAGTGTTTCTCGATTCAGTAGATTACCTGGTTAAGTCACAGCAGCAAGCTAATGAAAAGCCTTCACATCAGTTGCTATGTGCTCTTTGATGTACAGCCTTGAAAAGTCTGTTTGATTTGGCTTCATTTTTGGTTCCATCAGTTGTATCATTAGGTTGGCCCAACAAATTAGCTGACACTTTCAGAAGGATCCACCTCTCATTTTCTTTTAAATGAGCATGTTAAAAGAGAGGAAAGGTATCTGAGGTCCAAAGCTGTGCTTTATTACACAAAGGTGCACAGCTAAATAAAAAAACTGCAACAAATTAAGCCACAACAAAACCAAATTGGAGCAGAACAAACCAGGATACTGATGGGTGAGACAGATTAAATGAAAGGCTTGAAAGCAAAGCTGGTTGCTAGAAGCGTGCTCACTCTTTGATTCTGTCCAGCAACTTTCAGTTGCTTCTCAAGAGTTATGAATTCCTTTTGGTCCTCCATAGGTTCTTAGGAAAGTCTCCCTTCTTCCATAAACCCAAACCCCTGATATAGGCTTTGCTTGCTGCTACAGGCAGACCTCATTATTCTCCCAAGCATTTCTTCAGCTGCACTGTGGTGCTGCCCACTCTGTACCCAGGGGTTACACCACGCTGTGTTGCTGCTGGGAAGGAGCAATGTCTCCTTCTTGTTGCTTTTCCAGGGGTTTCACCTCACCTGACAGCCAGGACAAGCTCCCTCTGTACTGCTGCCCACTGTCACAGCCTGCTTAGCAGAATATCCTGCCCACAACCCCGGTACCATCCTGCTCAGTGCTGTAGAAACATGCAGTGGGAAGAAACATTTGGCATGAAGAGCTTTGTTTGACACTAAAAGCATAGGCTTTATGACAATTTACCTTTGCTCTCTCCCCACTGTCATTCAATATAGCAACGTCCACTTCCTTTTTAATTAGATTGCAAGCTGCACAGGAGTAGGGAAACTTGCAGCTGAACACCACTGTGCACAGACAAGGAGCTGACCTTTGCCAGGCAACTTGGGGATGTCCTTACAAGAGATCAGGGCAATAAGCGGATGATGGAGGCAGCTGTGAGGTAGGTTTTGTATGCAAACGGTCCTAAAGAAGTGGGACTTGTGGAGTTGCCACAAGCAGGTTTGTGGCTTGACAAGCTAATGTCTGCCAGGGGATTTTCTGTTTCAGCTTTCACTCCTTATATTTAAGCATTTATATGACTCCAGAACTGGATTACAAGTTCTCCAGATGCAGTGTCACATCATTTTATCTTGTTACTGATATTCTCTGTTTCATTTCTACCTATTAATTCCTCATTCTATGTCCTGGTGTCAGCAACTGAGGTGTCCAGTTAGTGTCAGATTTGCAATATATATTCTTAAAAAAATTTTTTGTCATTCACACAGTCATGTGAATGCTTATGTTCAGCACTGCAACAACTGCAACCTCATGGCACTAACAGATTTGAATCAAGAAGATGTTTGTCTATGAATTAGTATCTAGTCCATTAATAATGTCCCAAACAGACCAGTTCGGTCCTTTAAAATCATTGACAAGACTAAGTTTGCTGGTTTCCTCTATGTAAACAAGGGATAGTATGTAAAAACCAGCAAATATGCCCCTGTTGTCAAGGGGTCCTGGCTGCTGTAGGGCTTGAAGCAAATTTCACGACCAAAGCTGCAAGGTATCAGAGGCACAGAGTCATGTATGATTTGCCCCTTCAACAGACTTTTTGCTCTGAAAAAACAGGACACAACTGTTGTACCTCTCTGTTCTAAAACAGGCTCTTCATCTCTCTGTGAGTGACCATTCTGACAGAAAGGACAGTATTTCTGCCTTTGTATACCTTCGATAAAAGAAAGGGTAAATCGTGTCCTCCTTTCTAAAAAGCTAACAGCAAGTGGAGTATCTCACTCAGGAAATTTTCTTGAAAACGCCTGTCCCCCAAAGATATATAATGTTCCTGTTGCCAGGAAGCAATTGATATCTTCATGGGAAGGGCTTAATAAATTGAAGCACAGTGGTCAGCTTCCCAGAAAAATGTCAAAGAAGGGTAGGTGTCAGGGAGAAACTATAGTAACATGGGAGGCAGATACAGAGAACTAGCAATATATGAGTCCAGACAAATCAATTCCTGCCACAATTTACTATCCTAAATTGCATGAAAATGAAGGTTAGCTGAAAATCTGAAAGGCTTTTAGAATAAATAAATGAGTTAGTTTTTTTGGAAGAACTATAGAATTTAAGGGATACAGTCTGAGTAGGTGAGGCCTAAAATTTCATTTAGTTGTAGGCTGGTTTTGTGTGTTGCAAGGCTTGGAACTCATGAAATTAATCTAATTAATTTGTATTTATTTTTTGCATGTGATTGTGTCCTTGCAGTGTTTGCAAACTCCAACTGCATGGTAGTCCACATGAGACAGGAAAGTGAAGGTAGTTGAGAGCAGCAAGTTCTCCTAGACACTATGGTGATACAAATGATCATATAAATTGACCAGCTCACTGATGTGAAATATAGGTAAGATTTATTTTGAACTTAGTTCACTTTAGATGGTATAAATTGAATGAGTTATAAATATAAGAGATGAGGATATTTTTCCTAAATATTGGCCAGATCATGAGATATAGATTGATTTCAAAGGGTGACTTCCTACTAAACTCAATAATTCTGCCTAACAAATGACTGGTGGCTTGATTAAGCCAGCACCATCTACTTGGAATGCCTTTAATCAGGGAACAGGCTCCAAATCAGAGACAGCCTCAAGGAGCAACAGTGATATTTGGATTTATATGTTTGAAGAAGCCTAGATTTAGGGTTTCCATCCATCTTATTATATTTTAGGGGTATTTACAAACTACAGTTTCAGATAGCTAAAGTTGCAGCGGTTGGATTTAGGCCATTTAAGTCTGCTGTTTGTAATTTTGAGCTGGTATGTTGAGAGCTTTTTGGTCGCTTTTACCTGCAGAGACCCAGCAGACCTGATTTAATCTCTAATGGCAAAAGCAAGTCAGAGAGGTATGCTCCTTCTGTTGCTTTCAGAGTCAATAATGTCAGCCACCGCATCAGGAGAAACGCAGATCCTTAAATTTAGACATCTAGAGCACAGTTTAGGTGTTCCTGCCTGTCTGACTCTGGTTATTTGAAATACTTTGCAATGTGAGCACCCAGGACTGATGCCTGCTCCCTAAAGTACCTGATGTTAGAGACCCTGTGCTCTCTATGTAGACCAATGTTAGCAATCCTTTATTAGCTTTTTTCAATAGTACCTGGTGACCTTCAAGCAGGCAAGGCTGTATGTAAGACCACAGAAAGTAGATTTGAGCAAGATTTGTATAAAAAATGCACATCTTTTGGGGTGGCTGAGTAATATTTTATGTCTCAATGAAAAAGACAAGCTATGTTTACTCTCTAGGAAAAACAGATGGTTATTGTAGGATGTGGGGAGAACAAACACAGAAGAATGGGATATTTACCTTGGGGCTTTTAGCTTACATGGAAATTAGAAATATGTGGGGATAAAGGTGAAAAAACTTTTCAGGAGGAAAAGGAGGAAACATGGTCACACATGTCATATTATTATTCAGACAAATTCTCTGTTTGAAGCCACGTTCATTCAGATTTTCTTTTAAACACCCAGTCTGGACTGCCAAACTGAGATGCATGGAGAGATGGCAATGACATGTCTTCAGTGTCTTTAGATGCTGAATTATATTCCAAGAAGTTTAAACTACCCCAAGTCCCATCTTCAGAATAAACTTTCCTGGGAAAGGAGTTGCAGTGATAGCTGCAGGGCTATTCTGTGGTAATAGTGAGAGATGACTGACTTGTTGGGAAAAGAGGAAGGATGAGACACCAGAAAGTGTCTTGAGGTATCATTCACTAGAGGAGACATGGGAAGTTCAGGAATCTCTGTTCAGAGGCTTAGGCCTACCATGTAATTATTAGGAAAATCACAGAATCACAGAATCACAGAATAGTAGGGGTTGGAAGGGACCTCTGTGGGTCATCTAGTCCAACCCCCCCGCCGAAGCAGGGTCACCTACAGCAGGCTGC
>Ga0065711_1049284_pt1 | contig 11383 bp, 5 predicted proteins | sample Hoacrofraction12_FD_59098 | JGI IMG/M metagenome (GOLD analysis project Ga0065711, IMG submission 59098) | Hoatzin crop microbial communities from Cojedes, Venezuela - Epithelial fraction 12 v2 (version 2) | ecosystem: Host-associated > Birds > Digestive system > Esophagus > Crop | place... | reverse complement strand
AGTTCTTCCTCATGTTCAGACGGAACTTCCTGTGCTTCAGTTTGTGCCCATTGCCCCTTGTCCTGTCGCTGGGCACCACTGAAAAGAGTTTGGCCCCATCCTCCTGACACCCACCCTTCAGATATTTATAGGCATTAATAGGATCCCGTCTCAGCCTTCTCTTCTTCAGGGAAAAGAAGCCCAGCTCCCTCAGCCTTTCCTTGTAGGAGAGATGCTCCATACAAAGCTCAAAGAAACTTTACAGTCCACAGTAAAATCTCCCTCCCATGCATCCTTTTGCAGGGAGAGCATTGTTTAATACAAATCATTGTCTGTATTCTTAGTTTTACGTTGTGCAGCTGAACATATTTATTTTTTGCCATGCTGTCTAATGCTCAGTGCTGGAGGATATTGGAGTCTACTGGGCAATGCAATTTAGAATGCGAGGGCAATGGTAACTTCTACAGTTTAGACATGAAGCTTTGCATGGAATAACAAAAGAATGTGCACTAGTTATGCTCCACTGCAAAATCAATCACTAGCAGAATCATTCTTTCATGAAACAAGATAAAAAATAAGAAAAAATAGAAAAAGAACACAATAAAGTGCTATGCCAGTAATACCATATAGTTATCTAAGAGTATCTGCTTACAAGAGCAATCCCCTTCTAAAATCATTCAGCCACCTCTAACTAGTGACACAGCTACAGACATACAGATGCTGTGCTTACGAAGTACTTCTTTTCAAACATTACCAGCTGAGAGAAACGCATAATGCTTTAACCATATTCTATTTTTTCAGATTCAGACACGTCCTCCTCTTCAATTCATCCTTATCGTTGTCTTCAGCAAACTTTCCTAAGTCCAGCAGACCGGGGTGAAACTCTTCTAGAATGTGGCAGCGTCTAGGAAGCAAGCACGAAACTCTTGATACGATTGTCCAGCTAACCAGATTTTGCATGCATAGTTTTCACTAGATATTGACTTCAGAGGCCAGGATTGCACTGAAGAAAGATTAAAGATTAAATCAGGTTGCCTCATTAAAACTTGAGGCAGGAGGAGAGATCTCCTCTGAGGCATTCAAAGGCATGTACTCTTCTCCCTTTGTTATCCTGGGGAATTTAGGCTCATGTTAAACGCCTAAATTAGACTCCATATTACATTATTGCTCAGAAATTTTAGTTCCACAGTTTACTGACACTAAGTCCAGCTGGTATGGAGTTTTCTGCATCTTAAAAATTAACTGCATCATTTTGTATATAAGACTTCTAATAACCTGACTTTATTGACAGTCATCAGGACTGTCCATCCCTCCCTTTCCTGTATAATCAGTAAAATAAAATTTCCTAACTGGATTATTACACTTTATAGAATAAATAATTTTCAAAATGTAATATTTTAGCAAAACCAGGAGGATATGCTGTAAAGCTTCCAGTACTAGACCAAGCAGCAGAGTCTCAGTTTTAAACTCTATTAAGACTTACCCGTGCTCTTACAAAGGGGCTTTTGATTTCAGGCTTGGCAAATGACACAGGTTTTTGCAAAATCAGCTGTTCAACAGTAAAGTTCTTGGTGGATGGAGTAGCACATCAAGGAAATGCAGCCTTTTTTTTTAACCCCTATGATAAATATCTTTGAGGCATATCCCTTAGCAAAAACACCTGTCAGTAGATGCAGAATTTAAATTCAATTTCTCTGGTCATTAGAGATAGATTTGAAAAGCCAGATGTCAAGGCAGGTGCCACATTATATTTGATAGTAAGTTAATGGCCCTTGAAATTCAGAAGCAGTATGTCAGCCCTAACAGCTCGGTTTGTAACCAGCTCCCCCTCTTCCAGGCTTATGCCTTCCTGCTGCTTTCATTAAGATCAACAACCGAATGTGAGAAGGATGTTGTTTTTCTGTTTAGACGAACTAACATATCGTGTTATATCATTTTAATGTTCATCATCTCTGGGACTTCATGTCTGTAAAGCTTTGGTTTTATGGGTGTTTTTTCAAATACATAAAATATTTGTCAATGCACTGCAAATAAACCATATGCACTCTTAAATGTTGTTGTGCTGCTTCTGTTCCTGGTTATTAAAATATTTAATTTAAGCCAGATTTGTACAGCCTTCTGTCCTTTCTGCCTTATGAGATGGAGAGGATTCTTTGGAAGGCTAAAGAGGCAGTGCTAAAATTTCAGAGCAGAACGCTGGAGCAAATACTGGCCCTGGCTCACAATACGCAGTTGCAGGTGCAATTTGACTTCTTAGCTTTTAAAAGATCAGTTTGGGTAAAACAATCATCCTCTTTTCAGACTGCCTCAAGTGTCTCATCAGATGGCAGCAGTGTTTTACAGCAAGCAGTTGAAAGGCATGGCACACACACTGCAGGGATGAAAAGGATTTTTGAGAAAAGAGGCAGGGTTTTTTGAATGTGCTGCAGAGTCATCACTTGCAGTGACATTCCCTGCATATTTGAACACAGTCTATCCCTGCATGTAGCATCATAGAACAAACCAAATTTTAGTAGTGAAAAAGGATCCTCAGCAAGTAAAAAAGTTTAAATATTTCAGGGCTTTTTGCTACCTGAGCACAAATTTTTCAATTTATGGTGATGAATACTGAAATTTTACCAGCTTTTGTATCAGCTAGAAAAGTTTTACTTGGTACATCTGTCACACTAACAACATTTTAGAGATGACCATAACATAAATGTTTAAACAAATCTGTGGGACACTTGTAAATGTCTGTCACAGTAAGAAATGTCTGCACCCCAGACAGAAGACGTGTAGTCCCAGCCCTGCAACGCACTTGATCAGACTTTCTGCAGGCTGCTACTGATGGGATTGACGTCTTCTCCAGCCACTGCCACCCATTCTTTTTCCTTTCATTATATCAGATTTAGAAATTGTGTGAGCATGTCATGAGTCAGATCAGCTTCCATGTTAAGTGGCTTTGGCCAGCCTAAGGGTTGTCTATAGGAGATATGTAGGGTTCCTTTCTACTGGCTCATTAACACCAGCTGAATGAAATTAGCTGTTGGCCCACCCACCAAAAAATGCTTAGCATCATCATTTCCATTCCTTCGAAGTGAAGGCTCCTTCCATTTATTTACCAATACATTGATTTTGAAAATACAGCAATATATAAACTAAGCTACTAAGGGGGTGGATATGATACAATGGGCGGGAACAACTGAAAGAAAAAAAAGCCAGTATTTTGAGAGAAATTTGGGCATTGTTCTAATTCCTGGGAACATTCGGAAGGTGACAGTAAAGTTCTTAGAATTTGTTTCTTTATCATTTCAGACCATCTTTGAAGAGTCTCATTTGTGTTTTAAAGTGGAAACCCAGCAGCTGGCATGTGGCATTAAACAGTGACTATCCCCTCCAAGGCCATCCCTCTCTCAGGGCTACGAGAGCACCCAGCTGGTCGAGAGGCACAGGGGAGTCCTAGGTATGCCTAGGGAACCTCCAACACACATCTGATTTTCTTCTAATTATATCTTGGCAATCATCCCTGTGGAAAACATTTTATATAAACATGTCTCATGGAATTCTGTCATGTAGTAAAGATCTGGAAGTTACATTTTAATTCAATTGACTTGGAGTGGAGAATACAGAAAGGGCTTAGGCTGAGCAATTTGTATCCACGCTGTAAACATTTGCCCACGTCAGTAATCCCCACAGGAGAGCCTCCAGGGACAAGGGGTACTGCGCAGCCGGAGCTTGTCAGCAAGGACATGCTGAACTGTGCAGCAGGGTTCAGACTTCAAAAAATTTACTCCACAGAAAATTCCAAAGTTAGCTCTTATTCTACATCACACCAGAAACATAAACAGTTTAATATATATTGAAATTTAATTTAAAAGTGTAATATAGATTAAAATATTCATTACCAGTTAAAAAACTGAATTATTGTTCAGATCCAGGAGGTGGAAAAACACCCCAAAACTGGTCTTGTTTCAGTGGTTTAAAATTTGAATGAAACTCTTTAAAAGTGGAAACAATCTCCTGCATATCTTTAAAACACTTTCCCCTTCAACATTTGAACAAAACGAACATACTTCCATAATAAGTTTATGTTTTGACAAGTTACTTTTTCTGACCAAAAAAGTCCATTTGAATATGTTTTTCCAGTTCCGCTATTGTATTTTTAGCTGCAGGATGAATCAAAATGACAGCCGTAGACTTTCATTGCCATTGAAAGTTTATATAATTTTCCTTCAAGCCTGCTCAGCAGTCAGGTGAGACGAGGTTCATTAAAAAGTATTCCATGATGGTGGAATATTTCTGCTCAGCAAGACAGAAAGAAAAAAGGCCCACAACAAAAGGTTTTTCCACTCCTGGAACACATTCCCCCTCCAAGACTGCTTCCTATATAAAAAATTATATGTATATTGGTTTGTCGCTAATGAAAGGATTTTGTAGATTAACAATTTTCTGCTTCCATAGGATGATAAACAGACCAGCTGTGCATTTAGTCCACATGCTACAGAAAGCATTGGGCAATTCTCTTCTTTGGCAATTTACAGATTGCAGAATTTGTCTTCCTGGCTGCTCTCTGAAAGATGCAGAAGAGCCCACTCTAGTTCAGACAGCTCATTTTTGAAACATTGCTTTCAGTTCTATTGCAAGTTCAATAACACATTATGTTTCAGTCCAGTATGTTTCTAGCAATAAAAATAGCAACTGAACTTTGTAACAATGATCATAATAATACAAGCAGATCTGGTGACTGTTGCTGTAGAAAAGCCCAATGGCTACCTGATCTGCGTGAGGCAGAATTTTCTGATGCCATATCTATTTTGGCAGCTACATTAGGGTAAGATTTATTAGTATGTGACAGACAGCAGGGGAAATTCTGGAGATTTATTCTCACTTACACGCAGACAGAATTAAAAGTGCTTCCCCCTTTGCCTGCCCTCCCCTGCTTCCTAATTCCTCTTCAAAGCCATATTTCATGTGCTGAGAAAAAGTAAAGAAAAAATTACTTCAGCTACCACCGTCCTTTAAAGAGTGTGTGATCAAGCCACAATGCAGTTTCCCAGAATTTCTGTAGTGACTTCTCAAACTGACCCTTGCAAAAGAACAGCAGTAGAAGAAAAAAACAAAATACTAAAAAAAGAGCAACATAATCACATAATCCTTCCTGGAGTATGCTAGAAAAAAAAACAAAACTGGCACAAAGCGGCTGATCTTGGGACCCACAGAGAATTCACAGTCACCCATGAGACTTGCTCCTGTTACTAATGGGTCTATAATAAAGTGTCAGCTTTCAGCAAGGAGGCATATTTTTATAAGTTTTACTGAAGCAAGGATGGCCGTCTAGGATAATATCACTGTTAATAGTGTTACAATAGCTCTTGCGAATCCTGACTTCCACCTCCATTTCCAGATGAAGATGCACATATGTTATTGTCTGTATGTATTTAAAGTGCTGCGTTTCCTTTGGAATTTGGTAGGGAGGTGTCCTCTAATCTTGATGATCTGGATTTAAGTGGTATACTGTATGGTATAAAGAAGCAACCTGTACTAGCACATTAATCATGATGGGTAGTAAGCCCAAATGCTGGAATCTGATCATCCATACTCTGAAGCTGCTGGAGCAGTCTTGTCACATGTTTAGCTCATGTCATGAAACACCATCCCAAACAACTCTTAGAAATAATTTGGAAATTAGCACTTGTCAGGAAATGTTTGCAAGAGGTAGTCTGGATGGAGCTGTACACGTCTGAGGCTAGAAGAACTTAATAATGTGCAAATGGTCAAACGGTGTCAGTTGGCTTCCATGCCAAGAACAGAACCTGACACTGTCATTTTACTGTACAGATGCAGCCAAAGATGAATACTAATAAAATCAGTCTGAAACTACTTGGTTCAAATTGCTATTGCTCAGCTATCCATAAAAATCAAGTCCCTTGAAAAGAAGGAAAAGAAATGTACACTTTCCACAGAGGATGGGGAAAATGGTCAAAGGGTAAACTCTGTTTGCTGCCAAATTTCTTCTTCATTAGAACATTGCTCATTACAGGAGTGCTAAGAAAAGTGTGGCATTTATGCTACCACAAAAAAGGATTAGGAAACAGGTAGCAAACAGAGAAATTGTCGGGATGACTGTTGGAAAAAATTTTCTTTCCCTAACAGTAATCATGAAAATGGAGCTTACTCTTTGCATTTATATTTTAAAAAGCACCTGTTCCAATGTGATTTTTTACTCTCCAGTCCAGGATAACAGTGAAATTAAACATCATTCACCATAATACCTGAATGACTGGAGACAGCAGACAGCACAGGCAATACATGTACATCAGGGGTCCCTGTTTTAAGAAAGCCCCAAACTTTCTCTCTTACGTTAAGCCATGGATTCACCACAGTGAAGTCAAATATGTTTCCCAGACTTTAGGGACTATTTCTAACATTATATGTTCTTTCTGTCCACACCAAAGGAATCACCAGCTCTGGAATTCCATTCAGTGAATGCTACCAGACTTTACTGATCAACAGTTTAAGAAGCCGGAGATGAGGGAGGGGAAAGCCAATCCAAATACACCTGTCGGAAAATAAATGCGATACTCTGAGTTACAGAACTCTTCTCAGAAACCTTTCAGGTACAGGAAAACACCTGTATACATGAAGTATTTGATTTGGGCAACCATTCGGTGAAGCAGGCTTTGTAAAACTTGAGTAGAGTCCACTCATCATCACATGTCCTTTAACACAGTAGTTCATTCCACGAATGAAAAGCTGTAAAATGGAAAAGGCACACAGGCTTCCACTTAATGGAAAATTCTGTGTGCTTGTTATGGTTTGGCTGTGGTCGGCAACAAAAGCACCACGTGGCCGCCCCTCCCCCTGCCGGGGTGCGGAGGAGAACGGAAAGAAACAGGCAGAAACCGGTGGATTGGGATAAGGGCATTTTAATAGAACAGCAAACAAAGGGAACAGGAACAACAACGATGCAGAAAAGGGGAATACACAAAACAAACTGCACAACCCAGAGAGCCGCTCTCCCGAACTGCCGCTGCTGCGTGCTCCTGAGCTGCGAGTGAGTTCCCGCCGCGCCGCTCCCCCCCACCGGAACCCAGCACGACGGCACATAGTATGGAAAGCCCTGCTCTGTTTGGCCAGGTGGGGTCAGCCCGCCTGGCTGTGTCCCTTCCTGGTGTCTGGTGAAAATTAACCCTTTCCTGGCCGAACCCAGGACCGCTTATGAACTAGTTATTGTTGTTGTTTTAAATATTTCTTTTTAGCCTTTCAAAAATGCCAAAAATTATATAGTTCTGAACAAACTCAGCAAGAAATTCAACCCATGTTGGCACACTCTGAATTTCCTTTTTTTTCAGTGGTACTTCTGATAAAATTTGGCAGGAAACCTGATGATTTGGAGAGAGGGGTACATGTTTTTGAACTGTATCACCAATCTGTTATTTTTAAACTTCAGAAGCTTTACAAGACTGTTGGGTAAAAGCACAGAGAAGTATTATACAGAGATGGATGTGTCCGTGAAACTTTTGGTTCGGGTTGTGGGATGCTTTCTGAGTGATACAGGTTTCCCCTTAGCGTATTAGATGGGCACACATTGCCTCTAATGGTTCTGGTGAGTGAAAGGGAGCTACATTAGCTTCGTTCTTAGACAGAAAAGGAAATGTAATGAGGAAGACCTCATGTATCTGGTATTTTGATAGTACTGGAGATGAAACTTCACTTTGTTTAAGTACCCTGAATTTCCATTTGAATCTGATAATGGCAACCCGAATTTAGCTGTGCCGGACTAAATAAATTCTTGCTGGCACTTTGAGAGTCAATAATTCTCTGGCAGTAATTAAAAATATACACAGACACTCACCTATCCAAAATGAAAACACCTACCTTCCCCAAGCTTCAGCTATTCCTTAGAGAGACCTTCATCTGTGTTCGATATTCAGTCTGGTTCAGTATTGTTCTGTATTTATCCAAGACAAGTGTGGCTTGTGTTGCACACTTCTATGATTTAGCTACCTTGGAGTTGTCTTTTAAAAAATTATCCTAATTTTACATAATTTAAAAATGCATTGCAATTATTTAAAAAGGAATTGTGGAGTGACATGAAAAAAAGAGTAAAATACTAAATCAGTACAAGAGGCTATAATTCTTTCTGTAATACCTAGCAAACTTCTGAAACTAAAATAACTCTTCTGTAACACACTGTAAACTTATGAAATTGAGAGAATGAAATCCAGAGTTTTCACTTAGAATCCACCCTGGAAAACAGGTCTGAATATGTCTTTTGCTACTGGATTTTTTAATAATGGATCTCTACTGGATACCTTTTTTGTACTTTTTAAATTTTTTAAGCCAAATTTGTCCTTTCCCACCATCCAGAGTTTAATTAAAGAAGGTCCCGAGCTCTGAATCCCCTGAATTTGATGGCTTGCTGTCATAAGGGAAGGGACATGTCTCTGCAGTTCACTGATTCCTACTAGCAGGTTTTTCTAACCACGTTACAGAGCTGGAGGAAATTATTAAACTGCAGATCTAAGTGAATTATTCTCAGTCTGTTTTTCTCAAAGTTTCTACATGACCGTAATGGGACTTCAGCATTTCAGAATTTAATTTCAAGGCATTTTGCTGCTATAGGTTCCCTAGCCCTTACGTACCCTGCGGTCTTTCCAGTTCTGTCCCTCCTAGACATGCAACCTACAATGTAGTGTCTGTTCATCTCCTTTTTTACCCTTGCAGCTCAAACCCCTCCCACTTACAGAGGGATGAAGTAGCCTCATTGTAATTAACTTCTGGTCATGTCATGGCTGTATTCACTAGCATGTGAGAAAGAAAGGCAAAGGTCAGACTATGTCTTATGACACCCGATATTAAATGGAGTTCTCTGTCCAGAGCCTACCACGCAGCGTGAGAAAATGCAGCAGATTCAGTACTCATATGATAATCGCGACAGTTTCTTTAGTAATTCCACCAGTCAATAAAATCCTGCATGTTATAAATGTCCAATTTTCATATCACAGGACAAAATAATGTTAATTCAGAATTTCAGTTCAAGTGCTATCTCTGTAGCAGCCCTTGGCAGCACTCCTCATTAGTCTCAGTGAGTATATTATCTTTCTTGATTAGAAACTCTTAAACTTTTTAGTCATGGGAATTCAAGGGTAACAAAAGAGGAAGAAATATTGTGCAATTCATTTTAATTACAGGTTTACACATTCTTCGCTGGAATGGGAAACTGGAAGTAACGGTCTTAGTTTAACATTAGATAGGTTGTCATGTCTCAGATGTACTGTACACCATTCAAGAAACAGCACTAGTCTAGGATAAACATGAAACAAAAAAATCAGAGTGCAAGCGAATGGGTATTTAATTACCCAGTAGGACCATGAATGATAGAGTTTTCTGAAACAACTGGGATCCTCTTGATCACGTGCAGAGCTTTAGCGAGGAACTGAATCCTGCACCTGTGAGATTGAGGAGAGTCAAGAGGAGGAATGCTCCAAATTCAGGGGTTCAACAGCATAACTCACACTGACATCAGTTTGTTCATGACTGTGCCGTGCTCAGTGCAGAGGAAGAAGCTCGGCACTTTCTGAGGGAAATGAATTTGCCTTTGCCCTCCTTGGCTCTACCCCCTGTAGTATCCTAACAAAAATGATGGATTTGGATATTTAGCCATGAACACTAGTAAAAGTTCGGATGCAAATATGTAATTATCTTATTAATGTCGCCTACCTCCCCAGTGCCCTGTTAAGTCTTTTAACATAGTGTGCAAACAAATTGAGCTATTCAGATAGTAAAAACTATGAACTTTTGCTACAAATGCAGCTAGTGATGTAAACCACATCAAAAGATAAATATAAATAGAGTTTTTCAGCTATAATTGCTAATTTTGCAGCTACATTTTCTTCATCAGATGTATATGGATCGGATTGTCCTAAATTTATTCCTCCTTACTTTGTACATTTATTCCACTTAGCTGAAGGTCAAGGCCCGTCTCACCTAACTCAAATCATCTAAAAATTAGACACTTGCAAGTCTTTGTAATTCCTCTGAACTTTGTCGATGATCTTAAGACATAAAAAGACACCTTCAGAGTGTAATTCACCCTACTGATATTGAGTGTCCAAGATAAGAGGCAGTGCCCTCTGGAGATATCTCTGTCTTTTTGTTGTCAGCAGAGGAAGCCAAGCCTCTTTACATCTACATGTAGATGGCTACAACTTTCTGCGCTGTTGGCTTTACAACACTTCCAGTGATGAAAGTGTGGAATATATAGCCAGAAGGAAGGAGAATCAGGTACACCTCGCAGATCAATTTCAGGTGTCATGCAGCCACATGAATTTTTTTTAATTTGTTTTTCAGGGTGGGTTCAACCTTGACATAATCCAAAATGGGCTGTGTAACACAGCTGTTGGGACAGAGGAATGGGTATACACAGGAGGTGTGAACAGAGCACCCAAAACTGCCTGAAAAAGCCTTTGCCCGAAAGGGATCATGTTAGAGAGGAAGGCACCATCAGACCGTTGAACAGTAACTTGGAAACTGGAGACTTTGGAAACAAAGGAATCAGCCTGAAAAGGAGGACAAAGGCATGAAAATCTGTAACAGTAGGAAGGATGGAGGGATAGACAGCAACGCAGGCACAGAGCAGCAGCCAACTTTGGTGTTGCCAGAAGTCACCCCATGGCATCACCACCCTGCCCAGGCCACTCTGAGCATCCTCCCCGGGGACACTGCAGGGAGTCACACCTAAACAGTGATGGACAGCAGGGGCCGTGAGCAGGGACCCACAAGTGCACATGTGCAATCTCGGGGGTGGTGACCAGGGACCCCCAGGTGCCATCTCACAGGGGTTTCTCCCCTGTGTGAGCATCAGGGTTGGCAGGGAGCAACATGGGCTCTCACAGCACTGAAGGACCTGCAACATCTCACAGAAGATGGGGTGGAAAGCTGGGCAGAGAGGAACCTGATGAGGTTCAACAAAGGCAAATGCAGGGTCCTGCACATGGGGAGGAACAACCCCATGCATCAGTACAGTCTTGGGGCGGACATGCTGGAGAGCAGCTCTGCGGAGAGGGACCTGGGTGTCCTGGTGGATGACAAGTTGACCATGAGCCAGCAGTGTGCCCTGGCTGCCAAGAAAGCCAATGGGATCCTGGGGTGCATTAAGAAGAGTGTGGCCAGCAGGTCGAGGGAGGTTCTCCTTCCCCTCTACACTGCCCTGGTCAGGCCGCATCTGGAGTACGCTGTCCAGTTCTGGGCTCCCCAGTTCAAGAAAGATGAAGAGCTACTGGAGAGAGTGCAGCAGAGGGCTACATGGATAGTGAGGGGACTGGAACATCTCTGCTACGAGGAGAGGCTGAGGGAGCTGGGCTTGTTCAGCCTGAAGAAGAGAAGGCTGCGAGGGGACCTAATAAATGCTTATAAATATCTG
>Ga0065711_1049282_pt1 | contig 11383 bp, 8 predicted proteins | sample Hoacrofraction12_FD_59098 | JGI IMG/M metagenome (GOLD analysis project Ga0065711, IMG submission 59098) | Hoatzin crop microbial communities from Cojedes, Venezuela - Epithelial fraction 12 v2 (version 2) | ecosystem: Host-associated > Birds > Digestive system > Esophagus > Crop | place... | reverse complement strand
GGGGCCGTGCCCTCGCCTGCCCCGGTCCCCCCCAGGGCCCTGGGGTTGTGCCCCGTTTGCCTTAGACGACCCCCCACCCCCCCTGCCAGTCCGGAGCTGTGCTCCCTGTGCATCCCTCCGGCAGCCTGTGCGAAATGCTGCTGTAAACTCACACCACTGTTAATTAGCAAAGGTAATTAGCAGCACTAAAGCATCCCCTGGTCCCCCTGGTTTTGCCCTTTGGCTCCTGAAGGCCCGGTCTGGGTGCGGACGTGTCGCGTGTCAGCACGCTCACCCTGCGCCTGTCCCTCAGCCCTAGGTCGGAGGGGCCCCGAAACGAGCGCAGAACTCATTCCAGGGTGAAGAAGCCTCAGCGGAAGAAGTACGGCCTTCTGTCGAGCTACGACGAGCACGTGGAGATGGCCTCGCTCGACAGCGACGAGGACACGGTGTTTGAAACGAGGAACCTGCGGCGGTGAGCGGGCGTGCTGCGTGTGCCTCCTTTCCTCGCGAGGGGCCAAGAGGCTCCTTCTCTAAAGACAGGGGAGCTTGGGCATGGATCCTATGACCAGATCTGCATAAATTAAATTTTCTTATGGTCTCTGCGCTGGCACGCAGACTTGATCTTGCCTTGCTTTATTTTTCTGACCAGGCGCGCTGGCGCTGGGACGTACCCCGGTTTGTGTGGAGCCCCGCTTTGAGCCTGGGGTTTGGCAGGCCCGTAGGAGGGGGAGCCGGGCCCTGCGCCCGCTCTGAGCCTCCCTGCGTCAGGCAGGAAAACAACAACTCCTGGTTTTTTCAGTTTAGGGATTGCGCCCAAGTCCCGTCGCAGCTAAAACTCGCGGTCCCGCTGGGGCGTCCGTCCCCGCTTGCCCAGCGCCGTGCTTCCACGGCGGGGGTCAGCGAGGGTGGTTCCTGTGGCGGATGTTGCCGTACCGCTGCGGAGGAGCGTTCCCTCGGCGTGGCTGGCCGGCCGGCCTCTCGCCTCGCCGGCTGTTGCGAGGCCGGCAGCGATCTCTCGCGTTGTACCTGCTCGCTCTGACGCTGGGTGTCTTTTTTTCTCCAGGTGATTTGGGACCGGTGGCACCAGCTGCACAGACTGACCGAGGGGATGCAAGTCCGGTGGAATCGCCTTACCAGTCCTCAAGTTTTACTTTTTATAATTGCTTATAATGACTATTAATTAACAGTACAAACGCTTCCATAGCTGGGGCAGGGGAAAGGGGACCAAACCTGTTTTCTTCATGCACATTTGTGGGGAAAGGTGGAGCTGCGAGCTCACTGGTGCTGCGCTGGGCGCTGTTGGCCGCTGAGGGAAGCGCGGCTCCCGGAGGAGCGCTCGACGTTGGAAACCGCGCTGGCCCCAAGCGCTGCAGCTGTGCCTGCTGGCCCGGCGGCATTTTACAGGTGCCATATCCCTCTCTGCTGGCTGCGGCGGGCAGCCTGAAGTACCAGGCAAGTAGATTCCTTCTGCAGGCTGGTCCTCTTCCTTTCGTGCCAGCTCTGTCATCGGCTCTGGTCTGGTGGGAGCTGGGAGAGCTCTGGGTGTCTGTTACCGCTAGCGGTGGGCGTGGGTGCTGTCGTGGTAGCTCAGACAGAGAACAGGTTTGGGAGTGAGTTCGGTGCGTTGCTTTTCTTGTAGTGGCCGGGTTAGCAGGAGTCCTGCTTGGCAATGCAGGTCATGACACGGGTTTACAGAGCAAGGACGTGTTTACAGATGAAAGGTGCCGCTCGGCCCGAGGGAGCGTTGCTCCGGGAGAGCCGTCAGTGGTGTAGGCTGGGGGGCTGCGGGTGCTGCGACGGCTCTGCCCAGCGCCGGTGGTGTGTTCACCGGAGGAGCCGTGACATCTGCCAAGCTGCTGGGTTTTGAGCCGCTGGCTCTGCCTGAGGTCACCTGAGGAACAGCCAGAGCACTGCGGTTCGAGCCGGAGAACCGTAACCGCTGGTGTGACGAGCGACCTGTCTCTGAGTGTCTGATGGCTGGAAAAAGAGGACCCAAACCCTGTGATTCTTGGACCGAGACCGCCCTGGCTCCGAAAGAATCTCTTTGTGAAGGGTACTGGAGTTTCGCTCCGTTTGCTGGTGGTACTCAAGCCGTGTCCCACTGTCAGCCCAGCGATCTGGGATGTCTCTGTGCAACGCCTTGTGTTGACATTTGGGTTTTGATTGTGTAGGACCAGATGTGAAGGTGTTAGAAGGCCATTGTTGGGTGGATCTGCTGCTAAAATGGTGAAAACTGCTTGCAAAGTGCTCCAGTTCGTGGCGCCTTGAAGCCTTGAAGGGAAGGCCCTGCCTTGAAGACTACGGGCGGTGCAGACCTGCACGCTGAAGTCCCCCTTCCACCCGAAGCTGGTAGTGCCTTCGTTAGGGGAGCCTGGGGGAGCCGCCCTGCAGGCCGGGGAGCTCCCTGCTTGGCCTTACCTGCAAGATGAAGATTGTGAACGTCTTTGGAGGAGCGGCTCCTGTCTGTTGGTTAGCGAATCCTCTGGAGACAGGGGGACAAAACTGACGCTTCACAAAAAGAGCGGGGCAGAAGGATACCCTTATCGAACAGCAAGGGCAAGTGGTTTCGCTGCGTGTCACCCACCTGGGAGCTCGGGGTCTCGCTGCTGCTCCGACTCCCTCGTGGGGCAGCTGGTGTGGTCCTGGTGCTCGCCCATGCCGGGGGCAGCGAATCTCGGTGCAGAGCGGGTGAGGTTTCCTGGAGAAACGTCACCCCAGGTGCTGGCAGCTCTGTCTTGCACACAGGCAAAAGATTTTTAAACATATATATATTTTTAGTAACGCTGTCATGTGAACACAGCACTTGTATGTGCCCTAATTTCGTATCATTTGTATCCTTTCATGCCTCTTTCAGGTGCTTTCTGCTTGTTTAGCTGATGCGGAGATGAAAGCGCTCGCTGCGTTCCTCGGCGAGGATGGCAGCAATGGCTACATCTGGGTAGCCACCCAGCTGCTTGGGTGAGCAGCGAGCTGGTTCGTTTGATTCCTGGTAGCGTATCTTCCTTGATCCTGCGCAGGCTGGCAGCTCTGTCCACATGCTGGCAGCTTGCTCTGCCTCTGCAGCTCCCTCTGCAAAGTTGTTTCTTGCCTTGTGCCAAAGCCGGGTGAGCCTGGCTGTGTTCCGGTCCGCTGACGTGCGCTGGCTCGGCGCTGTGACCGACACCTTCGCTGGCCTTTCTGTGTCCGAGTGATTAACTTGATCACTCTTTAGGCTCTGCTCTTCGTTGGACAGATGTGGTTCGTGATTTTGAAGCTTCCTTGCCCTGCAGGAGTGGATGATTTTTTTAACGCTGACAATTGAATGATTTTGATCAGAAAGGGGACCTCAAGCTGTAGGTCCTGCCATGAAAATAATTTGGATAGAATTTGATTTTGCTGTAATGGGTATTTAGAATTTGAGGAGGGAGAGATGTGGCAGGGTACAGCCAGAGCACATAACGAGGTCCCTGTCCTGGTACTGTGTAGGGAAACGGTAGTGGAGTCGAAGGCCTAGGAGGTGTAGCTGTGGACCAGTGTCTGTGCACCGCGTGCGTGCTTTCAGGGTCCTTCTGCTGGCTGGGGCGCGTTTCGTCGTGTGGAGAATGAAAACACGATTGTGGGGCTGTGGCGTAGCGTTGTTGTTGCTGTTGTTCCGATCCTGTTTTGGCTCGAGACAGGTCTGAGCTGCAGTCGGTGACCCTGTGTGGCTGTTCCCATTTCCCCGCACCGCGCCGCGCGCCTTGGAAGCAGCCAGCAGCCTGGGTTTGCCCCGTGCGGGCCAAGACGTTCCATTCCGTTCTGAATCGGTGTTCAAGGCGTTTTCGGAGAGGGGCTGGTCACAGACCGGGGACTCCTTCCAGGACAGATCTGTCGCTCGGCGCAGCTGTTGCTGATCTCCGCTTCTCCTGGAGAATAAATGGGAGCTCTGGCAGCAGCTTCCCCTCAGCGACCGACGGCACAGAGCACGCGGGGCAGGCAGCGCGAGGCCAGGGCGTCCGCGGGAGGGGAGATCCCGCCGACAGCCGGGGCTGTAGCAGCCTTGCGGTAGGTTTCCGTCAGAAGGGAGCAGTTCGGTGGTTACGTCTGTTCCAGTTTCCGTTCCTTCGTGTGTATTTGATCCCTGTGTTGGCAGCCTGGTAGGCCTCTCTCCAGCGGTTAGAACTCCAAGTAGTTTTTTGGAATAGATTGGAATACACGGATGCAAACAGCCACACCTGCGCTCTGAGCGTGTGCGGCGGCTCCGGCCGGGGAGCTGCACGGCTGCAGCCGTGCCGGGCGGTGCTGGCACGAGTCCGCGCCGCTGCTCAGAGCAGCATGTGTCTGTCCCTGCGCTGGCCGATGCCTCGCCGGCCACCGCTGCACTTTTCTTTCTCTGGAGCGAGTCAGGGTGCTGCTGGGAGGCTCTCCGGGCTCCGGCTGCCCTTCACCGCCAGCCTGTGTGGGGCTCCTGCCGATCTCTGCCGAGAGGCTGTCAGAGCTGGGGCGCGGCGTGAGGAGGAGCGCGCAGCTCCCCACGACGCTGCGTGGTCGCCGGCCTGCGTGTGTCACGAGCGGCTGCTGCGGAGTTCGCCTGGAGCCGTCGCTGTTGGTGAAGCCAAAGCCTAATCGTGAAAGTTTACATAACGGCCTCCCTGACCTGCTTGGAGGGCTGTGTGGAATCCTCTGCGGCTGGCACGGGACCACGAGGCCGATCTGGGCCGTCTGCTGGGGTGGAGGGGATTGACCGGGAGCAGTACGAGCGTCCGCGCTCCGTTGTTAGCAGCGGGCGTCTGCTCTGTCTCGTGTGTACGCGTGAGCGGGACGGGGTCTGCGGAGTGAAGGTGCTGGGAGATGGCCCTGTGCTCTGAGCCGACGGCCAAGAAGTCAATAAAGCAGCACTGGAGTGCACCGTGTCGCCTGCGCTCGCAAGTGCAGGAGCTCGTCTTTCACCCTCCTGCTTGATTTGTTGACTTATTTTTAAATAGCAACCAGTCCTGCATCGATTGATTTGTTTTACTCCCGTTTACAGCGTCCCCCCTCCGTTGTATCGTGAAGCAAATGAAATAAAGCATTCCGTTTCACCCCGTTCCTCCGTGGCAGCGTGCTTGGCGCCGGCGCTCGGGGTTGTTCGGCGGGGCCGGCTGGCTGCCGCGCCGCGGGGACGGGGCCTGCACGGGGCCCTTGTGGGCTCAGCTGCCCCCGCCGAGCGTTGCCTTGCTCCCTGCCCGCGCTGCCAGCCCTTCGGGGTGTCACAGCCACGCCTCGCTGCCTCGCGCTCGCCTGCACTGATCGGCCCAGGGTTGGCTTCAGTTTTCTAAATTTTCCTCCCTTTCCTTTCTCCCTGTTCTTACGTCAATCCCTGGTCTAGGACAGAATCACAGAGTGGTAGGGGTTGGAAGGGACCTCTGTGGGTCATCTAGCCCATCTAGATCCAACTAGGCCATCTAGAAGACCAAGCAAAATCCCTGCGAGGGTGATCCCACCCTGCTGGGGTGCCAGGGAGGAGGGGCTGTCCCCCCCCGGCTGGGGATGTCCTGGCCCCGCAGCGCTCAGAATCAAAGCCTGAACAAAACCCAGGGCGTTCCCCGGTCCCGACATCCGCCTCCCGTCCGTGTCGTGAGGGAGGGTGGCCGGGCAGGCTGCGGTGGCGGGGGTCGGTGGCCGGGCCGGCTGCGGTGGCGGGGGTCGGTGGCTCCGCAGAGACGAGACGCCGAGTCCCCCGTGCCCGCTCTGCCGCCCTGCGCCGTGTCCTGCGTGCGGGAGGCTGCGCGCTCGTCCTGCGGCGTGGCCCCGCTCGGAGGCTCTCGCTCGCTCCGTGGTTTAACCCCGGTGCGCGGAGAGGGCAGGCCGGGAGCTGGCAGGGATCCCTGTAGATGGCACTCGCAGACCAGACAAGGGGCTGGTGGGCACCGCTGGCACCCGCTGAGGCTGGAGACGGATCCCGGGCACAGCATCCCCGCACAGCATCCCCGCAGCCGCCTGGGAGGAGGAGGAGGTGGACGTGCCCGCGCAGCGCTGCGGGGAGCTGCGGGTTTCGGGGCGGCTCTTGGGGAGCGCTTTGCCAGAGAAGGTTCCTCCCAGCTGCGGGTGATGCTCTCGCCCCCGGCTTCGCCTCGGCGGGTTGAACCCGGCCCTGTCAGCACTTGTTTGCAAAGGCTTTTATGGTTTGAAGATACCCTAATGCGGCTGAATCGAGGGAGCGAAAGGCTTGTCTGTGCAGAGCACAGAGTTGGCTCGGGCCGGGCCAAGGCTTGGCTGAACCCCAGCAGGGCTCGAGCCTGGCCCAGAGTCTGCTCCCTTCCCCTTGAAGTCGCGTTTCCCAGCCCGCGTGCCTCCGGTGAGCGCGGCACGGCGTTGCACAGGCACGTGAAAACCCAGCCCTGCCGCAGCAGCACCCGTCGGGGTGCACCTGGCTTTCCCCGGGGAGCGTGCCCCGCAAAATTAACCGCAGTGCTTAACGAGCTGATGGAGAGTGCCCGCCGCGGCAGCAGCACAGGCGGGAGAGCGTCGTGTCGGTGCGCGATGCGGGAGCTGCGAGGGGCTGGAAGCCGAGCGCTCGCTCATTTTCAGGCTCAGGGGGCTGGTAGCCCCAATTAGCACTAACGGCCGTGGCCTGTGCCTGCTGCGTGAGCTGCAGCTGTGTTGCCCTCCACACCCTTTTCCTGGCCCCTGCTCTGTCCCACAAGCTGGAGCTGCCACCTCTGCAGAGCAGAGGCTCTCGCTGAGGTCCCGGCTGGGGAGAAGCTCGGGCTGGCGCTGGCTGGGGTTCCAGTCACAGATGCACGCTGGCAGCGTGGATCTGCTCTGAATTTATTTCAACTCAAGTGCTCTCGATGCTTTGGATGCAAATTGCCTTCCTTGAAACGGGACCTGCGGCCGTTTGCCGGGTGCTGGTAAGCTCTTCTGCTTTCGCTCGCCGGCGTGCTGCCACGGCGTGGCACCTCGCTGCCGTGCTCCGTGGGTGCGGCGTGATGGCCGCGGCGGGTTCCGGGCGGGAATCACCTCTCGGCTCTCTGCTGGTGGAGACCAGCGCTTTCCCTGCACTCAGACCTGGTTTTTAAGGAGAGTTCCTATAGAAATTTGGGGGTTTTGGGGTGTGTGTGGACAGCAGTCCGCAAGTTTTCCCGTCGCTGTGTGGGAGAAGGGACGGCCCAAGTTCCTCCGGTCGCCTGGGGAGGGAACGAGAGAGAAGCCAAGCATTTCGCTATGGGTAAAGCACGTTTCGTCTGTGGGTCTCGGAGTTCTACGTCACGGGGGTCGGTTCCTGCAGCACCGCGAAGCCGCTCGGCTGTGGCGGGTGGCGTTGTCGGCGAGGGCAGGTCCCCATCCCCGGGTGGGGGACCTCCCAGCGCACCCCGTTACAGGCACCGGGCTCTCGGTCCCCTTCCACGTGGCGTTCTGGGCCAGGCGGTGCGTTCTGCTGTTCGCCGTTCACCTGCGTCCCGCCGGCCACCCGCGATTTGATTGTGTAAAATGGGGAGAAATGAGGAATCTGCGTCACGGCGGGCTTGCGAGCAGCGCTTGAACCCAGCGCCGGGGCTGGGGCTGCCCGGCACGGTGCCCAGCAGCGAGAGGCAGCCCTGGATGAGCGAAGAGAAGAGGGTGGTCGCGGTCCGATGGCGCAAGCGTTTTGCTGCGTTGATTGCTCGCGCGCTGGCCGAGTGGCTCCAGGGATTCGGGGCGACCGTGCCTCGGGCGCACGGCCTCCGTGCGCGTGCGGCTCTGCTCCGGCGTTCCCGAAGGCGCCGGCAGCGTCGCTCCGGCCCCGGGGCTCTTTGCAGCCAGCCTCCGGGGTCGTCTTCCTCGCCGAACGCTGCAGACAAGATGGCAGGCTCTGTCCTGCCGCGCTCCGGGGTGCGGGAGCGGCTCTGCGCGCGCGTCGCGCTGTTTGGCGAGGAAGGCAGGCGAAACCCTGCCGCAGAGCCTCCTCTGATGTCTCTGCTGTTCCCCTCAACAAAGCCCCACCACACAACTAGCTGGGTTCTGTATGAAAAATTAGCTTTACTTAGCTGGCTTTTTGTCTAAATCCTTCTTCTGATCTGTGTTTTTTCCCCTGATGTGATGGAAAGGTGAAGGGAAGCGGCACTTCAGCCGCGAGAGCCGTTCCTTCAGAAACGTTGGTTGTTTTTGTTTTAAAAAATTTTCAAGGGGGCTTTGCAGGGGAGAATGGAGAAGAGTTTTCTTTTTAGGTTACGCTGGGGAATAGAAGTATAAAGGAAAGAAATGATCATAACTGTACTGGCAACAGAACAATATTTTTTTTCGAGTACCAGAGCTAATTGGAGAAGGAATTCACACAACAATTTTTGCAATCTAAGGATGAGTAAACATTAAAGCGGACGCTGCGCTTGCGGCGCATGCTGATGGGCGGCCGCACGCCTGGAAGGGAGAAGATGTCCCTAAAATTAAATTGGAGCTGAACGACTCGGATGTTGCACTTTGGTGTTTGCTGCTTTACGTTGCCCGATCCACGGCGGCAGCTGCCGCCGACGTCCGAGGGCACCTGATGGGAGGAAGGAACCTCCCTGCGCCCACGAGCTGAGCTCGCTGGAGAACGGGGACGTCGTGCCCGCTTCGGTGGCAGCACTTCCCCGGGCGGTGGGATCGCGGCGGCTCTGTCTGGAGCTTGTTTGCGTCAGCGGGGTTCGGGGAGCCCCGCGCCCAAGCAGAGCTGCTTGCAGCCAATTACCAGCAGTTTTAATTAACATCAGTTTGTGGGATGTAGGCAAACGGGGGCCGACGTGTTGGAGCACGTCACCCGATGGCCGGCGGCTGCGGGGGCTGAGAGGTTCGGGTCGTCGCTCCCAGCGCTGGCGAGCGGAGCTGAGCCGGCACCGACCCTGCGTGTGAGCGCACGCTCGCCTCGCTGGTGCCTCCGCACCCCCTCGCCTGCTGGAACCTTCTCCTGGTTTCGGGGTGTTTCCGGGCTGGCCGTGCTTCCGGAGCTGGGCGCAGCCCGCAGCGGCGGTCGCTGTCGGCACGCGGGGATCCTCTTGCTCCCCACAGTCGGAGCAGCGCTCCCGTCTGCCGGTCAATAAGAGCCCGGCCCGCGGAGCGCTGGGAGTCGCGGGTTTTGCGGCTGGCGGAGACCGTGGCGTTCGCTGTGCTCGGCCTCCCGCGGAGCACCGGTGGTTCGTGCGTTTGTGTGTGTGGGGAGACTGGAAGGGTTCTCGTGGAAGGGACGCCAGCCTTCGTCTGAGACGGCGGGGTGACGGAGCGCGGGCTGCGTCCCTGGTGCGCTGCTGGTGTGGCCTGGTGGCGAATTACTCTCGCTCTTTTAAAGAACAAAAAAAACCCTCACGTACTTCAAATAACGGTTTGGTCGTTCGCCCTGAGCTGGGTGCACGCTCCCCTCTCTCTGATGGGGGGGTGGAAATACGGCGGCTGGCAGTGAAAACCCCGATGGGCACCAACGCCGTGAGCGAGCCGTGGGGGTTTCGGGGCGGGGGGCCCACGGAGCTGCTTTACCCCGAGCCCCGGGCAGGGCTGTGGGGTGGCTTTGTCCCGGCACTGCCTCGCAGCGGGGCTGCTCCGCGGACGTCCCGGCGGAGGGCGGCTCTTCCAGCGAACGCAGCTTCGCACTCAGCCCGGGGTGTTCCTGCCAGTGCCCAGCGTGGTCCTTGGAGCCGGCCGCCCGCCTCGACGCCCTCGAGCTCTCCGCAAAGCTGTCCCCACCGTCCCCTGCCCGCGGCCGCCGTCGCCCCGCTCCGGAGCACCCGCGCTCCCCGGGAAGGCTGCGCGGTCGTCGTTTGCTTCTTCCGCCTTTGCGTGCGTCACATCCAAACCCTGCTCCTCGCTGCGCAGCGGGTCGGAGCCGGAACCCCGGGGCCAGCCGAGGACATCCCCGGGCGGCAGCTCCCCGGGGGGAGGCTGGGGGGGGGACAGGGGGTCTGCTGGGGAGCCTCGCCGTGTGACGGGGGTCTCGGAGGAGACGAGCGGAGCTCCGGCGGTGCGGCGGGCGTTGTGTGCGGCCGCAGGCACAGCGGGGCCTGGCCACGCGTTGGTTCCAATTCTCTGCTCCCAGGGCGTATTCTGATCTCTTTTTTGTGCCGCTGTTATTTTAATCTGCTTTTCTCTCACATCTGACTCCCTCTTGCTAAAGAGGGCAGAGACGTGTTAGGTTTCTGCCCTTTGTGATATAAAGCAAAGGCTCGAGATGCTGCTTTTTTCTTTCAGCAGTGGAGGGTTTTATCCGCGCTGTAACTTTAGCTTCTCCACAGTCATCGTTTTGGCTTCTCGACTGGCGTGGGTGAGCGCGCTGAGGAGGTTTCTGTGTTCGTTAGAGGAAGGGAGGCCTGCGTGTCCTTAACGAAGGTTCCCGTTCCTCTCGCACATGCGCGTGCAGGTACGAGCTGGTGGCTCAGGCCAGTTCAGAAAGTGGTGTTTGAACCCAGATAACTTTCTTCCTCCATCTGAAGCCGGCAGGAACGTCCCTGTTGCCCGCTCAGACTTTGGGCCGCGGTGTTCGCTACGCACCGCTCCGGGGGAGGACCTGTTCCCGGGAGCACGCGAGGCCCCCGCCAGCAGCCCGGTTCTGCTGGGACCGTGCAGACGCAGCCGCAGATGGCCCTTTCCCTCCAAAGCGTCTTTTCCACGTAGACAGTAACGTGCGGGGACCCTTTTTTAAACGAAGGAAGGATTCAGGCACAGCGAGGACTGATGTGCCAAAGGGCGTCCAGGGAAGCGCTGGCAGATCAGAACACCGGAGCGAGATCCTCGGGTCTCAGCCCGCGTCTGCCCCGCCACCATTTTTCTTCCCTGCTCTTTGGCTGCCGGCAGCATCGTACGGGGTAACCAGGACTCGGATTTCCATCTCTTAAAAGCAGCAATTTGAGGAGCCATCCCGGGGAGCGGAGCTGCCGGCTGCTCCTCGCCCACCTCCCTTCCCCTCCTGTCCGCAGGTCGCTGCCGCGCAGCTGAAGACGTTTTTCTTCCCCTTTCTCCATCCGCACGCGCTCCTTTTAGAGGCTCTTTGCTCTCCTCACTTTCTCACAGCTCAGAGCCGTTCTCCCAGCTTCAAAAGGTTTACTAATTACCCTAATGAGGTCAGGAGAGACCAAACGCTTCTGTGACTTAAAGCAGGGGTGGGAGGGGGGAAGCATCTCGGCTGGTGCCTACGCGGAGACGTCTGCGGGAAGGTAGCGTCCCTACCCCTGCTCCTTCTCCCCCACCTTCCCGTCTCCAGCAGAAAAAAGATGTGGACAGAAGGTCTCCAATGTATCAAACAGCTTTTAAAAAGAAATTCCTTTTGCCTGTCAAAAGAACAAACAGATACACCAAAAACTGTCAGAATTAGTGTTGGAGTAATTGCAGCAGCTCTCCAAGGTTAATGCTCCATTAGCGAACAGCTCTCATGCAGCTAAAAGCCAGGACGAGACAGGTTGTCAGAGGCTTGCTGGAGATTAAAGAGCTGCGCTCCCCGCCGAAACTCTCCGGTGGATGT
>Ga0065711_1049280_pt1 | contig 11383 bp, 7 predicted proteins | sample Hoacrofraction12_FD_59098 | JGI IMG/M metagenome (GOLD analysis project Ga0065711, IMG submission 59098) | Hoatzin crop microbial communities from Cojedes, Venezuela - Epithelial fraction 12 v2 (version 2) | ecosystem: Host-associated > Birds > Digestive system > Esophagus > Crop | place... | reverse complement strand
CCCCAAGAGAAGAAGTGAAATTAAATCAAAAAAGTCGCAGTGAGCTTCCAGGTGATTTCTGTGCCAATAAGTTCAAACGAACAACCAAAAAAGGGATCCTTTTCTCCTACTTTAAGTTTGTTCAAAGGTATCAGTGAAATACTTTCAAAAAAATCTCTGTAGGAAAACCAGACATTTTTAATGAAACCCCAGTTTGGGGATTAAAAATAATTTGTCCCTGCTTGTGTCTGAAATGGCTAATTGGGCTACAGCAACATGTTCACGTGCAATGGAGGTCCTCTCGTCCTGGGCTGAGCCTCTTTGATGTGCTCTGAATAAGGAGAAAGATGGCATCAAGCCATCCAGGGTTGAAGGTGACCTGCGGCAAGCCTGTCCCACCAACACTGATCTACAAGCCCTTTTTGTGGCACAGTTCTGTGGCGTGGGGCACAGCTACCTGTTAGCAGCGGCAGGGGCAGCCCGGTGACAGGCAAGACGTGCAGACAGGCGAGAGCTACGGCTGCAGGAAAGTCTGCACATTGCAATTATCTTGAATCTCCCCACAATGTGCAGCGGTGGGAAAGATGACAGCAGGGACTGCCTGGATGTCTGTCTAGCAACAGGATCTGTGCAACCTCCCTGCCGTTGGTACCTGGAAGATCTCAGCTGAAGGCACAGGAATCTGGGGAGCTGTGCAGCAGCTGCAGCGCTGACTGCAACGAACAGGGCACCTGTTCCCCGCCCCTGCCCACTTTTCTGTTTTGCAGAGAGGCTCCTTCAGTCTTCAGTGCCACACAGGCAACAGGAGGAGGGGATCCTCATCATGTAAAACAGCCTTTAGCCGTCTTGCCTTGCTTATCCTTCCTGCTACTGTGGTATGAACTGCTGTTCTGTTTCCAGGTTGCCTTATCTTGCAGACAAGGTCCTCTCTTACTGATTAGCACAAGGATTCATTCCTTTTCATCCCACTGTCTTATTTTCAGTGCAAAATGCAAGCTGCCTACTCCTTCCAATAACGAGATACGAGCTAGAGCAGGATGCCCTGCTCTGCTAGTGAGCTGTGGATCTGGCTGCGGAGTAAGTTTGCGCTACATTTTTCTCAACAGTGCTTTAATTAATTACCACGCTGCCAGTCGTGCCTGCCAAATTCAGCTAGCTGTCTCGCCAGACACATCTTTCAAAATGCAGTGCCAGGGGAGAGACATTCCTGCACCCTTTTCGGGGTGGTGGGTAGGGGAGTGTAGTCCAGCTCCCCCCTCATTGGCCGTGGGGCTGGTGTGCTGATCAAGAGTGGTCCCCCTCGCCGTCCCTCGCACGGCTCCCAACCCCTGCCTGCAGTAGGTTAAAGATGACGTTGCCTGAAATTTTTGCAAGATTACGAAAATGTGTGAGGGCAGGGGGGAGAAGGAGAGAGAAGAGCTCTCGCCTGACTGATAGTGCTCAGTCCCAGCAGTGCTCAGGCGCCCACAGGGACAGGAGCGACACCCTGCACCTTGCCAGCGTGGTGCCTGGTGGAGAGGCTTCAGCGTCCCCTGCTTTCCCTTGCTCTTCTCCTGTGTTTTGCTACACCTGTCTCTCTAGCCACAGGAACAGAGCCTTCTCGCTCAGGTCCCAGCCTGGCAGTCCGTGTCCCTGCTTGCAAGCAGGACGAGAGAGCAATGCGCGGCACGGCTAGTGTGGGAAAATGTGTGCATCGTTTCCATCTCGAGAAATGTATCAGGGAAGAGAAGCCACTTCCCTGGCCTCTGGGCTCTCCAGCAAGGGAGGGGATATTTGCACGCTTTCTGCTTCTCCTTTATTTCGCTCTGCAAGGCTGACAGATGGTGTGTGGCGCAGACAAGGCTGGATTCCAACTTGTATCTCCTTCAGTCGCTCTCAACTTACTGAGAACAGATTCCTCCTTGAGCTGACATTTCCATCTCATCCCAAAGGGGATTTGTTTTAATTTTCATTTAAAGTTTAGGCTGAGTTAGCATTGCAGCTCTGGGGTTTTGCAACTGGTTAGTAAACACTCCCTCCTGGCCCAACACTCCTGCTGTGGACATCCAACCCAAGTGCTCATGGAGTGAAGGGATGTTCTCCCAACGGACAGTGAGCCTGCCTGCAGTCAAAGCACACTCATGCAGTGCCTCCAGGGACTACAGAGGGGTCCTGCAGTGATTTTGTGCTCCTGACTTCAATGTGCATCAATTTTTTGCGATTTAAAGGATTTCGAGCAAAGGTTGAACTCAGTTGTTGAGCTGTCTTCAAACTATGAACAGGAAACAGGCCAAGTTTGCATATGAACAGCAACATTTTCCTTGTCTGCTCTATTCTATTTGCCACATGTAACTAACCAATGAGTAGTATTTATTTCCAGGCACTTTATTTGCTTTACTTCACTATCTTCACAAGTATGCTGACACTTTGTAGAAACATGTACAGCTATGGTCCGTGCCCCAGACGTATTCCTGCCAAAATTAAGACCTGGCAACAAAGAGGAGACATAAACAAGAGGTGAAGCGGAGAGGGAGGGCAGGGGCTGCAGCAGCAAGATCGCACCATTCATCAGTAGACCCAAATCCCCATGCAAACTGCGGGAGGAGCTTGAATAATGGCAGACCTGATTCCTTGGTAACAGAGGGATTCAGATCCCATAGACAGAATTCTCCATGGTCTAAAATTGTATTTCCCTGGGGGCCCTTTGTTTAGAAAGAGCTTGTGAGGCAAGTATGTCGACTTGGCCTGCAGGGCAACAGAAGATGCCATCATTGTCATCTGCTTATAGCAGCCACAAATCTGGGGAAGGTTTTTCCGGTTTTTAAAGTCCCAAAGTGCTGAATCTGGCACTTCTGATGTGAAAGGCACATGTCTGTCACTGGAGGCATTGCCGCACAGCGTGCCAGAGAAGAGGCATGTTCCAGCTCCTGCTGGAGTCCAGGGGAACCAACCCTGGGTGTCAAGGGCAGCTCTGGAAGCAGAAAATACAGCCAGTCCACACCAAGGTCCTCTCCACCAGCCACAGCACACACACAAAGCAGGTGGCAATTTGGCTGGCTTGATGGTCTCTGACACCATCTTCCTCCCGACTCATCCCTTCTTCGCCCCACTGCTTCCCTGGGGCCGTGGCAGCCATCAGTGAGGCCCCTGTTACTGCTTGAGAGGAAGCCACCAGCAGCAGGTCTTGTCCTCTGCAGCTCCTAAGGCCACGTGTAAGTGCTTTACAGAGAGAATGGGAAGCTGAGGCACCAAAGATTGAAATAGCCTGCCCCAAGGCTGTGTACGCAGGAGCAGAAAGACTCCCAGAGCCTAGACTGCCTTTGGCAGGGCAGGCTCCCCACCTGCCGACCTTCCTGAGGGGTACAAAACCAGAATAAATAATGAAAAAAAGGAAAAGTACTTGCTGCCTCCATCTCTTCTGGAGGCCAGTGATACCAGGCTCCACCGGTGCCTTCACCTCCTCCACGTTCATATCTTCCAGTGTGTCCTTGAAGTCCATTGGGGAATTTTTGTTTTCATGCCTAGAGGTGGAAAAGTAGTCGTGTGTTTACAGACAGGTCTGCAGTAGTGTAGATGGTAGGACGCCAAACAAAAATAGCCATTCCTACAAACGTTCCTGTTTACTTACTATGGCAGCTACCTCAGTAAATGTCCCTGTGTTTAAAGTTATAAAGAGGCCATTCAAAGGATCGCTAAAAGGCTTAGAAATCTCAAAGGATCAGACTCCAGGCATGAATTGGGTAATGGTTGTATTAGCATAGCCTGTTTTTCCGAGGCAGCTGATAACATTGTGACTAACCAAACCACGACATAAATTTGCCCCAGGAAACAGGCAAAATGGCTCTGTGGGTTGTTCCAAATTACTTATCCTGCGGGAATTTTAAGAATTCCTGCTAAATAATTAGGGACATGTGAATTTGATTTCCAATCGGCTGAGGCCATGAGAACTCTGGGAATGCAGCTTTTTAAGGAATATTTTTTCCTTTGTTGTTGAGTGAACTTCTTCCTCAGATTTTCTAGGGTCATGCTGTTTAAAGTCATTCCCGTCCTTAGGTGTAAGTTTGTACTGGAGCAAGAACTAAGACTTCCAGGCCTTGCATACAGGAACGTAAAAAAGTTTTTTTGACCTAAAAATCCTGGGAAAATAAAATCAGTCAGACAAGTTCCTAGTGCGTACAGCACTGTGGACTCACACAGCTGAGGCGGGGATGTGGCTGCAGTGAAAACTCTCCGACAAGTAGGAAGGTCCCAGGAGCACGTCTGCTTTGCTGGAGGCAGCCGACCCGGCAACAGCTGCCCACCGGCCCACCGGACCGCGGGGTGGGCTGAGCTGTTGCTGGGCAGGTGATCTCACCACCGGCTGAGTGCCACCTCCAGCAGCAACGTCCATGCTGTGCCAGGGCCTTCATTCTGGAGCTAGGATTTTCCTCTCTGCAGAAAAGAAATTATTAACTCTCCACTGCTGTTTTACGTTTTCCTCCAAGCACTGAGGCTTTCCTGAGGTCATTTTGATGTAAACCTGACAAAATTTTATTTTGCACAAAATTTCCCACAGACCACCAAAGGGCCTCGGTCTTCCTGGAGCTCAGTCTTGCCACTCAGCTCCTGCCAGATGCCTCAGCTTGCCTCCAGCCCAGGACCAAACAGCACTTAGCAATCCAGCAGCTGTAGCGCAGGTTGTTGTGCAAAAGGCAGTTTCTATCTCTTCCACGTACTCAGACTGCTCCTAACAGAGATGGCTTTTTCCAAGAATACCTGCATTTACCAGTCATGGTCCACTTCTGGAGATGCTTGGCTGCATGATGCTTAGGCACACTGGAGGACAAAATGCAGGATACTTTTCAGCAGCAGTCCTGACCTAGATGTGATCTTGAATTCAGGCCTTAGAAATGCCACCTAAAGTTGTCATAAGTGCCACTGCAGAAAAACATAAGGAGGTGCTGGGAATGGGATGATGGAGCACTAGAACAGGTTGCCCAGGGAGGTTGTGGAGTCTCCTCTGGAGATATTCAAGACCCGCCTGGACAAGGTGCAGCCTGCTCTAGGTGATCCTGCTTCAGCAGGGAGGTTGGACTAGATGACCCACAGAGGTCCCTTCCAACCCCTACCATTCCGTGATTCTGTGATTCTGTGACACTGCCTTTCCCCACAGGAGAGGTGGGCTGTGCATGAACCGAGCCCATGCCTACCTGTTTCACCACACGGAGAAGCAGAGGTTCATCCAATTGCATACATATGTTTTCACCCTGTGGTTTTCTACAAATGTTGTGATTGAGGTATAGGGTTGAACTGACAGGCCTGAGAAGAAGCTGTAGAAAATACACACAGCAGAAAGAATGAACACTACTCAGTCTAGCTTAAAAACTGCCAGGCTTTCTTTGTTTTGTTTCAAAAGACAAGTGTTGGGGTATTTTTTATTTGCCTTATGATCCTTGAGGTTTAACATTCTCGTGGTCAAACTCTTCTCTGTGGCCATGAAGGCTAAACATTTACTCTTATGTAATGCAAGCTGTGAGTCGTAAGTAATTGCAGGACAGGAAGAGGAGTCATACATAAACTACCTGCTTCCATGAGACTTATCCTCATTCCTGAGAGCTTCAGCCCCTTTTAGGATTAGTGAACAGTTCACAAGCTGCCTCTAGTTTTCTCTTGCTAGTTAATCTCCGATCAGATTTACTGAATAATTGTTTTATCATTTATTTATGTTTGGCATCCAACCAGTGGTAAGCCACCCTCTGACTCCTCCAATGGTTCATATCTACATATTGTGGTTTGTCATCTCAGTCGAGCAGGGATTTTGTTGTTGTTGTTTTGGCCTGTGTATTTTTTTTCCTTAGCAGCCTGGAGAGAAGAAAACTTTGTGAAAGGAACAATTAGCCTCAAAGGAGCTTCCACCTGTGGACATGGAGAAAAAATGGTTCCTATATAACAGTTTTCCTATCACAAGGGAGTTCTGAAAATATTATTTCCTTGTGTTTTAGGGACATTACACGACCCTGATCAGAGGGGAGAACTACCCTGTGAGTTGCTTCGCAGGCAATTGAAGAGGACAGTCACTGCCCTGTTTGGTTCTGGGCTGTCACCTTTATTCCTTTCCAAGATAAAGCAGAGACAGACAAGAGAGCAAACAAAGCTAATGGATTAAGGCAAATTTGGGGCTGATTAGGCACGGTAAAGCAAGGAGTCAGTGCTCCATGGATAATTCACGATGAAACAGCTGCAGGCTTCTCTTTCGAGGCAGGAGTAGAACTCAGCAAAACATTTTGAACCGAAATTGTTTATGGCTTTGAAAACTTACATTATGGCTCAATCATAATAATTTGCAGTTTTGTGCTGAATTAACTAAATTGCTCAAGATTAAAAAATAATGCTACCCAAACTTCTTGCTTTGACGCTTTTTAAAGCAAAACACTGCTTTTTAAAACTTTCTGGTTTGGAATCTCCTTTCAAATTCCTTTTTAAAAAGTAGAAAAGGAAATGACCACCCAGTTCTTGAAATCAAATTTGAATATTCAACATTTTTTGATTTAAGGAGTAGCTGTTGATCACTGATGGTTTCAATGAGTAGCTGCATTTGGCCTCCAACAGGTATTGCAGCTGTAAGTTTTTTTGTTTCACTGAATCTCCTCCTGCATACAACTACTTTCCATGCAAATAACCCACATAAATCCACGAAGACCAATTCAGCTGCTCTGTGACCTGTGCAAGTACCAGTCTCAGAGGTGCTAAGCAGCTATAAACTCGTCACCTATCCTTTTGCTGGAACAGTACTAGCCAGAGAATTATACTACAGACATGCCAGCTTCCCTGACCCCGGCAGAAAAACATCACCCCTAATTGTAACTCACTGCCATACTTCTTGGTCCATGTTTCTGGGATCTCTGCAGAAAATCACTTGTGCTTGTGCAGGGAAACTCAGTATCACAAACGTCACTAATCAGACATGCTCCCAGATATCTGGGACTTGCTGCAGACAGGACACATTGGGGCTGTTGCTTTTGGAGCTGCCCACAGTGGCAGGTCTTTGCATACAGGTCTGTGCGTACAGGTGCATGATTCATGCTCTGAATGAATGCTGCAGGACCAGCCCTTCCAATTTGCCTTGCATCAGAACAAAAAGTGGTCAGTTGTCCACGTTCCTACAGAGTGAGGCCAGAACAGGTCTGTACGCATATGATGTATTTAGTCTTAAATTTACGCGGACTTTTAAAATTTCTGTCTCTGAGCTTCCAATTTACTTTCCCTTTCCAATTTTCACTTTTCTGAAGAAAAAAATCCACACAGCATTTTTAAATGACATTTTTTGTCAAAAATGAAACATTTCTATCCACAAAAAATAATTTTCAGAGCTTTATAATAGCAGCATAAATTCAAAAATCTGGAAAGTGAGTCTGAAAATGCAAATACATTAAAAAGATAAATGATTTTTCATAGCCTGTCATCTGTATAATTGTCAGTTTTACTCTGCCTGGAAAGGTATTTTCTTCTGGAATAATGCACTAGATACAGTAATTCAGCTCTAATCATCTACTAGCAACTTTGAAATAGCTAGCAGTGAAGTCTACAGTTTCGTTACAGTGAAACGAGAGCTTTTTCATGGCCAGATGACCCTTCTTCTGCAACAGAGGATTTACATGTGTGGGAACAAAATCTGGTACCTCCTTAAAGAGCAGAATCGCTGCTTGTCCTGAAAGAGTTTGCAAAGGAGCTGGCTTATTCCTCCCAGCCGAACCTGTTGGTAGATTTTGGTCCTGTTGAAGCACTAGGCTGGGAGCATTGATTGACTTGAGCAGGGGACAGTATTAATTTCCTACTGAGGGCCCACTGAAATATGTCAGTGTGTGTATCTGTGCTTAGTTACTCCTTCTGTTGCACTCTCTAATGCTTAGTGAGAAATCCCTTTCCCCAAGGTTTTTACCATGGTTGGATGCTGGTCTAGCGAGCGAGAGACTCACAGCAATGATGTATTACCTTACCACCTGTCATCCAGTGATCACAGTGTGCATTGCAAAAGCTAAGTTTCCAAAACCTCTGCAGGCTGGGTCACCCCAAGAACTGGAGAAAGGAAACAGTTTGGAGGAAGAGGACCAGAACCACATGTGAAACGTACATGGACAAACCCCTAAGAAGGCATGGCCTCCGGGAACATGTGGAGTGTGCAACAGCTGATGACTCCCTTACGTGGTGCCTGGAGGCACGTACTCCTTTGTGTCAGCAGGCTAACTAGCACTAGTCATGTGGACTGGTGTATCTGCCAGCCTTTCCCTTAGCACCTGTTCTTGAGGCAAAATTTTGGGCTGGACAGATGGTGGTGTAGCCTGGTCCATCCATCAGTCCATGTTGCTTGTAGCACTCCTGTAATACCCAACCCAAAATTCAAAGTACCAAGGTGTATACACCAGCCCCTGTGAGAAGTGTCATGAAAAGACATTCTGAAGTTCCAGTAACTCCAGGGTCCCACTAACTCCGCAAAAATACAGCAGATTCGTGCAGAAGTTTGCTACTTTCTATGCTGAATAATTCTTGAAGCCTCTGGATAGCACAAAGGAGGCCTCTCATCTACCTGACGTGAATTTAGGTAGGATCAGTTCACTAGATTTGTGTGTTATGGCTGCACAAGCTGGAAAGAATTCTGGCCTTTTAGAACATTCAGGATATGTGGCCAAACCAACAGAAAGTGTTTCATGAAAAAACTTTATTTCTTTCTAAAATTAAAAATCCTGCTGAGAATAAACTTACATAAATCGTAAATTCAGTTATTAATTTCTATTTCTGACCAGTCTTCCTTTTTTTTTGATGGCTATTAATTCTCATACTGCTACCGAACCTACCAAACAAATTGGCGAACTGTAGAGGTGAAGCAGACGCTGCTAGTGCGCTTCTACTGATAAGGTCTCATGTGACAAGCCACTTCTTTCAGCTGTCCTCATACAGGACTGTGTTGCATGAATACTCTCCTTCTCTAAATCTTTCTCTTGTGTTGATGACTTTTCTGCCTTGTTCTCACCTGAGAACATGATTTTCTCTTTCAAAGCACTGAAATCAAACTTGAGCTTAAGGGTCCTTGCACTTGGGTAAGCCATCTCAATAAATCACTGTTTAACAACCCAAGAGGAGAATCAGGCCTGTTCCCCTCTAGCCTCAAACTTTCTTAAATCCCAGCCTGATGTTTTGTTCCAAGACCTTACACCATCCTTTCTCGCTCTACACCCACATGAACCCACTGGAAAATTAACCTCTTCCCCAAGGACAGAGAAGGGCAATCTAAGTCCCTTGGGAGTCCAGCCGTGACCTTTTTTAAAGTTAGAGGCCTTTCCTGTCTGAAACAATGCCCTGGAGGGAGTACATAGCTGAAATTGCATGAACTGAGCTTGCCTTGCAGCCGTCCCAGCCAAGTGATTACTAAATGCAACTCAGCATCCACAGTAGATACTTACCTACAACCTGCAAACACCATCTGGGGTGAATCCAGGGCCTGGTGCAGCTTTGGGGACAGGTATTTGATGCGAGGTTGATGTGCATACTGAGAACTGAAAACACCCCATTGTAAAACTACTGCTTGGATACAGCTGCGGTGTGTCCTTACCGCCTTCTGAGGCTTCTTATTCATTACTTGGGTTTGTGCATTTCGGTTGTATCAAATGTTTGTATCTGTCTCCACATATGAAAATAGAAAAGAAAGAGGATGTTATGCTGGAAACTAACTTGATTATCTGATACCTTCCCCATGAAACCCTGTCAATGAAGCATTTAGGTGCATCCCAACTGGAAACACATTACCTTCATAAGACTTCAGTTGACTGAAGACCCACAGTGAGGTCTGCTGAGAAATAAGCGGAAAATGAGAGTGTAAGTATTGTGTCTTGAATGTTTTTCCCCCTCTCCCTCTGGTAAACGGGCAGCACTCACCACTTTAAGCCACTCAAAGCCCCAGAGAGCCATAGCAAACAGCCAGGATTGCAGCCCTGTAAACCCCAAGAGAGTCAATTGGAACAACTCTCAGGAACAAAGATGATGGTCTTGCTATCTCTCAACATACTCAGGTCCTTACCACTGATTTTTGGCAGTCACTTTCTACATTTTTCCCTTGCTCCTTATCCCTCAAGAACACAATTCAGCCCCCAGAAAGTCAAACACAAACTCTAAGAGCTGTTCAGCTAATTCAGTTAGAAGAAAGTTCCAGTCGTTTTTCTTGGATTACATACGGAATTTGATGAACGAGAAAAATAGACTTTTAGGGCCTGATCCAACTCAGAGAGTGCTCCCACTGCATGCTGTCTGAAAAAGGATATCCAGACACAGATCTCATGCTGTGGCCAAGAGATTTCAATGTTTCTTAGAGGAACACTTGACACCCATTTATTTCCAAACTGGGCACCCAAATCCTTTAACTGTTCTGGAAGAACCCGGCATTAATAGACAGTATCAAAAGCAGACAAGTGCCATTACAGAGGGAACTGTCTGCAGGAAAAGTATGGGAGCTCCTGTATGTCCCAGGCTGGGTCTTCAGACATGAGAGTTAAAATACACGCAGTTCTAGAAGATCCATTACTGGTTATCTGTGCCCTCGGCAAGGAGCCCAAGGACATTTCTTGTACTTCAGGTGAGGGCAGGGGAAATACTGAAAAAGGGAAAACAAATTTGTAGTTCCAACATATACATCATTAGATACAAAAGATAAAGGAGGAAGCCTCTTGGGGACAACTGACAAGATAGAGAAAGTTTAACATAAGGGTAGTAGGGGTATTCCAATAAATCTATATTGTAAACAGTGAAACGCAAAAGAAGGAACAAAAATCTCCGGATGGAAGATCATCATTGTTCTACGGAGGTATCCAAACTGTTGTGAAAATTCAGGAAAGAACAGCATGAATTGGTTTTTTATGCAATAGAACATTAATTCCTACCATTCATCCCTAGTGTACAGTTAGGAAAAAGACAGTATTACGCAAATTATAAAACATATTGCTAGTCCTGAGCTATTTTAATTTTTCTTCATTATTTACTGAAATTAAATGCAAGTTAAGAAGTTCAGAAGTATTTCTTAATATGCTTTTGCCTCAGGAAAGGTCACTTGCTGCAGGAGAATTTATTCCAATGGGGATGACTACAAGGATGGTGAGGGGACTGGAACATCTCTCCTACGAGGAGAGGCTGAGGGAGCTGGGCTTGTTCAGCCTGAAGAAGAGAAGGCTGAGAGGGGACCTAACACATACTTACAAATATCTGAAGGGTGGGTGTCAGGAAGATGGGGCCAAGCTCTTTTCAGTAGTGCCCAGCAACAGGACAAGGGGCAAGGGGCACAAACTGAAGCACAGGAAGTTCCGTCTGAACATGAGGGAGAACTTCTTCCCTCTGAGGGTGACGGAGCACTGGAACAGGCTGCCCAGGGAGGCTGTGGAGTCTCCTTCTCTGGAGATATTCA
>Ga0065711_1049279_pt1 | contig 11384 bp, 8 predicted proteins | sample Hoacrofraction12_FD_59098 | JGI IMG/M metagenome (GOLD analysis project Ga0065711, IMG submission 59098) | Hoatzin crop microbial communities from Cojedes, Venezuela - Epithelial fraction 12 v2 (version 2) | ecosystem: Host-associated > Birds > Digestive system > Esophagus > Crop | place... | reverse complement strand
GAAGAACTTCTTCCCTCTGAGGGTGATGGAGCACTGGAACAGGCTGCCCAGGGAGGTTGTGGAGTCTCCTTCTCTGGAGATATTCAAGACCCACCTGGACAAGGTCCCGTGCAGCCTACTGTAGGTGACCCTGCTTTGGCAGGAGCGCTGGACTGGATGACCCACAGAGGTCCCTTCCAGCCCCTACCATTCTGTGATTCTGTGATTCTGTCCAGCAGAGCACCTTTCTTTGTTGGTTCCTCCACCACTTGCATCAGAAAGTTATCATCGATGCTCTGTAGGAACCTCCTGGATTGCACCTCCTGTTCAAATTGGTATGCTTGCATTTTATAAGATGTAGTGACTTTTAAGGGTAGTTATTCGCAAAGTGGTTTGAATTCCCAAAGCTGCTTCTTACATATGTAGTAAATTCTGAAGCTTCCTTCATACTGAAGTTTCTTACTGTTCTTGGCACTGACCAGTACCATTGTGCATTAATGTTTTGTGTTAGTTCACAAATGTTGTTGTGTTTGGGTGCCTCATCAGAGTTCTAGTTTCTGAAAAATCATCAGTAAGTGCAGAGTTGGTGATTTCTTAGGCAGTGGTATGGACAGTGTTTGTTTGTGTTTTGAACATTAGGGCAGAGATGAATAGCTCTGATTGCTTTTACTGTTTTCTGTTTAAAGCAATGATACTGGAGTCTAGACTCTTGGACCTCCTCTTGAACTGATCAACTACACAAAGCATCCAAGAGCTCAGTTAACTAACCTCTTAGGAATGTCACCGCCTATGGGAAATAGTGTGGACTTCCCCATTTTTCTTCTGTGGCGTAGGTTTGTCAGTCCTTCTGTGGGAAATGTGATCAAATTGACAGAGTTTCCAAATGCACTTGGCTACCCAAAGCTGCCTGGAACGAATTGGACCACTGTTTTTATCAGGACTAGACTGAGGCTGTGTCAGTCTGCAGATTTAAAGGAAACCAAAGATGGGTGTAAAAAGAGTGATTGTCCACATCTGTGTTACGGTAATACCAGGAGGGCACTATATTAAGCTGGGAGTTATTCTCTTCCTGCTAGAGAATCTGTGTCAATGTTTCCTACCAGTTTAAACTGCTCCAGAAAGAGTGGCATGGATTAATTGCTAGTGCAATCCCGAAGGCTTTATCAGAGGTAGCACGGAGATGGTTTAGGCCTGGTATGGAATGTAAGTGGTAGCATTTAATGAACTGCTTACTGAGTGCAGTTGCAGGGGGTGCAACAGTGTCCTTCATGCTCGTTTCTAGTGCAGCAGCTTTGTGCCAGCCCATTCCCCTGAGTAGTTTAAAGCCTCCTTGCACTTGTGAAGAAAACGACTGGGGTGCAGTTGGGACTGGGGAAACTGATTCTATTCGATAAACATCTGCTGTCTTAATTTACGGTACATTTTTGGACAACCTAAACAAACATGCTGGGTGCAGTTTATAAATAGCATAAATGAGATACAAAGAGCAAGGACATTTTTTTATTTTCATTCAGAATTCTATGAAATGACCTGACAACAGTTGAAAATATGAATTGTAGCAACATACTTTTGAGCTTTCCTCTTTCAAATAACGATCTGATTGTGGTGTGTATCAGCATCAAAACTTGCCAGTGGCTTAGAACTTGATGTAGATTCTGTTTTCATTCTGATGCAAAATACATATTTTATAAAAAGCCATTCAGCCAATTGATTATGGTACATTTAGAATGGGTATATTTTGCCAAAGTGGTAAAGTACTCTAGAAGTATCCAACCTTTGCTAGCAGTTACGATGAAATTTTGGTATATTACTGATCTCTTACCAACGTGCTTATTAAATGATCAAGTATTTTGTATGGTTGGCTTTCAAGTTTCAGAATACCATCTTGGCAATGTCAGATTGTCTTTTCACATCATTGCATTAATTTGTGTTGTGACTGCACACATTCCATCCATCTATTGCCTAGTCATTATGGAGTGTCCAGGCATATAGATAGATGTTACATGAAGTGGCCAGACATTGTGTAATAACTTGACTGAGATCTCATTTTCATTAAAGCAGAATCTGACATTACTCTCTAGTCAGAAGACAACTTTGTGGAGGCACAGTCTCAGTTACAGTTGTATAGCATTATATAATACGTTAAAATGTTCCATTTTCTACTTTTCTCTTCTTTTTTCAAGGAAAGACAGGCAACAGTGAAAAAAGAAAAGAGTTGCCCCCAACAAATGAACAAACTGGGAGAACGGAACAAAATGCAAAGAGCAAATTCTGTCACCGTAGATGGACAAGGTCTTCAGGTGTGATTATTGTTATTTTAATTTTAAGGAGATACTTAGAGGTATGAAGACAATGATAGAGTAAGCAACCTTTAAAGTAAAATATTTGCTATACATTGGCTTCAATATTTCACTTTTACATATTGAAAAAAAAAAAGGATAAATTCTTCTGTCTGTACAGGAATCGTGCAGTGCAAATCAGCTTCTCATGTGATTGGTAGGACTTCCGAAGACATTAAGGCAGGTGGAGAGCTAGCTCTAAAACACTTGTATTGTGGGATGAAGCTGAACTCAATTGTTTTAGAGTGTCATGCAGCATTGTATGAATTTACATTATAAATCTGAGTCTGTGTCTTGATAACTGTTCACTGTTTTCATCTTGACCTGTTAATGGATGGATGCAGTAAACTTCAAGGATGTTATTTGTCCAGGTATTTCCAAGTAGGGTATTTGGCACATCGAAATTAAGAGTGGAGAAAAGCAAGATGGTTTCAGTAATAGCGATATCTGGAACAAAAACGGAAGTTTTTTTCTACTCGAGTGAAAAACCTGTGTGTGTAATGAGCTCATGTTATTTTAGGGAGTTTACTTAGAGTCATGCCAGAAGTTCTGCCTGAACTGCTTGACTTCTTTCCCTGGGGATATGAATAGTTTTGACCAAAATCAATGTTCACATATATGATGCTGCTTCTGTATTTCCTCAGGAGTTAAATGATTATCGTGATAACAGTGTGATAATAATTTAATTCACATAGATGACTGTTCTCTGTATCTTTTGATGTTTTGCAACCGAGGTTCAGTAAAATGTAAAAGATTCCATTACCATATATCAAATGTTATATACCTCATAATTTTTTCATTGTACATCTTATAGTGCCAGGATTGAAGAGCTTATTTTATTACTTCATCTTTTTAGGTTAGTGAAACATTCTTGTTATAACAACCCAAAGAAAAGGAAAAAAAACCACCAAAAACCCAAACCCTAAAACCTGTGCAGTCACATGGCTGCCCCATTGATGGTCTAGTAGGATATTACAGCGATCGTTATCCATGGCTTTCAAGGCTTTCTTCCTGTACTTGCCATCCTCACGACCTACATTGCTATCCAGGTTGTCTGTGACAGAGCATGAAGCAAAAAGGTTATTCATTGACAGAAAGCTCAAGTTCTGTCTAAGCTGTCACAGTGTGACTAATAAATTGGGTCTAAAGGAAGCACACGGTATTTTCTAACTTTTGGGCGATATCCATGTAATTTCAGTGAGCCCAACTGCTCTAGACAGAGGCGGATCTTTGGCATCTCCTTTCGGTAGCAGTGCCATGTATCGTTATGAATTTTGGTGTTACCCCAACAATTAGATTGCTTATGCTTGTAGTATATTTTCAGGTATATTTCAAGTCTCTATTTCCCACTCATGAGATACAGTGCCTGGGCTGTAATGCCTGGGCTGTTCAAAATAGTGAACTCCTAGCACCACTGACTCTTGCACATACAACCTTAGCTTATTAAAATTTCTTCTTTCAGGTAATTATGGCATAAGATTTTCTGTAAGTTTGTTAGTATGATCTAAAACTTATGTGCTATCTTCTCTTTCCATGATGAATCCAAAGCCTAGCATTCATCGTTGCTTTTATTTATTGTCACTTGAGAAGGAAAGAAAGAAGTAGTGAGGACTAAGATGGTAGAATAATTATTGAATGGATTTGAATTTTTTTTCTGAAGTGCTTGGAACTGTTCTGTAATGCCACATCTGTGTAATGCTGGTAATCATAGTGATAACATGAGAAATAATTCTGCAGTGATGACCCTAATTTGCTGATTATACTGTGGTCTTTGTTTGTTGGATAGGATTGGTTTCAAGTAACAGGAATCCATCTTAGCACCAACTATTAAAACTTTGATTAATATCAGGAATGATAACCTGATCATTGTGAAGGCTGAGTGGATCTTGAAGGATACCATAGTGAAAGGCTGGGATCAGCGAGACTGTTAGGGTGTTTTTTTTGCTCACAGATTTCATAATTTTGGAACTATTTCCACAAATATGTAAGATTCCATAAATATAACTGGTAATTAATGTTAGTATGTTGCCTAAAGATGATCTGCAGCAAAAAATATCTGTAGCTGTTCAAAGTATACTTTTCTTCCATTTGGCCAAAGCGTGCTACTCTGATTCTAATGCTCTGATTTTGCTGGCATGGTCTCATTTTAACATGATCTTCAGTGAACATGAAGAGGATTTTTGTGACTTTTCTTGGAACATTTTTATTCAGAAAATTCAACTGTTATGTTATTTGCATTTGCTTATGATTTAAGTTCCCGAGGTAACATATCAAAGTTACCCAGCAAATCTTCATCCTACTCTTGTTAGACCTCTTATTTCAATATAAGAGAAGCTGTATATAATTGGGCCACCACTTTTTCTTTTCTTTTTTTTTTTTACTTTAAGTCACTTGTCCAATAACTTCGTGGAGATTGCCTTTAAATCATGCTAGCTTAAGTCTTGAAAACGTTCACCAGTTTAGTCTAAATCTTTAGTTGCATTATTTATTATATGGAAGGATCTATGTTGTCAAGAAAAGTATTTTGGAAAAGGTGTAAGAAATTAATTAAAAGAGACCTTATTTTGGAATTGAGTGGAATACAGACTGGTTATTATATTTTTTTTAATTTATTTTCCTAAACGTTCTACTTGTAATAATGTTAAGTTTTGAAATAAAAGATTTAAAATAGAAATAAGTTTATCATTTAGCTTTTATTGAGAAAAGCATCAAGACTGAACCTTCCTTCCATCAGACAGCAGTGAGCTGATAACTTAGTGGCAGTGGAGATCTGCGCGACTTAAAGACAATTAATCATAGTTAAGCACATTCATCTTACTTCTTTCTAGCTAACCAGCATAATGATCAGGATTATTATTTCTAATTAGAGGAAGTAATAGATCATGTATAACCTTAGGATGAGTCTCATTAATTAACCTGCGTCCTAAGGGAATTCAGTAGGTAGTCCATCTCTGTCACAATGAACACCATTGGTTTACACTTAGTTCACAGGAACAAACATCATGGGAATTGGCTAAATAACTAAAATTGATTAAAACAGTAGATAAAAATTAAATATATGACAAACTTCACTATATCCTGCAATTTGATATATATTTCAACGTACGACGCTGTACTATAACAACATACTGTGCCAGACTTTGATACTGGGTTGGCTTTATGCTAGGTTTAATTCCCCTGAGTTGGCTGGAGTTTTTAATTATTTGCTTTGTATATTGGAACAGATTTGGATCCGTTGTTTGTGAAGTTATGGATGGAGTTGACACACTAGTGCCTAATACTAGAAGAAAAGTACTTTTAGATGGCTATAGGGCCATCTATCTATATATGTGCCAATGTGTATAGGATGCCTGTAAGACTCCTTAGCTATCGTGTTTCTCAGGTTCTGCCTTAAATTACCTTTTATGAAATCTTCAGCCAAAAAGATTTTGTTATTTGAGGAATTAGGAATAAGGATTTGGAGCAAGGGCTTTCAGTGTATTATTTTGAAACAGAGACAGTCTAAGCTTCATCTCTGAAGTTGTTAGTGCATGACTTTGGAGATGTTGACTTTGAACTCTTAATATGCTTTTAAACATTCTAGAATTGATATATGTCTAAAAGTGACAATTTTAAATATGAATAGTCTACAATTTAAAAACAGATATTGGAGAGAGATCATCTGATGTATTTTTTTTATGTTCTTCAAGTCTGTGGACCAAAGGCAGTCAATAGGCACCTCCTGCAGTGTCTGAAAATGCAGACTAACACTATTACTTAGAAGGAAGGTGTTAGTTTGTAAAGGTAAACATTAATGTTACCATGTAAAACTTCCCGTGCACAAAAGATTTAAAAAACACAGTACAAGTCATTGTTTCCTTCAGTATATCCTCCTCTCCATTCTTTTCCTCAGGCTTTCCCTTATTCTACGTGTTTTCTCCTCTACTTCTTTAAATTTTCCAGCTTTCTAAGGAACTCATTATTGTTACAATTGCTACATTTTAAAAAGTGTGTGATTGCACATCATATCAAATATTGCAGGTTTCTGTAATTTAAAACAAATATATTCTGTCCAGTTTAAAATTTCATACAGCTATATTTGACCTTTATAGTATAGTATCATTTCTCTCTACAAAATACAGTCTCTTCATAGCTTTTCCATAGGAAATTATTCTGCAGTCAGAATCAGTCATGCATTTCTTGCATTTAAAGTTTTCTTCTCTATTGATGGATATAACCTATATAGATCAATATTTCAATGGAAATATAGGTTAAAAATGCATCACAGCTGGAAGACAGACAGCATTAAAAAAAAGTCACTTGCAATTTGTGGCAAATTAATGAAGTGAGGATTCTTGCAAATTATGGAATTGCTTCCAGCTGGATTACATAGCATAACATAGAGTTTGCATTAAGCTTTTTGTTTTCTGTCTACTATAGGAAAAATGAATGCAACACACAGCATTAATGAGTGGCTGTGTTATTCCCTTCTTTTAGATCACTCCAGTTCCAGGCACTCATCCACTTTTAGTTTTTGTCAATCCTAAAAGTGGTGGGAAACAAGGAGAAAGGTAAGGTGTCTTTTCTTTTTTTTTCTCTCTTTCTCTATTCTGATCTCTGTGTTTAAAAATGAACGCTAAAAGTTTTTGTATGAAGAGAAATTCAATTTTATACTGTTATGCCTCGCATTTTAGCATCCCCTTGCCCTGTTTAGAAGAGGTATACACTAGGATGTTGTTACAAATTCTGCAGTTATAAACTAGAATGAGTTCTATACAACAGTTTAATTTCACATCAGAAAAAGCAGCTATATTCAGTGTATGGTTTTGTGTGATTTGCATGAAGATGTGAGTTGCTAATGTTTTGCATTGCAGCTTTGAAGTTGTAACGGTTTTCTTTTAATCTCTGTAATAATTATGCAGGCAGGCCAATCATGTAAGTTGGAAACAGTATGCCATTTTCTAACGTATGACTTGCCTTTCAAAGAGTTAGTGAGTAGACTCTCCAACCTCTCCTTAAGATTTCCGACACAGAGAAAACCTTCTATTTCTGTAGATAGGAAGTATTCTAACAATCCAGTTAAAGTATTAAAGTACAATCACACAAACTTTAAAGAAATGCTTAATTTTATATATGTCAGTAATTACACAGATTTAAATTCAAAATGCCTAAGTTTATGTTTAAATGTTAGTATATCAGAGGCTTGATAAAACAGTGGTAAGGAGCATTCTTCTCCTACTGTGTCCATCAAACTCAGGCAGAAATGCAGAATTAGTTACACCCTGAGCAGATTTTTCAGAGTGTACTTCAGAATCACAAATGCTAACAATATGGCCATTTTTGATCATCACATAAATCGCCAGATTTTTATAGCCTAGTTTACCATGTCAGTGCTGTAATTTATCCTTCAAGTCTTGAAGAAGGTTATGGTCTTTTGGCCAAGGTCAGGCTGAAGATGACACCTGTGGATACTGGGTGATGTGGGTACTCAAAAGCACAAAAGGAGGAATCCACTGTGATTCTAAACCTTGCAGCCAAGCAAGTAAACTGCAGGTGGGTCAGCTTCACCTACCTCTTCCCCACTGCCTCCATTATACCGCTTCTTTCAAACAGCGTCCCTTAAAGTCAACTGACAAAAGGGACAAAATCCTGCAGAGTAGATGTTAGGGAATTCTCAGAGCTGAAGAACATCTAACCAAAACTGCATTCAAAGACCTCTGAAAGAACAGGTTGTCATTTAGGAGCTGATTATGTAACCCCTGGACTGGTATAGCTAGGTATCAGCAATGCCAACAATGCTAGTTATGTCAAAAGCAGCTGATGATCTGAAAGATTTGTTCTAAACAATTTCAAGAGCGTGCCTTTGCAATCACAACAAAACTATATGAGCCATGCTGAGCATTCATGTTTCAGACATAGTAGTAGGTGAGTTAGCCCTGGTCTTCTGTGCAGGCAGGGGCATTGTGGAATGCACTCAGCTTAGCTTTTTTATAGTACCTATATGAAGTGAGTAGGTTGGGCATCCAGTCTGGAATGTGTAGGTGCGAGGCAGGTTAGAGAGCTGCACTTACTGTAGTTAGTTATAACCTAGAAACAATTTAATTAAATGCTGTTTCACAGCTTTTAGTTCCCAGCTCATAATTGGTCTCAAGTGTTACTATCTGAATGGGCTTAATGCAAGAGGGATGTCATTTAATGTTAAATATTCTCCAGGGTAAAAGCAAGTTTAAAACCTGATCCCCTTCCCAAGCTCCTATTCCCATTCACATGGGACTTCTTAGTTTATGTTAATGCAACTGTTACGGAGGCCAAGCAGATCATAGGAATGATTTGAATTTAAAAAATGAATGCCTTAGACACGTTTCATTCACTAGCACCATTACCTACAAGTGTCATTACACAATGAAGTGTATAGCACGAGGGCAGCCATCAGCAGCTGAGTATAGTGAAGTATGAGAACCTCTGAAATTGGCTTTGATGCCACACAAAATGTTGAATTGCATACTAATGTGTCAAGGTTGCACTCAATATTTCTGTATTAGGAGGAGCACATCAAAAGGTCAACTGTATAGCCAGGTAGACATATCTCAAGTCGTTCACCAGCAGGAGATAATATCTTAGGGTTAGATCTAAATCTAGATTCTCAGTTAGATCTAAATCTAGATTCTAGGTTAAAAGAAGTCCACATGTGGACTATTGGATGAGAAGGAGTTTGCCCTTTGCCTTTTAGGTCTTAATATATCATATCGATAGGAGTAACATAATAAAATTATAAAATAAGGATGTTAAGAGTACGTATTAGCTTGAAGATTTAATCTAAAGGATGAAAAAATTTTCAGCAAACAATAATATTTAACTTTTTACTTGTCCTTGTTTTCATCTGGCTACTCTACTGTCAGTAACCAGAAAGAGAAGAATCGCACTTCCACCCCCTCGCCCTCCCCTTCCATTTTGTTGCTGTTATATGTTGTGAAAAGTAACATCACAGCACATTTAAGACATAAATAGCTTTGCAAAACGCACAGTTATGGTGATTCAAGTCAGGCTTTTTGATTCTAATGATTTTGTAATGTGGTCCAGTATTGAGAGGCTAGGAGTAGAAGATAGGCTCTAACAAAGGTAAGATTTCCACAGCAGTGAGGGGAAAAACCCAAAAAACATCGACAACCTACTAATTTCTGTAGATGACAATTTCATTATCTTGACTCGTTGAGATTAAGGTGAACTTTTACTGAAAGCTATTCTTCAGTCTTTACTTAGGATTTTCTATATTTGATAGATCACAATGAATGAAGTTATGATATCTAATTGACTTTCATTGAGCACAGAAAGGTTATTGCAGATACTGTCAAGACTCCAGTGTTCCCACAGTTTCCCATATGAGTTTTTATGCCTTGCCATATGATAACCCAACCCATTTCATTGCCCTTAGACTTGGAGAGAGTGTATGCATCCGACAACCAGTTGAATAAATGCACTCCCCCATTAATACTCTCTCATTTCCTTTTGTATTTTGCATTTTTTTTCAAATCTTTCAAATGCAAAGGAAAAGAGCTGAGGATCACTTTAAGATAAAAAAGGTTAGGTGCTTTAGTTTTGAATATTGAAACAGCGGAGTGGTGGGAAACAGGTGGATATGTAGAAAAAGTGCATTCAAAACACAAAAATACTTCTTCAATCAGATCTAATTACCTTATTGATATGTTTTACAACTTCAGTTCTGTTATAAAGCCGGAGTTTTGCAAAATGTATGGTGACAAATACCATGTTCTTCTTGAACGGCTTTTTCTTTTAAAAACTAATGCTATGACTTGCAGATATAATTGTAAAATAAAGAACTATGAAAATAACCTGGTTGTACTTTCTTTGCAATGGAGAGATTAATACTTGCTGCCCATCACCTGAAACACAAACACATTTACAATTATTTGGACTTAAATGGTTTAGTGCAATGGAGAAGACATATGTTTGTAATAAAATAGAAGAAAAATATAATTCAATGTTTATTAGGAAAGTAGCAAATTAGAATTTAAGTTGGCAAGTTTAAGCCTTTCACATACCAAAACCAGATTTTAGTTAATCGGGAGATTGGATAGGAGTTCAGCAAACCCGGTCAGATGTCTTCCTCAGGCTACATCACTCTGTAACATGTTTTCAGTGATTGTGCATACAGTGGACAGGTATGAGTTAATCAGAAAAAACCTGCAGTACGTCCATTTCATCCTAGGGCTAACAGTCAGGTATGTCTGCGTTTAAGATCTGACTAATCAAGGGAACAGCATTCAATAATCTGTGAACAGAATGTGTATATTTAGCACATCGTTGACAAAATAGTTTCTTTCAATGAAAATAATATACAACAAGCACGTGGTGCTTCTAAAGACTGTTGTTAAGGGTAATGCTTCTCACATAAGAGTCCTTCTAAATCATGCTGTTGTTTTGCCATACTCATTACTTTGTTTTCCACTTCCCCATTTCCCAATTTATTTGCCTGACCAGCAGGTGAGTTTAAACAATTGTTTCCTTGACAAATGTGCGGTTGGATGCACTGCAGATCAGCTTCCATACACTGATGTTTCTTGCTGACTCCACGTTCAGTGTCTGTGCAGTACAGGTTGATGATATCTTTGACCTTTCTTGTTTTCAAATAACTGTGGTTCATAGTAGCTCTTCCCTCCTACCCTCTGATTAGTCAGGCTTTCTAAGCTTTCATATAGCATTGAGACAAAATGTAGAAGCAGTTTCAAATTACCTTTTTCAAATGTTGTATATCTAGGAGAGAAGATCGCTAGCATTCTTTTGATTTTGAGGAGAGTTCTTGGCATCTTTCTTCTCTGCCGTTAAGTTTACATTAAGCCTGTACTGACCACATCTTGAATAGTCACCCTCTACCTTACTGAAGGTGCATCCCCCAGTTGGCACAAGGCACTGCTATGGCCAGCTTTTTCCCCAGTGTAGTCAACTTTACAGAATCACAGAATCACAGAATGGTAGGAGTTGGAAGGGACCTCTGTGGGTCATCTAGTCCAACCCTCCTGCCGAAGCAGGGTCACCTACAGCAGGCTGCACAGGATCTTGTCCAGGCGG
>Ga0065711_1009248_pt1 | contig 11384 bp, 6 predicted proteins | sample Hoacrofraction12_FD_59098 | JGI IMG/M metagenome (GOLD analysis project Ga0065711, IMG submission 59098) | Hoatzin crop microbial communities from Cojedes, Venezuela - Epithelial fraction 12 v2 (version 2) | ecosystem: Host-associated > Birds > Digestive system > Esophagus > Crop | place... | reverse complement strand
TTCCCTTCCTCCTTCCCATCACCTTGGCACACTGCTAACCTTGATAATGAGGGATGAGCATTTATATCTGGAATGTGCACTTTTACATCAATTCAGTGCTGGAAAAAAAATGTCAGGTTAAGAGCTGCGGAGATGGGAATGTTCCTACAGCAGGTAAAGTGTGGCCAAAAGGTGTGCAAGGTTCCCTAAATGTCAGGACTAAAGAGCCAGAAACACGCCTTACAAGAACTACTTCTAAATGGGAAATGGAGACCCTATGGTGAAGTGACTGAGTCTGTTTAATAGCAGGCATAGTACAGGAATAGAGAGCAACTTCCGAAGACCACACAGTTTACAGGCTGAACCCAGAAAGAATGCCAATGTACTTGGTGCATTGCATTTCATGTGGGATATCTGCATCTAGTCTAACCACACGCTGTTGGATCTAGAGTGTATCTTTTAGAAAGACATCAAATCTCCAAGTGGAATCTTTAAATGATGAAGAATTGCTTGTGGTAGTTTGTTCCATGGTTCTTAGCATGAATTTCATATAGCTTGAACTTGTTTGACTTCATTTCCTAGGCACTGGGTCTCATTATGCATTTGCGTGCTAGATGAAAGCCCAAGACATACCTGGTATTCTCTCTTTGTCGATAATTTCAGACTTTGTTCCTACCTTTTCTTCAGTGACTAATTGGCCTCCTCCTTCATTTTCTCACAGTATAGTACATTCTCCAGATCATGAATCGTTTGTGTGAATCCTCTCCTAAACACAGCCAGTTTTTCCAAGGAACCTCATTAAATTGTCAACACTAGAACAGTACTGTACTAGAATCATTAACAACACAAGACAGCAATGTTGTTTCGCTACTTCTGCCTGATATGTACCTAAACACAGCTATCCGACATTTATTTTTTACTTATTATTCTGCTGTAGCATCAGAACAGCAACTTTGTTCAGCCAGCAGATTCTTAATGTTTTACCTGAGGCTGCCTGGCTGGGTCCTTTCATGCTCTCAGAGTTTAGGGGAAGGGATAAGGATGGTTATTCTGGTTTTGTGTGTGCGTGACTTTAATACAAGTCTCTGCTAAGAAATAGAATAAAGTCACCAAATTATACTACTGTGCCTCCAAACTTAACAACCCAGAATGGGTTCTGCTGTCGATGGGCCTAACTCAATAGGCACCACTGAAAACAATGGAGTCCCCCAGTGTGTGACCAAAAAAGAAATAATAACTTTTTAAGGAATGTAGCAACTGCAGAAGCTCAGTAACCACTTATGAAACTGAGGGGGAAAATCAGCCATCTGAATTTTTTGTTTACAGGCAAAAAGGGCTCCAACAATAGAGTCAGTGAGTGTGAGATTTCTGTTGTTTTAATTAAGCCTTTCTTAGGTTTGCCTTGTTTGGTTTAGCACAAGTTCTGCAGAATACATCTAAACCCTATGGCTGGTTTGCAAAAGACAGCAGAGAGGGAGTAACTAAAGCCATTTAAAAAATAAAGGAGCTGGAAGCTGAATGTGTGTGTCATCCAAGCCCCACGCTAAGCCACGGCCTTTTAGAGCTAAAATGATTGCCGACAGAGAAGAGTACAGCTCACAAAAATCCGTGTTTACCTGGCAAAAATCCATGTGATCCTGAGCATTGACTAAGAAACTAGCTGTGGTGAAGGGCGAGGAATGCAACCTCCAAGAAGTCACAACTACCCAAAAAGAGAAAAACAAGGAATTTTTCCTCCTCATTGCCATAACCCTTCATTTGCATGGATCCTGGCAGTCAGCAGGAGAGAAAAGACGAGAGCAGCGCAGCTCCAAAATCACTACTTGCAATATTACAAAAGCAAGTATTGTGCATTTTTTGCACTGTAAATCATTAGCAGTAGTTTTCCAAAAAGTAAAGGTAGGAAAGAATTGACTAGCAACAGCAAAGCTGGGCCACCTCAGAGCATGCTGCAGGGACCTCTCAGCTGGCATGACTTCAGCTACTAAGTCCTCACTCTGCAGGGTAACACCTGGGAGGGGTTCCCACCCCCCATAAGAAAGCCTGTCTCCAGAGGCCATATTAGCCTGGGCCCAGGGCTAGGCTGGCAAAACTGCTCAGAGCCTGGTTCAACAGCAAGCCCAGACGTCAGGTGCTGTGGTGCTGGCCACGTGCACTTACTCAGTGGATACGCTTAGTAAGTGCTAAGCTCTACAGAAACACCAGTATGTATGCTGCAGCGACTAGTCCTGCACGAGCAAGAGCGGCTTCCCAAAGCTCAGGTCTATATCCCCTGCACGTCAGTGCATTTTCCTCTTCTCAGTCTGTGTGGAGAAGCAAAGTATCTTGTTTCTGTGTAACTGAATCCCAGCCATGTATATACAGATAATGACTGGTTACGCCACACATAATGAAGAGTCACGTTTTGCTAACTGCATAGAAAATAAACAAGGTAAAAAAGAAAACAATTCCTGGCTATGGTAGGAATCTCTCTTGACCTTCCTTCTGGACTCAGACCCTTGATGCTCAGACTGCTACACGTTAAAATCACTGTCAGGCACATGTACTGCCTGCTCCGGTTTTACTTTCCCTTTAATGCCCACTGATAGTTCTTAGTTCCATTGCTGCAGAACATCCATCCAGCAGAGGCCAGAGCATCAGACTTACTGTGGTCTCCTCAGGATCATCCATGGCCTCTTTCCTCAGACCCACCCGACTGAGGTGCAGCCACTGCAAGTGAGCTGTCCCCAGCTTTTACTTCTGAGACACAGGCAGTGGTTGTCTAAACCACAGAGACATGGCAGAGCTGTCAGGGAACCTTGTGTCCTTCTTCCCCTCAGCATTGGAGAGGGGGCTGTTCTTTCTAAAAACAGCGAGAGCCGTGCAGTTCTACAGCATGCCCTGCTATTTACTTATTAATACTGCCAAAGCACAAAGGATTATAATGCCATTGCAGTTTATTCTGCACAGAAATGACCAAAAATCTGACTCCTGCCTCAGAAAGCACTCAGCTTAAGAGACTGATGGATACAGGCAGCAGAGCACAAAGGAACGATGAGGCAGGGCCACTCAGCACAGCAGCAGTGCCCATGGCACAAATGTAGCTTTAGGTGTCTGCACCTTATGTGCGCATCATGGGCCAAACACGGCATGTCAAACCTCTTGACACGCAGCAGAGACAAACTGCGCTGCTGGGCTTAGGTTGTGGTAGTAAAGACCAGCAGTTAATGGTTGGCAGAAGAGAAACTGGGGAAGGGTGAGAGCATGAGAAGAGGCAGGGAGAGCACTGACACACACACACACTATGTTCTGCCCCTGCAACCCATGCTCAGAGCTAAGAGAACTCCTCACACTTTCACATCAGTGCTTTTAGTAAAGCAGGAAAACAAGTTCCTCCTAAACACCCTATCGCCTGGTGACCTGTGTCTCCCTCTGCTCTCCTATACTCCAAGGCAAGCCCGACGTCGCAGCAATGTCTCCAGAGGTGACACAGTGCCCTGCACACCCCTGTGTAGGGGGCATTGTGGGTCCTCTCTTCCAAGGAAGCAGTAGCTTAGCAGTTGTTTCAGTCATGGTTGGACAGAGACATTTTATATGGAGCAGTGGAGATAGTAGGGAAAAGAAAGGAGATAGACTTATGCTGACAAGTGGCTGGTGGGGATAATGACCCCAGTCAGAGTCCTTGTGTTCTTATAAAAAACTCTTGACAAACCCCAGCATCTGGTAGTTCAGCTGTGGGTTTCTGCTGTTTATTTTATTATTCCAGTGCTCTCATCCCTATGCACTGCCTGTGCCTGGCTCTGTTAAGCATTCCAAGTGCTACAGAGCATAATTGAAAGAATAAAAACCCCGGGCTCAGCATCAGGCACGTACAGAAAAAAAAAATGAAACTGCTTAAATCCTTCCTTACATTGATGAGAATGCAGGCAATAATCCCCCAATGCCACGCCAGACAGGTTCAAGGCGAATGCAAGCTAGGAGTGTCAGTCCCCAGCAGACTTCTCTGAACTGGTGAGTGCACACACAAACACCAGGTTATTTTGTTCTAACTGGTGGGAATCATGGCCAAGCCCTGTGATGCACTGGGAGACGTGGTTACTCCAGTGAGCTGTCCAGGGAACAGATCCTGTTTGTGTCCTCTCAGTTTCAAAGAGCTTAGTCCTTTCTTTATTTCTCTCCTCCCTCTTCACCTTCACACTGCTGATCTCAATTATAAAACCACACATAACCACACTGACTCTGCTGACTATTGTCTGCCTACCACCACTTAAAAATTCAGTCTCTGACATTGCTTCCTGGATGACAGGTCATCAAAGGTAGCTCCATGCAGCTAAAAACCAGACCACTGCACCCTCAATCTGCTTCTTCCTTTCACTCTTACTTTCAACATTCCCTACTACAAGCTCTTCATAACACAGGCTCCATCTCTGACTTGGATCTCTCAGCCCTCACTTCACTGCCAGGCCTTTCTACCAAATATTCCCAAGGTAATGCCTTCTGATCTACCTGCACTGCCAGCACGTCCATCCAGCTCCCCATTACCCTGTGCTTCTATTGCTAATACATCCTCTTATGTGATCCTGACTTACATGATATTCCCCTGCTGATAATCATGCAGACTAGTGCAGGAAAAAACTAATACATAGTGACAGTAGGGCTGAAAAAAAAGCAAGATGGGGAAAAACTGTGTTGCTGACCAAAAAAGCCTATGTAGCCATGATTAAAAACCATGGGCTTTACAGGGGAACCCTGAGCTGTATGTAGACTTGGAGAAGATCTCTCTCTTCCAACTCTGGCAGAACTAAAACACTGTTTATTGTAAGGCTCACCACCTGGTACCTAGCTCCTTCTTGCTGTACCACCATCTGCCTGCAACGCACTATTTTCCCACTACGCCAACTCTACCACTCAGAGTCTGAAAAGGAGCGGTGGTCAGTGCCTGAAAGGCAGAGTCTGGAGAGAAGCCCACAGTTGAGGCTCTGCTCCTTTATGGTAGCCTACACTGTGAGGCGTCTGTGCCAAGCCCAAGGTGGCTGTTAATGCCGCATCAGGAACGCAGTCTCTCTCTGAAAGTAATTTAAAAAAATAATCTTTTGAGAAATGGCCTGTCTTTCCACTTGGGGAAACCACGTTCTGCATCTACAGCAGGCCACTGGAGCTGTTAACTGTAATTGGTGATAATCACAAGAAAATTCTATTCAGTGACAATTCATTTTCTCTAATTATTACCCTGTTCTTGTAAAAGTTACCTAAATACCATGCTCACAGCTACAGCAAGAACATTCCCAATGTCAACTCTCAAATTGTTTTCACTTTTAGAGATGCATAATATTGAAAGCAGATGTACCAAACTGAACCTTTTTTTGCAACGTACTGTAAATGTTTTTAAAATGTGACTCTGGTACAATGCATGTCAAACAGCTGAATTCAAGGTAAAAAGTGCTGCCAAAACCAGAAGACAAATGAAGTTTAAAATCAGTTTTGACAGATTAAATCGAGACACTTTGAAGCCATAAATCAGATGTCCAGTCTCTAGGAAGTTAATAAAGAATGTATCTTTTCTCTGTATTTATTATCCTAAAGATATATAGAAAAACAAGCCAACATCAAAAGCAAATTTGTACCTCAGTGTCTAAAATACTTCACCCAAGTGGCAGTGAAAGGATGAGCAAGTTCGTCTCCCAATATTTGCTTGTTCCGAAGACAGATGAAAGAACTAATATTTGCATGTAAGACACACAACTTCCCAGTGTTCAGAATCATTGTCTAAAGTAAACGTTTGAGTCTAGTACATTTTCAGTGTGTGCAACTCCAATTCACAAACCAGTGGATATCTGGATTATTTTTTTTAACATTTGTTATGAGCAAATCAGTGTCAAACTGGGTTTTTTTGGTAAAATTATGTTCCAGAACAGAAAGGACATGAGAAAATAAATTTTGGTTGTAAGACCTTATTCTACCTGCTGTGTAAGCTGGTTGGTTATACTGGGTTAATTTCTTCACATGTAAAATGATGCATGCAAATAAAATCAAACCAAAACAAAGAAGGCAGAGCGAAATGTTTTCCAAGATTTGCAACAGAGTGCTTACAGTGTTTACACAAATAGTAAAATCTGGCTAAAACAAGCATCTGACAGCTCTGTGCTGCTTTCAGACACATGACTCCTATTTGCCATTTATTCCATGTAGGCAGAACCGTGTGCCCAGGCAGAGCCTCAGCGAAATCCCTGGGGCAACGCATGAACACGAAGTTTCACTTGCACACATGCCATTGCTAGATTAGATCTTGTGTGCTGTGCACTCCATTCCATGCTCGCTCAACATGCTCCCACTGAAGTTGGACAAATCTAGATATAAACTGTCCTGGAGGAATTAGTTACTACAGAATACATAATAAACAAAGGCCTAAGAAATTTGTGCACTTTCACCTCCTGGTTTTTTTTGTATTACAAGTTATATTCCACAATCTGCTGGCATGCATTCTGCTTGGGCATCAATGAAGTCCCTAAAGAGAGCAAGGTCTAGCCAAAATGCAGCACCTTACAGTAAACTCAGCAAGGATTAAATGAGGAAGTCTCTGCACGTTGCAGGAGAAACAGCTGTCACAGTGGCCTACTAAATTGTCAAATCAGGAGGGAGAAGACTGGACTGGAGCATATGGGAATACTGCACGGATTCAGGACACTCTATTGAGATTAATACCATTACTATTATATAGACATACAGGGAAATAAAATTCTCTTCTAGTAAGTTTGATACTGATTTATGAAAATGGTTCTGCCATTTCTCTCCAATCACTATTCTGAATTTTAGTTCATCTGCGATACAAAATCAGGAATAATCATCAAGTCTCATCAGACTGTCCTTGAAATCAGAGTTTTGAATTAAAACAGGCAACGTTTTCTTTCAGCTGCTTAAGATCCCAGCACTCCTCTTCAGTGATCTCATACATTAGCTACTCTTACTTGAATTTTATAAACATGATCACATACTGATTTTATAAAAGCCTATGTATACAGCAGCCTGACTTCACCACCGCACAGCTGAGAGGCAGGCCAGAGCGCAACAGGGTGGGCAGTTCTCAGAGGCCTGCAGGGTGACACCCTGCCGTCACCCTGCACCTGGCTCAGCCACTCTCCCCACGCAGCAGGGAAGAGACTTTCACCAATGTCTGGGTCTAAGAAACAGCCATCCTATACAAAGTCATCCATAGCCAATTCTGATTAAATATAACTCTCTTTGCTTTGACCCGGATGTAAAACAGTGTTGGTTCTACTCCCAGCATAGGGCACTCAACATCACTGATTACCTCAAATCAGTATGCACCATCACTGGCTTTGGTAATTACTGCCAAATTCTCCTAATCCAGTAATCCAGAGATATTAGCATTTAAATGACAGCTACTTGAGTTTTAATCCTATCACACACATCTCTGTACAAGTAAAGTTCCTTTGGAATTCAGCAAAATGCCGTGAGACTTGTGAAAGTCACTACATAAATCATCTGGAAGGAGGAGGCAAACACACCACACAGAGACAAGCAGAACTTGTTTTCTGTGTAAAACAGCATTTTCCATAGTTTGTGGTACCACATTCTTCTGTTCTTTAGAATATTACATTTGAGTTAATGCTAGGACTTCAGTCAATGCAAGATTTTCCTTTGCAAGTTCTTATCTTACAAGAAAATTTATGTTATTTTTATGGATCACTGAACTGCTGTTCACAAAAACAACCTTAAACAATATGCTTTGTAAAACAAAGAGAGCTCACTGCAAGATCCTGTACCTTGCCTATAAGCAGTACAAGTACACCGGAGCACAAGGAAGGCAGCAGGGCCCCATTTCATTAGGATCAAAATTAATCATTTTGCGACACTGAAATCTCCTCAGTACTGTTGGTTTAAGCTATTTTATAGATACAGCAGTCAAAGGCAAAACTGGGAACAAGAAATGTTCCTTCTATAAACTCTGTTGCTTAGAAACCCTGTATTTTTAATAACCTAGCACTCTAAATTCAACATGACCTGTCAGTATGGGATTTCAGCACAAGACACTACGGTATTTTGAGGTCCCGTTTCCTAATTTGCACTGTACCATATACAGAGTTATTCTTCACAGCATACAGTGACTTGATCAACTGGGACAGTAAGACAGGAAGCCAAGTATTTGTTCATTATTCATATTGCCATAGTGCCCGAAATCTCCAGTCCTAAAGTAAATCTCCTTTTGCTACCAATGGGCAAACACAAAACAAGACAGACAAGCCTTGCCCCCAGACTACTTAAATGTACAGAACAAGAGACCAAAAAGCATACAAAGGGACAATGCTTTTGAAAAATAACATACTCTACACAAAAAAAAGTTAAAGATAAAACTAATAATAAAACAAAAATTAACTGCAGTTATTTGTTTTTGCTAGAATAAATATGGTATAATTGATTGAAATACATCCTTTGTTCTTAGAAAAAAACAAACCACACAGATGTAGCTACTCTCTCTGCTAACTGGTACCCGACAGCTTACAGGATGCTGCTGAAACACACTCACATCTGTTCTTAGTATCTTCATCGTGTTTCATTATGTTCATCTGGCTGTACTGCTTCCTTGCCTGTTAAAAGTTCTAAAGTTAAAAAGTTTTCTCTTATTTAGAGTGCCCTAGAAGAGTTGCTTCAGTTCAAGCAATTAGGTTTGTACTAAGGGAAAAGTGAGATTTTTGTAATATCAAACATGATTTCTCAGTCATTGTGTTTTTTTCAGAAATATGCAAGCATCTCGGAATGAGATATATATTGGTAATGAATTTTTATAAATGACGAACACTGGACAAAGTTCCCTCTGAAAGACAAGAATGTGAGGCAGAATCAAGGACTAAATTCCGAGCTCTCCCAGACATAATCATCCATGTTTTTATTATAAACTAATTATGAACAATAATTTAAAATACTTAGTGAACCAAATTCTGACCTTGCAGCCAAAATCTTTGTAGTCTACAGACTTTTCACCTAAGAAACTACCAAATCAGAAAGAAGTATGGGTACCGGGATTTCACTTCTGAGTTTTACCTTGATTGTACCTATTTTAACTGCCACTATTTTCCCTCTGGCACTTCCACCCATCACAGAATTTTGGTCACAGCAACATTACTTCACCTCCCTGTAATCTCTCTGGCCAACAGGTTGTGCTCGTGTAGAAATACACCATTCCCAGACCTAAAGGATGCACTGTTCTTGCAAGGCAAAGGCTCAGCTCTACCTATAAATGTCCATTCTCCTCCCAGTCTGAAGGGATGGCAAGTCTTGCTGTCTTGCCAGGAAAACATTACGTCTAAAAGCTGACACTTACTACGACCCTGACCCTCTAAGGCATGTTACATCTTGTTCTCCAGCCATCAAGTTTTAACGTCTATTGTGTAATTCTGTAACAGTGATGCTTTCAGAAGATACTGAAGGCCACAGTTTTATTGCAATGTGACGTACGCTGAAATCAATGATGGGGCCTCAGTTTAAACAAAACATTATACTTTTACATATAGTTTATAGGGTTTAGCAGAGGGGCTCTAACTTCCTATGAGTCAACAGTGTGCCACGGACATTTCTGAGCATTTCACTGCTAAGAGTTTCCTAACAATTCTCCACTAAAGGGTTAGTGCTTATTCAAACAGAACTATGCAAAAAATCTGCAAGACAAAGTCTGTATTAATTATACAGCAACAGTCATTACCAACGTGCGGTTTTTTTTAATTCTCTCTCTCTACTGGTGTAGTGCTTGAGGTAGCTCTATTGATTCTTTAATAAGGATGCCAGAAGAAAGCTTTACAGTCAGTCCAGGCAGCTCTTCAACATTATCAGGCTATTCTTCTGAATAAGTTAATTGATTTACTTGGATGTAATCTTTTCGTTAAGATTACAGATTGGCTCAGTGATCAGAGTAAGGTTTGTAGGACAATTGCCTTTTATTAAAAGCAAGTAGCAGCAACGGACTCACAGATAAATGTAACAAAATGCAAAATAAGAAGAGTGCATCCTGCCAGAAATTACTTATTTTTCCTTAGGTTTTCATCTTGCCAGCATTTTGGTAGCTGATGATTTACTTTTTTTTATTAACTCAGTTGAAACTCTGCAGAGACCAAGATTTTTTTTAACATAGTATTTTTTTGAAAATAACTTCATGTGGAGAAAAATGACTGCTAATTCACCAAATGTTTTTAAAATCTTCAAAACCACTCATAATTCTTTGCCAAAGCCAACAGAGCCAGAATTTCCACGGATGCATCAGTACTGTTGCTATACTAACTCCTGCTTTGAGCTCGACAAGTCTTGCAAGCAAACCAACCTTGAACACAGTCAGGTTTTGGTGGGAAATGTCCACGAAAGCCTCGGGCACTACAGAAAGTGCTCCTCACACCTAGCAAGATGCGTGTTCCACTGCAATCAGTGCCTTCTGGATGCTCCAGGATGGTATTAGTGTAACTAGCTGCTAGGATACCAACTCTTAATCTAAACAGCAAACAGAGGACCTGCTTATACAAAGTACACATGCATGCACAAGAGAATTAAGTACTGTTTTTGCAAATTAGCTTTTTTAAAAAAGCTACTAACTGCAATATAGGAAGACCGCACTTCTCTATTGAAAAAAAAAAAACAACAACAACAAAAAACAAACAAAAAAACCCACCAAAAAAACCACCAAAAAACAAACCATTTATGATCACTTCAACTCATGTCAGATTACAGGAGCAAGAAACAACCTCTGTACTGGTGGATTACATGCTGCACAATAGGCAAACTGAGAAGCAATACAGATTTTCCAGACTTCAGATTCCGCAAATGTAACTGTCCAGTACAAACTCCAGCTTAGACAGATTCCAACAACATGAAAAAAACCTTACAAATTCCTCTAAGTTTTACTGCATCACCTTGGTGCAGAAAACACTAGTGTGGCCAGCTAACTTTACTGTTCTTTCAAAAATCACACAGCATGGTCGGGGTTGGAAGGGACCTCTGTGGGTCATCTAGTCCAATCCCCCTGCCGAAGCAGGGTCACCTACAGCAGGCTGCACAGGACCTTGTCCAGGCAGCTCTTGAATATCTCCAGAGAAGGAGACTCCACAACCTCCCTGGGCAGCCTGTGCCAGGGCTCCGTCACCCTCAGAGGGAAGAAGTTCTTCCTTGTGTCCAGCTGGAACTTCCTCTGCTTCCGTTTGTGCCCATTGCCCCTTGTCCTGTCACTGGACACCACTGAAAAGAGTCTGGCCCCATCCTCCTGACACCCACCCGTAAGATATTTGTAAGAATTTATTAGGTCCCCTCGCAGCCTTCTTTTCTTCAGGCTGAACAAGCCCAGCTCCCTCAGCCTTTCCTCATAGGACAGATGCTCCAGTCCCCTCACCATCCTCGTAGCCCTCCGCTGGACTCTCTCCAGTAGCTCC
>Ga0065711_1049277_pt1 | contig 11385 bp, 6 predicted proteins | sample Hoacrofraction12_FD_59098 | JGI IMG/M metagenome (GOLD analysis project Ga0065711, IMG submission 59098) | Hoatzin crop microbial communities from Cojedes, Venezuela - Epithelial fraction 12 v2 (version 2) | ecosystem: Host-associated > Birds > Digestive system > Esophagus > Crop | place... | reverse complement strand
TTCCCTTCCCTTCCCTTCCCTTCCCTTCCCTTCCCTTCCCTTCCCTTCTCTCTCTTCTCTGTCCCACAGAGAAGTAGAATTGTTTTAATGTTATTTAGGGTGTGTGCTTCACGTGCAGTGAAGGTGTGGCTAGAGGAGAGGTTTTAGAGCTGTGGATGTGACAGCAAAGTTGAACAAGACACTGTGAGGCCACCCACACAGGCTAGTTTCTGGGCTGGTGACCTTCGCCTCTGCTCTAGAGCCAGGTTTTGCCAGCTGCTAAAGCAATGAACTCCACCTTCAGGCAGGCTGGGGTCCACCTCGGCAAAGTCCCCACCAAAACGAGCAGAGGGCCCTGAACATCTGCCCATAAAGGCATGACTTAATAAAGCTGTGAGGCAGATGGGGAGTGAGATGCATTGCATCTGCTATGCCGAACCAGAACAGCCCCCCATTCCCTGCTGGTACCAGCCAGTGCTGATGGCAGGCTGATGGGCATTTCACCTCCAAAAGCTGCTGCATGGGAGAAGGCAAGATGGAGGGGTAAAATAAGTGTTTCCAATTTGGACTTTTTAGGACTCTGGCCTCTAAACACCTAGAAGCTGGGCAAACGTGTGTGGCTGAGCAAGGGACCGTGTCTGTCTACAGCAGGGAAAGGTTTGCGTGTCCAGCCACTTCTGTGGCAGCAAGGTCCTAGGTCATCCACATCACGCCAGATGCCTCAGCCATTCCCCACCCAGAGCATTTTCTGCAGAAGTGTTGAAGTTTACACTGACAACCCGGTGTGCAAAGAATTGCTCTACTTTCCAGATGTTCTGAATACCCTGCGAATTGGTAAAAGAAAATGATCCTCTTTATCCTACTCAAAAGTAGTTACAGGTACACTTAAGTAGAGCACAAAACTGTAATTCATTCCAAATGCTTTGCACTTATAAACATTGGTTGTTACTAACTCTTTGGTTTCAGAAGCAACAGCAGAACCCATGTTTTGCTGTCACAGGTGCTCTACAAACATACATTCAGAGACTATCTGGCTGGAATACTGTAGCTTGATAATGGCCTTCCTTGCGTCTGTGAAGATCAAAACTCCATGAAATAAGATCAAGTTTCATTGCTCTCCACAGTCAGTGCCATGATTTAGCACTTTTTCAGACTGGTTTATTTTACACAGCAGGGACAGTGCAAAATGCCACGTTTTCAGTTACTGTGCCTTGCAGTCTTGGAGTCAATGCCTTTTACTCATTCACTCCACATAACTATATGCTTGCCATTTTTCCTTCCATTGGACAGAGCTCTTGGCTTTCAGACAATTCCTGCAGGCCCTGCAGCAGTTGTGTCACCATCAGATGTGTCATTCATACTGGAAGCAGTCAGGTTTGAAAACCCAAGGACTGCCTGACTCGCGTCCTAGGTGAAGCAGACAGTGAGTGAGCAGACAGTGAAGGGGGTGCAGACAGATGATGTCTTTTAGCCTTAAGAAAGGCTTAATGTGGTTAAAATCAAGACTTAGATGCGGCTTTTGATGATGCCAGTAATAACTACTTGTCTGAGACTCCTTGGAAAGAAGTGGTCATCTCCTTTTGTGATATAGCAGGTTTGCAGAATAGATATCCTCCTTTTCCTAGATGTTTCAGTGTGGAGTCCGATAAGGAATGAGCTGGCATTTTATTTTGGAGAAAAAATTAAGATGAATTAGATTATTAATTGCTTGGTACAGGATCCATCTTTTGGTTCTGAGTTTGCAGAGCACTTTGCACAAGAGGATACCAATGCATGACAATGCTACCAAAACGTGGAATATGCATATGATAAAGGGATAAGTGATAGCCAGCACACTTATCTTTTTGGCAAGAATCGGTTGTGTCATACCAATATAATTTTCTTCTATGTGTGTGTAGCAGATCAGTAGGTACCGTATCTCTCGACTTTTAAAAAGCTTTTAATGGTGTTACACATTATACTCTTGTAAGGGAACTAGGGAAGATTGTTCCTGACGTTGTAGGAACATCTAGAACATTGTAGGATGGCTACAAAACCGAGACGGACAGAGAAGGTGTCAGCTGGTCATTGCCAAAAGGGAAAGTGGGACTCTCTAGGGGTCTGGTACTATTTATATTGCTAGCAAAGACATCAACGATGGGATAGGGAACACTTTTTAATCTTACAAGCAGGTAGTGATAGCTGGCAGGCTGAAGGAGAGGCTGAGAAGTCCAAATGATAGTCCAAATCAGCGGGGACAGCTGGGAGATGGTGCATTCAGGGATGTACATGGTGCTGACTGCTCTCTGGAGGAGGGTTTGCGGGTGACGGGGACCACGAGCTGGATACAAGTTGACAGTGATGTGGTGTTATGCAGCAGATGGAAAGAAACATTTGGCCAAAGACTCCTGTGCCCAGTCTTAAGCACTGCAGATCAAAAAACACGTGGTCCATGGGAGAAAGTCCATGGGGAACAGTGGGAATGACCAGAGCGGTAGAAAAAAACAGAGGTGAAGAAAGGTGGAACGGACTGAGTTTCTGAAGGACAGACTGACCAGGGAAGCAAGGCAGCAATTGTCAAGTGTGTGAAAGGCTACCACCAAAAATGAGGGAATCACCTGCTCTCTCTCTCTGTGATGGGTAAGACAAGGAATAGGAGGCTGAAACTGCAGCAAAGAAATTAAAATCAGATGCTGGAAAATGTTTTTGTGAATGGTAGAGATTATGAAGCATTGCAATAGGTTTCTCAGGGAGGTTCTGGAGTTTCCACCCTGGAGAGATTTCCATGTGTCAGACATTGATCATGCCCAAAGGCAGAGAAAGTGGTGGAGTACCCACCTTCTGGAGATGCCACTGACCTTCTGCTGCTGTGAATGACAAGAAACTAGCTTTGCAATCAAGGCAGTGGCAAAAAAATTAGCATCAGATTTAGATCTCAGGAGTGGCAGATTTCTTTTGTGAACTTTCCCAGACAGCCAGTAGTGTCTCAGAAGCCACCTGAAACTAGGAGTCTGCCTCTAAGAAGTCTTGTTTCTGCCTTCTAGGACTTCTTGGCTTTTCAGAGAAATAGTGTCTGTTGTCACAGTCGCTAGCACACGGAGGACCCGTTCTCGGAACAGGGTGTAGGGTGTCACTTGAAATCAGATCTGTAGTAGTAAACTTTGTATTGATGAAAATACGTAGCCAGACATCTGTGATGTTACCTTTTCTGTCTAGCATACACTGAACTAGAAGGATATAATATTTACTTCATCTAAAGCTTTGCCTACAGAGCATAGTTACAAGAGTCAGCGGGACTCAGACCTACCACATAGGGTGGACACTTCTGGCTTGCAGAAGTCCATTAACTCGCACCAGGCTTTGCTTCCACACCACGTAAGGCGTGGAGAATGGCTTGCAACCCTGCTGCCCTTGGAGGAAGGTGACTTGCCGTTCCTTCTGTCATTGCCTCTCCTTCTTCCATGGCCCTGCGGTCTGCAGTTGGCCCTGCTTGCTTAGCGAGAGATGGCTGGAGATGAGCACTTCAGGAGGGCTCTCCTCCTACTTCCACCTGTTTTTCATTCCTTGACTCACTGGCTTTAAGCCGTAAGCAGTGACGTGACAGCTGAGTCATGGACACACCACCTGGATGCTGTCAGCATCAATCTCTCTTATAAGGATCATAGAAGAACAAAATAGAGAAGACTGTTAGGGCTTCTCATCCGTCTTCCTGCCAGTGGGGCACCGAGCCCTGCAGTGCGGTCTCTGGCTTTGCCCAACCTCGCTCTCAAAATCCCCAGCAACGGGCTTCCACTGCGCTCCCCCAGGAACCGTTCCACGATTTAATAGACATCATCACCAAGGAAAGCGTTGCTTTTCTCTGATTATTATTTTGCCTAACTTTTACTTCTGTGAGCACATAACTTCTTACTAATATCCACGCTAGAGGGTTTTTTCCTTTCTTGCAAAAAAAAAAAAATCAGTAAAGTTGCAAAATTGGAGGGTAAATGTTTTATTTGTATTTCATTTAACAGTCTTAAGAGTCTCCCTGCTGCACGCATTGTTGTACGGAGTGGATAAAAAAACCCAGAGATGCAGTCCTGTGCCCTGGAGAGCTTACACTCTTCATTTAAGCGAGATACAGTGACTGAGAATGACAAGTAGAGAGAAGGCAGGACAAGAGTCATATGAGAAAGGTCAGCATGTTTCTAAATAAAGCCCATTGTCATGCTTTTAATTTGGGTTTGTATTTTGGGACAATTTCACCATGTCTTAATCAAACTTTTTTTTGAATCCCACAAAGCCATGTTGCCTACTTTGGCTTGGTGCTTATTTAAAGCTTCGTTTTTACAGAAATCTGTGGTTTTCTCTCACGGTTACACTTTCTCTCAGCTTAACTGGTCTTTCTCAAAAACAGTTGTCACCGTTAGTCTGGTTATTAATTCCCTGAGGATCCCAGAGGTATGTGACCTTGTCTGGCTGATCCATGCCGCGGCGCTGGGACTGGTTCTCCTTGGCCTTTGTCTCCAGCTCTCTGCCACCTCTCTAGCAACACCCCAAGTTACTCTTACTCCAGAAGTGGGAGCTGAACCTCTTCCTCTGGGGCTATTTGTCTGAACGTAACAAAGCAACTTGTCTCTGCACAAACCTTACAGCTGCCTCTGCTCGGCAGAAGAACTCCTCTCCACTGGGCACCAGTAAACCACACCAAAGCATCACGGAGCCGGACCATCTGCCCCACCTTGTCCTTATGCCTTGCTCCGGCTTTTACACCCTGCTCGCCGTGTGTTTCCAACACCCAACGGAGACGTAAAGCCAGTTCCTGACATCTTTAGCTCTGGGTCTCCAGTCCTCACGCATTTCCCTTCCTGCTACATGATTAACCGAGGAACACATTTAATTCTGGGGGACATAGGGTAAAAGTTTATCATGGTAACGGAATGTTATTCCAACAGATGTCCATTCAAGGCCATCTGTCACACCTATGGGTTTGGCTATTATTTCTTACTAATTTTATTCTTGTTTTTGCCTTCTGGGAACAAATTTGCTCTGGTACCTGACTGCAGGTTTAGCAAACTCCCAGAGGGAAGCCCAAGTGCACTTCAAAAGCATTTTTAATGTGTGTCTTTCATCCCGGTGAAACCAGCTGCCTATGCACATCAATTCCCTGCAGCAGTTTTTCTCTTCACAGAATAGAAATAATCAGCCTCATGGTTGGGTGTGGAAATTTAGCTAAATTAAGACAAGGGACCCGCATAAATGGACTGATTTTAGCGCTCTGACCTTCCAGCCTCCCCCTTCCCTCTTCTGAAGTCATGAAGCCTTCATAGCAGAGTCCTGCCAGGCATTTGGGAGGGTTCGGAAGGGAGACGGGTGTCTTTCAGCCGGAGAGCCTGCCAAGGGTTTGGTTTTGTACACACACACATTGCTGAGCAGCATGGCCAAGTGCACACGAGTTATATTCAGAAGGCAAGGGGAGGATCTCTTTCTGCTACTAGACCTCCAGATTCAGGTTACTCTCACGTTTACCATAAATGTGCTTAATTATTATTTCATTATTTGTATTTTGTACAGAAGGCCCTAGCTCAATTAAAAAAGCAGATGCTTGGTTGTATAGATAATGCAGAGTTGTTCTAGCAGTCACTCTGGAAAAGCATTAGTTATCTTAGGAGACAAATTGAACAAGACAAATCTAGGGCCAACCTGTTTCCCCTCGAGCAATTTGTAAACACATACTGAGAAGCACAGAATTAGGAAAGGAGAGCTGAATTTGTTCTCGCTGTGACCCAAATTCCAGCGTTCCGCTGGTTGAGGGCAAGCCAACTTGGCCTCTCGCTTCATTTTAATTTACTGTTTTTAAGCAAGACGTCATTCAAACCTGGTAGTTTGATAGGTGGTGTTGCTGAGTTCCTGCCTTATGTTAAACACAGTTTTGTTTCTCTCTAAACCTACTTTAGCTCCAGCTGAAGACCTGCTCTGGGAACGGGGAGCTCCCAAAAAGCCCAGAGATCCTGCAACGTTTCCTCCATCGCCCTGGCAGCCAGGGCCCGATATCAGCTTCTGCTCCCATACAGTTCCTAACAGTTTCTTGGGGACAGGAGCAGCCACGTGCGTTTAGACCAGGCATCTTCAGCACCAGCTTCAGTCGTTATGTGAGGTTTCTCTGTTCCCACGGAATCTGTGCAGGCTTTGATGAGTAACTTCAGGGTGTGACCCAGCTCTGAGAGAAGGCAAGGGCAAAAGTCCCACTGGGTCAAAAGTGGGAAGCAAGGTTCAGTTGCTCTGATTGATCTTTTCCAGAAAATATAGGTTGGGCTCTCTAACCTGAGTTAGGTGAACAGCACCTGTCTGGGGGATGCAAAGGCGTTTGGCTTCCACTGATTCTCTCCACACCTTTTGGCATTTCTCCAAGCAGTGCCCTGAAGGCAGATCTGGGGTTTGTGAACTGGTCTCTTGCAAACAACTAAGCGTATTTGCCCAAACACCCCCTTGCAAAGAGACAGCAAGCAGATTTTATCTTCCACGTACAGCAAGAGGATACGAGAAAGTGCAAATAGCAGCAGTTCACAGTGATCGATTCATACAATAAAGCCTATCCAACTGCAATGTCTGTCTGGATTGTACGCAGACTTCTCCCTCTGCGGGATCTGTAATAGGTACTGTGTCAGTACGGGGGGCCTGATTCTGGCCATATGGACCAAATTTTATGTACTGCTACAGCAGCACAGGCTTCTGTGGGCTATTGCAACTCTGCCTTACAGCCAGTAAGACAAGAGCCAGCTCCTGTCCTTGTTCTATGTAATAAAATGCTTTTTCTGCTGTGCAGGACCCCATGCATCCACTGGGTCCATCAAGTGGGAGTAAATTCAGCATTGTGCTGTTAAGACAAGTACTGTCGGAAATCCCAGCTTAGGTTAAAAAGAAGTGCATGGTATTTGTGGGGAATGCTGGCAGTTAATACAACAAGCCTGACCCTTTCTAAACTTCTCCCTCCTTTAAGTAAAAATAAGCAGTATCATCATCTTCTAGATTTTGTGAATGGAAATATTATTATATGCATTCTGAACATTAACAGATTCAAATTTGCTTTCACCAAGCGATGTGATCATTTAGCGTAAGGGCTATATATGTGTTCTACTAGCTGTTGCATACACAGAGTTCCAGATAGTTAATTCTGGCAATGAGAAATATCTGTGAGCCTTCTGATGTGAGAAAGGTAAAGAATGAAGCACTTCAGAGGATCAGCGGGTAATGTTATCCATAACTTCCATCAATCATGCCAAAAGATAGCAAAACAAAGCTACTCAGTGGGATGGGTGAGGGTACTGACCCAAGGTCTGTGCCTTTACTCACAGTAATCTTGATTTCAGCTTCTTAAAAATATTTTACTATGGCTCAGAAAGTCCTTAAGCCATGGATTGCTGGAGGATGAGAGAAAATACCAGGAAAGTGTCACCATAGACTTACTTTGATCTTGACATTTTTGCTAAATAAGAGGTCTGAGCTGGTACGGCTCTTCTTACATTTTCAAATTAAGGGCCAAATCCAAAAAGGAACCGAAAGAAGGGATTAAAGCGTAATTTAAGCACCTAAATTTGAAATAAAAATGTTCCCTCAGCTCCTGTCCAAGCCTAGAAGCACCTAACTGGGGAGATACTGACCTTCAATCTCCAAGAACCCCAAAGGTACAATGGTCAGTGCCCCAAAACCCACCACCGCAGTGGGTCTGAGTCCTGCTGGGTCCTGCCAGGGTTACAGATCTGGACAGGGGATGGCCTGGCTCTTGCTGGCTGCGGAGAAAACCACATGCTTCGGTTCATGAGCTAAGTTTGTGCTGAGGATGTGTAGCTGAGAAGGGGGCAAAAAAACCGCAAACCTTCTGAGAGGAAAGGAAGTGAGAGAGTACAGAGGAGTCTTTAGCTCAGCAGCTGGGATGGTCCTTCAGGACTGGGGATTGTGCGTGCCAGAGCTGCCCGCTCTCTTTCTGGTTGCACTTGTACCTCACCTTCCTGGCTGGAATTCACAAACAGCTCTTGGTGGAAGACTCAAACTCCAGATCAGGTAGGTACCCTCACCACTAAACTAAAAATTATACTCACCTTTGGTCTTCCTCTCCATCTAGCTCAATGAATCTTTAATTCTTCTTATGCAAAGAGGAGCAAATTCAACATAAGGGCACGCAGTGCTCTCCTTCCCGCTCCCCCCATCTCCCCTGGGTAGCTTGCACCCGGGAGGACTGCAGCAGCCTCTCAGGGAGCACAGGTTGGGATTTCTTGGGCAGCAAATCGAGCTAAACCCAGACCTGCTCCTTGCCACCCTGCTGACAACCTCCCTGTGACAGGAGTACCTCCAGCTGCAGCCTGGAGGAGTGTCCTGTGTTTGCCTCCTGGACAGACAAACAGGCTGTGGTCATACCAGGTAAGGTGGCTCAGCCTTGGGGACAGGCGTGGTTTGAAAGCTCACCCTAAGCTCCTTCAGTCACCGGCTTGCTTTCCTTGTGTCTCTTGGGAAGCAGCCCTAGCCACCCCATGGAATCATTCTTCCTTCCTCTGACCCTGAGAATATTTCACTATATTTACAGCAGAATAAATCCTAGAGAACAAGCTGAAGAAGATCTGACTCACAATACCCTGCAGCTGGATGGCTAGGAATATTCTCCTGGAAGACTGGAAATGCAGTTTTAAAACCCTGCTCCAAGTCTGGTGAATGGTGAAAGACATCCCAGGTTGGTGTCCTCCCCACTTCCTGGTATGTACTGACAAGTGCGTGCAATAGTTGTGAGAGACCCAATCCAGCAGCCACTCTGGAAAGGACTGCGGGAGATGGATCTGATGGATCTGGCAGATCTGATGGAGCAGAAACATCTTTTCAGGGTTCCCAGCAACCTGAGCTTGGTGGCTGTGCTTTGAAGAAGAAGTTAAAGAAGAGGTAACTGATGGAAATTCACGTGTTTTGGAGCTTCAGTGCAAAGTGTCTGGATTGTGGACTGTCTAAATTTGGGAATTGTGCCTGGGCTGTCAAATGCTTCCCCGAGCGGTCAGGTTCCCGAGTCCTTACACCACATCTGAAAATGGAGTTTCGAGTTACAGCCACGCAAGCTTTTAGTTGCTTAACTATTGCTTTGGCCAACAACAGCAATCACCAAAGCTCCTGCTCAGCTGTCATCTACTGCTGAGGTCCAGCCACCCTTTGTGTTTCACCAGGGATGCTCTGTGGGTGCCTTTATCTCGCTGCCTGGGCACACCCAGAGTCTCGCCAGCCCCGAGCAGCCTGCGATGGAGCACCCACCTGACTCATTTTTTGGAAGAAGTGAAGCGCCTAGTTCTTCTCATCTCAAATTGAGAAAGGCACCTCCTTGCAGGGCAGGCGGGTCTTCAGACGCTGCCCCTGCTCCTTGTACCGCTGTGGTGCATCCCATCGCGTGCAGAAAGCAGGCACCCAGCTGCACAGCAGCAGCCTGTATCAAAATTGTAAGCTGAGTGTTGCCATGTACCTTTTTGTGACTGTGTTCCCAAATACTCGCTAGCGCAGGATCAGTGGGTGGTACCGGCTGCCTCATCGATCACAGTGCTGCTTCTCGAGGCACAAGATGCGTTGCAGCAGTCAGCCCACAACGCCAGGTCTCCAGGAACGCAGATCCTGCTGAAGATGACGTGTTATACATTAAAGTCACGCCGTGTTTACCTTAAAGCAGTCTGATGGAGGGATTAGCTAGGTGACCAGTCCATCACAGAGGAGTAATTATATTATTCCCAAACAAAATTGCTAGAAGTTGACACTGTAACCTAACTGCTGATATCTCTGTAATCTTCTCTGCCTGCTTGTTCAAGTACTCAACTGTCCTTGTTAAAAGCTGTGCCAATTTTGTCCTGCTGCAAGTTGGAATAAGTTTATTTTTCTTCATTTGTCCTTGTTGATTCGTGGGAATAACAGATCCCGTCACATAAAATTATTCTAGCTTTGCAGAAAGGGCTGATGAGCCTCTGTTTGGAATGGAGTTCCCAGCACCGGTCACCTCATTATAAGAGTTAATGCAAATAGGGAAGATGTAACAGAGCCCAAACGATACAAGAACTTAATTATTCAGAAAAAGGGTTAGAAAAGCTACAGTGTGGCTGCTGCCTTTGGAAAACAGGAGATTAAAAAGCCACGTTAGGGGGGTTTGCAGAGCTCTGGGGGAATAGCAAGGATTCGCCTACACGGGGAGAGCCGAGCTAGTGACAAATACCGGAACAAAAGGGAAATTAACAGAAGCTTAAGTAGGGATGTTCAGCAAAGCGGTGCCATTTATTTGCGAATTTATTTGTATTTAGCACAGTTAACATGTGGAAAGTTATCCTAGGGCTGTAACTGAAAGAACTATTAGAAATGATTTTACAAGGCTTTAGACAAGTGTGGGGGCTTATAATAACACCGTGGGATGCAGCTGGTAATTCAGAGGAGAGGACGAGGACTGGCATCTTCGTCACAAGCTCATCTCTTGAAACACGCAGCTGCACTGGGCCAGGTAATGGACACGGTCACTCTAATGCGGCTTCTCCACACAGCTCTCAGGGAAAGGTTTTCATTTGCAAGACTAATTTTCCTGCCAGCTTCAAATACGTAGAAGTGGGGAACAAAACCCCCAGTCAGAGGGACTTGCAGGGGCAGGGCCGGATCCTGCTCTCGGCGGCAGCAGCGCCAAGCCCCAGCCACTCCGGGGAAAACAGCTGGGTGCGGGCAGGGATGTCACGGGGATGAGATCTAGTCCCGAAGCGTCTGCGTTCCAGGTGGGAAAGCCTTGACGTCCCCTCTCTAAACTTCAAGGCAAGCTCACAAAAGAGCCCCGAGTCCTTTTCGGACATTTCTGGAAGCGGCCCGCCTGTCGCCATTTGCGTGCGATGCCTGCGGGCCGTCAGCTCCCGCAAGCGTTGGGTCGGGCTGGGCGGCTCCGCCCGGGGTGGGACAAACCCGGCTGCCTCCCGCTCCGGTGCAGCCGCTGGAAACGCGCCTTTCCTACGCCCCAGGGAGGCGGGGGACCCCGACATGTTGCCCTGAGAAAATATCGCTGTTCTGGGCTTTCATTCCGGGGCGGGTGCGTAACCCCGCGCTGTGAGGTGCGGTGTGGGACCGCAGCTCTCTCTCCGGAGGGGAGATCCCGGTGAGCAGTCACCGACGCGACAGCTCCCCCTCGCACCGCCACCGCTCACTCCGAAAAGCAAAGACAACCCATCACTGTTTCTCGATTTGGGGGGGGGCGGGGAACCCCCTTGATTCGGACCCATCACGGCGCAGGGAAACCCACAAAATGCCGCGCTGTACCCCAGCCGAAACCCTGCCGAAGGTGTTTCTCCCCAGGGATCCCCTTTCCACCCGGCAAGCCCTGCCTGCCTCCGGGAAACCGGGACGGGGCCGAGGAGCACGATCCACCCGCCGTGCTGTCCCGCTCGCCTTTGGGCTCGCCCCCCC
>Ga0065711_1049276_pt1 | contig 11385 bp, 15 predicted proteins | sample Hoacrofraction12_FD_59098 | JGI IMG/M metagenome (GOLD analysis project Ga0065711, IMG submission 59098) | Hoatzin crop microbial communities from Cojedes, Venezuela - Epithelial fraction 12 v2 (version 2) | ecosystem: Host-associated > Birds > Digestive system > Esophagus > Crop | place... | reverse complement strand
GGCTGTGGGGCAGCTGTGGCAGTGCCTGGGCACAGGCTGTGGGGCTGCAGGCCAGGGCAGGCAGCAGCGCTGTGGGGTGGGGGGGGCTGTGGGGCAGCTGTGGCAGTACCTGGGGACAGGCTATGCAACTGGAGGCCGAGGCGGGCAGCAGCGCTGTGGGTGGCTGGCCTGGCCCTCCCTGCCACTGTCCCCTGGCTGCCAGCCTCTTGCCCCACTTCTGAATTGAGGCCACCCGCACCGGTGGGCTGCAGAGCCCTGCGCGGCTGCGACAGGCGGTGTGTGTGGGGGTCAGGTGCTGGAACGTGCTGCGCGTCAGCCGTGGGCACCCTCTGCAGCCCCCAAACCACTGCCCTGCGCCTGGTCCTCCGCAGGCCTGGACGTGTGTGCAGGGGGTGCAGCAGGCCTGCACGTTGCTCACCGCAGGCTGACTGCCGTGCTGTCTGCGGCACAGCCATGTCTGAGATGGACCCCACAGAACCAGCAGGAGCCCTGTGGAGTGGGAGGGCTGTGCCTGGGTTTGCTCTGTCACAGCTGCCCAAGGGCTTTGTTGGAGCAGCAGAACTCATGCTGGCAGCCCCAGCACATGTAGGCTGTTTTCAAAGTTCAGAGTGAGACCGTGCTCTTCTACCCTGGGTGGAGGTCCCTGACGCCTGCGTGGTGTCAGGTGGGTTCCCTGGTAGTTGTCATTTGTGCAGGAGTATGCTGTGCAAATAAGGTCTCCTGATTTCCCTGTGGGTTCAGGTGATTCCAATTATGAGTCGAGGCTGCCTGCAAGTGTGCCAGTAATGTTCAGGGAGCTAATCCCAAGAAAGATGAAAAATAATCCTGAAAAGTATTAGTTTAGTGTGAACAGTAGATACCTAGGCAATTCCCAGGGAAGTGGACATGATGTTTGTAGCAGAGCGTGTAACTACTGTGTTCCTGTTCCTTCCGTCCTCTGTGGGCTGAATCCTCAAGAAGAGAGAGACAGTGACTCCTTGTGTCTTAGCCCTTCTGCATATCTCCTCTCTCACCATCCTTGTGCTCTTTAGGATTTGAAGAAAGTAAATGTGTGCTAACATCTGCTTCAGCTCTCCTTGAAAATTATCACCAGCAAGTGCTTGGCATGAGAATTGTTCCTTTGTGGCGTACTAGTCTGATAACTAAAGCTTCTGCTTTCAGTGAGAGTGGACTTTCTGTTGAAGCCAAAGGCTTTGTCTTGTGGGAGCAGAGGTCGAGTGGATGCTTCTATGGTACTTGCTCTCTGTGTTCTCTGCCAACAGCAGTGGTGTCAGGACTGACTGTAGGGCCTGGGCTGCTTCTCCCACCAGCACATCTGCTGTGTGGCAGAACATGCTGGTAAAAAGCTAGTTTCTGAAGTAAGCTGGAGATGCTGAGGGCTGTCCCTAGGGAATCTTTCTTGAGTGAACAAACACTCTGCCCTTTTGTTTTTTTTTTTTTTCCTTGACTGCAGCAATGGGGTTTGAAAAGAGAGGACACAGGAAACAGAAGCCAGTGCCCCTTTAATTCTGTGACCTGCAAAGTAATGCACGTGGGAGCTCTCTTCCTTCTGTTCATTGGACTTGTCATAGCATGTGTTTTCCTGCAAGCTAGTTTGCATCCTTGAAATAACATTCTGAGCTCTTCCTTAACACAGAAGCTTTGTGGTGCAGTTGCTTCCCAGTCACCTCAGCTTGGATCGTGAGCATTGGACAAGCTATTCCTTCCCTGCAAGCTGCTGCTGCAAATGATAGCTACTAGAGGGCTTGGCTTTGGATACATTGGGACAGCTTGGGGATTTTGATCTGATTGAGTGTGGCAGCAAATGCTGCTGTTCCTGAGGTGTGCCAGCGGTTCAGGTGGGTGAAATTAATGCAGAGAACATCCTGCTTGTAGTGCAATAGATGAGACCCAGGAATGCAAGGTTTTTGCAGGTAGCAGTGAACACTGCAGCATCTGAGGCCCTATGCAGGTATGTAGGAGCTTACTATCTATGCTGACAGAGCCTGTACCTCCAGGGATGGAGGACTAAAGCTTTGAGGGTGAACTGTCTCTCATTCTGTTCCTCTTCCAAGAATGTTACAGAGGTAGGAGAGTGCCCTGTTGAGTGCAGGTAGCAGCACTACTGCTGGGAACAGTGAAGCTGCAACAAGATGGGGTGGCTGTGCTGGGACTAGCCATGGGGCTGCTGGCATGTGGCTTCTAAGGCATTTTGTCTTTGCAGAGCTTCCTGAGAGCTGGGCTGATATGCAGGAGCCTCTGCTTGAGGGGATGTGCTTCACTCTCAAGTATCTAGGCATGACGCTGGTAGAAAAACCCAAAGGAGAAGACATGGCTGCTGCTGCCATCCACAGGATCGTGGCCACGGTGAGACCTGGCTCTGGGGCCCTGCTGTGCCGGGGTGAAGACCCAGTTCAGAGCCCAGCCTCTGGACTCCGGGAAGTGTCCATGTCCCAGCCCTGAACCCCAGTGAGAGACCACGCCCTCCCAAGAGGAGGGTGTGGCATGCAGGAGGCTGGCTGGTCTCTGCCTGTGGTGGAAGCTGTCTTCCTGCAGGATAGCTGCAGCTCCCTGCTCCCACACTGGGAATACGGCTAGGAACAGAGCTGTGTTTGTCACAACATGGAGGAGAGGGTGAAGTACTGGGGGAGGTGGGGTCTGTCCTTTCCCATGTGCATGGCAGTAGTGTGAATGGATTCCAGGGGTGTTCTATGCAGGGCATGCCTGATCTCCGGGCTCTGCTTTCCCATCCCTACAGCAGGAGCCTTTGCAGCAAGGGTCCAAGTGGGTGGCACTCTCTAGAGAGTTTGGGGGACTCCTGCCAGTGAGGGGGGTGAAGACCTTTGCCAGATTTACAGAGGTGTCTGGTGTCTCCCCACTGCCAGGCACGGGTGGGAGCTCGCAAGTTCCAGAAGGTGATTCTGACAGTGTCTCCGAGGGGCATCTCACTGCAGGATGCAGACACAAAGGAGGTGGTTGAGAACATCTCCATCTACAGGTGGGCATGGTGTGTGGAGGGGCCTGGGTGTTTCCCAGCAGTGAGCTGGAGAGTGATGGGATCCCTGAGCAGCCAGGGAGGGCTGGGCCTTCTGTCAGTGGTACCTTCAAGTTTAGGTCTTTCTTTGGTTCCCTGAGGCCCATGCCCTCTCCCCGCTGTGTCCTGCAGCACTGCCTGGGGCTGAATGCAGACAGGGTCCTGGGTGGCCTTGAGTTATGGGTCAGTCCATCTGTCTTTTCTCTGAGCCCTGCTTGTCTCTCCTGACATTCAGGCAGGATGGTGAGGCTGGAAGACTGGCAAGTTAGGGCAGGACTGTCTCTCTCCACTGACGCAGGACTGCCCTTCTGGCTGCAATGGTGTGAGGGTGCCATAGACTGTAGCTTACTCGGGCTGGCTAGAGGCAGTTGCTGTGAGAGCTGATGTGGGGTGTTTTTACTGCTGCCAGCTGTGCTTTGGCGGGGTTGGGTGTCTGTGGGTGCTGGGTGTGAGGGGAGTGTGGGTGCAAACTGGTGGCTAGATGGGAAGCAGAGGCAGGACATCTCTTTGGTGCAAAATTTGTGTCTCGGCACCAGAGCTGATGTGCCAAGGCAGACCATCCTACTGCTTGGCCTCCAGTTGTGTCCTTGGAGGCAATCACCCACCCTTCTGTGCTCCTTTTGCCTCGGTGCTTGAGGTCATGTGTTGGGTTGAACTGGACATCAGAGGACCAAGGAGCACACTGGGGCAGCGCGGGAGGGAATGCCTGTGGGTGCAGCGCTCTCTTACTAGCTGTAGGTGCCAGGCAGCCTCTGGTCCTTGCTGGGGATGTTGGGTTGCCTAATCATCTGGGGCAAATTAAAGCCTCAGGCTGTCAGCACTGCTTGTTGCTGTGTTGGGAACACAGCAGAAGACCTGTGCTGGGGGTTCCTTGTTGCCCTGATCAGCTCCTCTCTGCCTGCAGGATCTCCTACTGCACAACAGACAAGCTGCAGAACAAAGTCTTCGCTTATGTTGCCCAGAGCCAGGAGAGCGGGGCACTGGAGTGCCATGCCTTCCTATCACCCAAGAAGAAGATTGTAAGCGCTTCACTTCTGCTCTTGGCTCTGTAAGGTAAGGGTGGGAGCAAGGGCCTTCCTTCTCCCCCTTCAGAGAGAGAAGGCCCTTACCTCTGTGTACCTCAGCTGAAAATGGAGCCAGAGAGCATGTGTGCTCTCACACTGTAGAGGCAGTTGATGAGCAAAAGGAGGTTATTCTGTCCCAGCTCCTCAGGGATCTCTTCTTGGGAATGGCTGGCCTAGGTGGGTAGACACACAGCATTGAGCTCTGGCCTTCCATGTGTGTGCTCTGCAGAGAAAGGCAGTGAGGGAGGCCTGGGGGCTCTCGGGTATCATGGCAGTGGGGTTGTCCTGGCTTGAGGGCCCAGATGGAAGCAGACATTCCCTCTCTTTCTTGTACACAGGCCCAGGCTGTGACTCTGACCGTGGCCCAGGCCTTCCAGATGGCACTGGATCTCTGGGAAGCAGCCCATGCAGGTAGGAATTTCTCAAACACGTCCCTCTGCCTAGACTTGGCATCAGAGTCTCCAGTGTGGGACGCTGTCTTGAGCTGTGCAGGGGAAAGATGGCTTGCTGCCTGACTAGTGAAACACACAAAGCAGAGTGTTGTCCCATCTGTTGTTTTCTCTGTCAGTGCCCCACATGGGGAGTCTGCCCTATCTCTGACTGAGGCGGAGTGGAGGTGTCCCCACTATCCATGCTGAATTCTTCTGCATTGCTGTGCTGTAGCACAGCTCAGAACCCTGTGGTGCCTGCCCTGAGTAGTGATTCTGCACCCTTGTTTGCATCTTCCCCTGAGCACAGCAGGGGTATCTATTCCTTGCCCACAGTCCTGCCTGTACATCCCCTGCTGGGCCTCCTCCAGGTTGCAGGCACTAACTCTGCTGCTTTTGCCCTGTCCCAGGCTCTAGGCAGGAACAGCCCCTTCACCCTTCATGTGTCTTGGAGAGCAGTGAGCCCGGCAGACCAAGTGAGCCAGCCCCCCCGGGGAGCCCTCCCTTCAGACACCAATTTGGGGTACAGTATGTGCAAGTCTGGCCCATGCCCAGGGCTGTCTTGCATTAGGGCAGGAAAAGAGTAACCCTGACAATAGCTCTCTCCTCCTGGCCTTCCAGGACCATGTCGATGTCTGTGCAGACCCCGTTGCACCTGGCAGCCTGATACAAATTGGGGCACTGTGCTCTGTCTGGCTCACAAGGCAGGCACGGTTCCTCAGGTGGTCTTTGCTCCAGGAGCCCTACTGTCAGGCCCAGCATTGCTGCAGCCCTCAGCCCTGCTCTGCTGGCACTGTCAGACGGGGAGCTGGGACCTGCTCTGCACACTTGGTGCCGTGGCTAGGGGTGAGACACTGTCTCTGGAGGAGAGGACCCATTGGTCACATCTTGCCAGCCTGGGCTAAGGCTCAGCCCTGCCCATCTGCACAACACCTACTGCATGTCCAGACCCAATCGGAGCATTGTCAGTGTTGCCGGTCTCACTGTGTCCCTGCCCAGGAGTCTCTGGACTGTTGGTCCTTGGTCTCATGCTTCCAGTGCTGGCCCAGCCTGGCAGCACTTGGGGTCATACTTGCTTGCAGACTGCTCCCAGGTGGTCCTCTGCCTGGCCTTCCAGCTGCAAGATGTGCTCACCCCATTCCTGTCCGTGGGCAAAGGTGTGCTGGGTGCAGCAGCTGTCTCGGCTTGTTCCCTGCTCACAGCCTGTGCTTGGTGCTCTGCTGGCTGGAGGGGATGCGAGAAGAGCCATGGTCTTTTTCTCCCCTTGTGTGGCTGTGTGCCTGAGCCCTGAGGGTTTCAGAAGCCCAGCACTGCAGTTACCATCTTTCCCCCTACTGCCTGTAGGCACCCTTTGTTTGTGCCATGCCTGGGGGGTGACTGTGTCTTGTGAAGGGGCCAGGGACTGCCCTACTGTTCCAGAACAGGCTCTGGGCAGCCCAGCTTCGCTCCTGGCAGAGACCTGCCCAGGCAGTGAAGTGTCATGGTGGTTTTTTGTTTGTTTTGTTTTGTTGGTTTGTTTACCAGGAGGAGGAAGAGGAGGAGGAAGATGATAACGTTGGTGAAACCTTATCTGGGTAGGTGGGGAGGTGCTGCTTGTGTTCAGGGCTCTCTCTGATGAACCCTGTCTTGTTTCCTTCTCTGCGCCCCATGCAAGGGTAGCTGCTGGGGCCATGTGTGTGGTGGGAGCGTGGAGGAGATCTGCATGGGAGCAAGGGGATGCTTCCTGCTGCTTTCTCTGCCTCTGTCAGCCAAGAGGTTGAGTGAACAGGGAGCTGAGCTGTGGAGGAGCAGATCTTGCAGTTCATAGAATTGTAGAATAGTTTGGGTTAGAAGGGACCTTTAAAAGCCGTCTAGTCCAACCCTCCTGCAATGAGTGGGGACATCTTTAACTCAGGTTGCTCAGAGCCCCGTCCAACATGACCTCGAATGGTTCCAGGGATGGGGCATCGACCACCTCTCTGGGCAACTTGTGCCAGTGTTTCACCACCCTCATTGTCAAAAATGCCTTCCTTATATCTAGTATGAATCTACCCTCTTTTAGTCAAAAAACATTACTCCTTGTCCTATTGTAGTAATTAATTCTATCAGGGCTTTAGCTTTCCTAATCTGATTCCTGGCTGCTCGGACAATTTCTTTGTATTCCTCCCAGGTTACCTGTCCTTGCTTCCACCCTCTGTAGGCTTCCTTTTTGTGCTTGATGAAGGTATTAAACAGTACTAGTCCCTATGCGGACCCCTGAGGGACACCAGTCGCCACCAATCTCCATCTGGACATTGAGTCATTGGCCACTACTCTCTGGGTGCAACCATCCAGCCAATTCCTCATCCACTGAACAGTGCACCCATCAAATCTCTATCTCGCCAACTTAGAGAGAAGGATGTGGTGGGGGGACCATGTCAAAGGCCTTACAGAAGTCCAGATAGACAACATCCATCGCTCTTTCCTTGTCCGTTGGTGTAGTCACTCCATTATAGAAGGCCACTAGACTAGTCAGGCAGGACTTGCCCTTGGTGAAGCCATGCTGGCTGTCTCGAATCACCTCCCTGTCCTCCATGTGCCTTAGCATAGCTTATAGAAGGATCTGTTCCAAGATCTTCCGAGGCACAGAGGTGAGGCTGACAGATTGGTAGTTCCCAGGGTAGTTCTTGGTTCAGCTTTTGCAGTGGAGCTGCGGGGAACAAATGCTGCACCTCAGGATGTACCCAGAGAAGTTACTTGTTCTGTTTCTGCCATTCTTTGCTAAGGCCAGCCTATCCAGACATGCTTCTCAGGTGAGACTCAGAGTTGTCCCTCTCCTCCCACTGATTTCACAGAATCACAGAATGGTAGGGGTTGGAAGGGACCTCTGGAGCTCATCTAGTCCAACCCCCCTGCTAAAGCAGGTTCACCTAGAACCCTGGGGCTTGGGCCAGGATGGAGGCCTGGTCGCACTGACTTCTGCATGGACTAGGGCCTGGGGCTGAGCTTGCTGGTGTCTGTCCTGTGCTTGGGAGGAGCTGATGGTACCAGTCCAGCAGTGGAGGATTAAACAGTAGGGCTTTGCAGAAGTGCCTGTGGTGGTGGGTATGAGAGGCCTGTTCCGTTGTGGCTGGCAGCTGGCACCTGACTGGAGTCTGTCAGCATCGCAGGGCTGAGCCTGGTCGGAGCTGGTGTCAACCAGGAACCAGTGCGTGCACAGACTGGAGCTGTGCATGTGGCCCTGCGAAGTGGCAGCCCTTTGTACGTGGGGGCTCCTGAGGGGAAGGAGATGTGGCTTTGCAGTCTCAGGATAGGCTGGCCTGGGAAAGGGTTTGGTAGCAAGTCGTCTAGGGCCTTCTGTACTCCGAGCACTGCTGCGCCGTGCCTGCGTTGTCAGGGTCATGAGCATGCTGCGTCTCTCAGCAGGCCTTGCTTGGGGTGTGATGGGTGCTCTGTTCTCTTCCAAAGCAGCATGGAGGAGCTGGGGACAGGACCTCACAGCCCAGCAGGTATGTTCTTCCTTCAGTGCTGCTTTGCCACATCCCCCGGTATGTTCTTTGCAGGGGGAGGGGGCTGATGGCTCACCTGGGAAGTTCCAATTCCCCTCCCAGGCTGTGATGTGTTCCCAACCACATGCCTCATGGACCAGGTCTTCCTCCCTCTTGTTTTTCAGAGTCGGTACCTCTTGTGCCCAGAGTGAGCTCTCCTACTGCACAGCTACTGTGCTACCGCCTGGGGCAACCCCCAGACCGATGGAAGGAGCTGGGAGGGGCTGGAGACCTCCCTGCAGCTGGCCCCAGGACTGCTGGCCCCAAGACTTCCCTGGGATGACCAAGTCTCTGCAACAATGGACCAGCCGCTCAGGATTTACCCTGTGCCAACACCTGGGCCAGGCAGTGCAGTGGGCCTGCTGGCACTGCTGCCATGCAGCGCACAGACTGTGACACCCGTTCCCGGTCCTGCTCTCCGCCTGCATGAACTGCCTCAAACTGCAGCTGCTCCCTGCTCCAGGCTCGGGCTGGTGGCCTGGTGCTCCTTGCTCTGCCCACTCCCAGTGCATGCAGAGCCACCCCAAGTGCTCTGAGCCTGCAGGATGCAGCCAGTGCACCTCGACCCACGCTGTGTCTGACCTGCCTTGCTTGTTTCTCCGGCTGTGCTCCCTGTGGTGGCAGCTGGGGACCAGCTGAGGCTGAGCAGCCCACAGGAGACGGTGGAGGACTTGCTTGGCGTGTATGACCCTCGGGGGCAATAGCTCTTGGCTGGGAGGAGTGAGGAAGGCCTTGCCCCTGCAGTTGAGCCCTAGTAAGATGAGCTGGTTTTTAAAGGAAAGCTCTGCCTTTATAGGGAAATAAATGGAGTTTTTTACTGTGGTCATTTGGGTGTGAGTGTTGGATAGGGTGCTGTGCACAAGTGTGCAAGGTACTGGTGTCTGCTGCGCTGCCTGAGGTGAGGTTTCCTCACCTGGGGCAAGGGCCTGGGCTGTGCCTCAAGCTCACAGAGCCTGCAGCTGCCCTGGAGGTCCTTGGCTGCTGGCCCTGAGGGAGCTGTTTCCCCTATGCTGAGGGCTGCTGGGGCCCAGTGTGGCCCTTGTTATCTGGCACGGGGAGCTGGTGCAGACTGTGCTGGCCTGGTGTAGCTTGAGCACCTCTGAATGCAATCTGCATCAACGGGAGCTGACAGGACACAAGCCCCCTGTGTGCCTGCTCTGCTCTGGGGTGCATTTGCACTGCTGCATGCCTGGCTGTTGTCTGGAGACACAAGCAAGCCATGTGCTTGGTTTGGTTCCTCAGATAGAGTACGGAAGGCTTTGGCCAGCAGGATGACTGGTTTCTCCAGCATGTAATAGTGTGCAGCTGCTGTCTGACTGAGGACCTTGCTTCTGGGTTCCTGTCACATTGCAGCACATCTCCCCTTCTAAGGCTGGTGACGCTGACAGCCCCGGCTGAGCAGTACTTTCTGTGTGCAGCCTGGGGTGGCAGAGCTGATCTCCCAGCGAGTGCTGCAGGCAGGTGCTGTAGGGAAAGCTTTGCACTCTAGGGAGGCTTGGGTGCCTGCAGGTCAGTCGAGCTGTGCACTGTGCTTCTCACTTGTGGTTTTGCATGTTGAGTCATGGTCTCATGCCTGTCCTCCCACAGCTGAGGGCACAGAGCAACCTGCAGATGTTATTGGGGTTGTTAGGGTGAGCAGGTCATTGTCAGGTCCTCAGCTTCGAACACTGAGACATGGCTGACCTGTTGGTGGTGTGGATTTAACAGCCCTTGACGTGGCTTCCTGCCCCGCGCTGAACCAGGATGCTTGGCATCCATGCTGTCCTCCAGCTGAGTACTGCTGAGGGGTGGAAAATGCTGCTGCTAATGCCAGCACACGCCGATTCCTTCACTCACATTTTGCTCTTGTCCTGTGAATAATTGTTCACTGTCTTCTGCCACTGGGGAGGACAGCGGGCTCTACCCTGCTGCCTGGTAGCTGTCACGTCTCCAGACAGAAGTGCTCCAAGCAGCCTCTCTCCCTGGGACTCAGGGTTGCTGCAGCGTGCTCTTTGCTGTGACTATGCTGAATGCTGCAGCCCTGTATGGCTTCTTGCAGGGGGACTTCATGGGTGCCAGGTCTGCCGTTATTCCTGGCTTCAACCAGCCATTGCTGCAGTGAGTGAACTGTTCCCCCCCCATCTCAGCCTTGTGTGTGTGAGTGCTTTTGCCAAGTCTGCTCTGTTTTAGTGATGTACAAGCTAGCAATGGGTTCACCACCACCCACACGTGTGCTAATACTGTCCAACATCTCTTAAATTGGTGTGCCAGAATTGCTCTGCATTAGCCACACAGCGCTTTCCCTGTGCCACTGTGGTGCTGGTGCTGCAAGATGGGTGGGGGGGCTGTGTGTACCTCTATGCGTGTGCATGTCCTGCTCTGCCCTGGCACTGTGTCAGGCATTTGCACTGTCCCTTGCAGGTGACACCAAACTCATTCACATGGTGTGTGCTTGTATGTGCCTCAGAATATACTGTTGTCCAACACTGCTGCTGCCTTTCCTGTGCAGCACTCATTCCTGCAGCTCCCTGCCTTCCTGCACTGCCATGGTCTGAGAAAGCAGTGGTGGCTTGGGTGTGGGGGGTTTTTTTGGGGGGGGGGATGGGTATGGTGTCTTTTTTGCCTTAACACCACACCCTGATTTTACATTTAATGTGACAGACTTTTGTGCTGCTTTTTTCATTTAGCCACAACCACTGCATTTTGACATACATTTTTTGGTGTCTCCCCCAGCTCCTGGACTCTGCTGCACAGTCATGCTCCTTTGTTTCTGTGTGTGTGCCTTTGCTCTGGTTAAAGAACTCGTGATAGTAGGCATGTGTCTGCTCTGAGCCTCCAGGATAGCACCTCTGTACATTTACTTTTTAAAAATTTCCCTGACAGCCCTAATATTTTAATGTATCTTCCTAAAACCCAGAGCTTAGCTGGCAAAACAAGGTGGTTTGTCTCTCTGGCGCTATGGCCATGCTCCCTGCGGCCCAAGTTATATCACAGCAGCACCTGCACCCTACCACCATGGTGCTTTTGGTCCTCAGGGACCCCCTCTCACCTGACCAGGGAAGCAGCATAGCCCCCTCTGCTCAGCAGCTTGCTGGGATCTGGCTTCATTTTCCTTCCTGGCCCTGCTGCCGAGGTCTCTCTGCAGCCTGGCTGGTTTGTGCAGAGAAAGCAGCTGTGATGCCATCCTCAGTGGGACAGTCTGTGAATCTCATCTACCAGCATGACATGGCCCAGCATGCAACACTGGCACTCCCTCGAGGGCCAGAGAGGCGTGCAAGACGATCTTAGAGGACCTGCAGGTCTCCTTCTAAGGGCCATACATACATGTTCAAGAAGTGTTGGTACACACATGCACGCGCCTGCACCACCACCCCCCCCACCACCACACCCCCCCA
>Ga0065711_1049275_pt1 | contig 11385 bp, 8 predicted proteins | sample Hoacrofraction12_FD_59098 | JGI IMG/M metagenome (GOLD analysis project Ga0065711, IMG submission 59098) | Hoatzin crop microbial communities from Cojedes, Venezuela - Epithelial fraction 12 v2 (version 2) | ecosystem: Host-associated > Birds > Digestive system > Esophagus > Crop | place... | reverse complement strand
CGGGTTGAGGGCTCCTACTAGCCCCCCATCCCTCTAACCATTGTGTATCCTCCCCTAGCCTGTCGCTGGCAAGCCTGATAGGTTCCCCTTCCCCCTTCACCTCTAGTTTAAAGCCCTGTCAATGAGCCCTTAAAAGAAAATGAATGACAATGAGCCCTTAAGAGAAAATTCAGATGCAGCAGAGTCTAGTTCATGATGTATAGAGAAAACAAAGGCATTCCGATATTATTCTTTGTTGTCCAGCTTGTTTCACCCCCCACCCTCACACTGCACTGTTGAATACCTATGTGGTTCCCGATCCCGACCCTCCCAGGAAAACCTGGACACAGGACCAACCTCCCACACAGGCGAGGATCTCAGTGTCTGGATCAGTGGGTCCTGAAACATTGCTGCCGGTTAGGACCAGTTTGGGTGTCCTGGTTTCAGCTGGGACAGAGTTCATTTTCTTCTCAGTAGCTGCTGTGTTTTGGATTAATGTTGGTAACACTGATGTTTTCAGCTGTTGCTAAGAAATCAAGGACTTTTTCCAGTCTCCCATGTTCAGCTAAAGAGCAGGCGTGCAGGAGCTGGGAGGGAGCACAGCCAGGGAGACAGCCAAGCTGGCCAATGGAAATATTCCACACCACAGACGTCCTGCTCAGTTTATGAATGGGGATTGGCTGGGGGACAGGAATCTTTTTGTTGTTGTTTTTCCTCCCCTTTTAAGTGAGTTCAAATTCTCTCTTGTCCAGGAGCTTGAACTTTTCCAGGAGTTCAGTCTTTTGGGGGAGTTTTGTGAAATTTGCAACATCCACGAGTTCCAGGTTCTACAGCCTCTGCTTGGGGACTGACTGCAAATCAGTCATCCAGTGGTGAGAAAACTGTATTGTATTTAGTTTGTTTTGCATATTTATCATTATCATTAGTAGTATTAGTAGTAGTAGTATTTCCTCTGCTGTCTTATTAAACTATCTGTATCTCAGCCTATGAGTTTCCCCTTTTGTCCATTTCTCCTCCCTGTCCCACTGCGGGGAAGGGGTGAGCAAGCGGCTGTCTAGTGCTTAGCTGCCAGCTGCTGCGTTAAACCACAACACCAGGCAAATACAGTTCTTGCCCCATTTTTTCCCTTTTATTTTTGTACTTGGAACACTGCTTTCACAAAAGCCTGTTTTAGTTTCTACACACCCTTCTCCACCTCCTCCCTCCACCGTCTTCCCACCTCTCACAGCCAATGAATCGCAACCCAGCTTGCAAGGACAAACGCAGTTTGCAAGGACAATTTACTGCAGGTTGGTCTTGGCTCTCATCTCTGCAGGGAACCCTGGCCCCATCGTCACCACGAGCACCTGCGGGAGTCACGGGCTGTCTTTGCATAGAAGTCTTGCTGTACACATGCTGCAAATCCAGTGCTTCCCCATGTGCCAGATACAATGGGTGCATGCTCACATCCTCAAAACAGCTCAGCTGGCTGCAGAGTGCAATATTTCTACCCAGCCAGGAAAGGCTGTTTCATACAGACCTTCTTCAAGCCAAGGGGCCTTTGTGACGTTAGACAATCGACATCAAATACTTAAAGGATCACTGAATGAGACGCAGGTAAGAAAAGTGGTATTTTAATTCTTTTGCTTCCATGCATTCCCAACTAATTCCCTCTCACATTTCAAGGATTATAGCAGCTCCTTTGCAAAAAGAAAAAAAAAAAACACGGAAAAAACCCCAGATTTAAAGATGCATCTTAAAACTTCTTTCTCCCTCAATTACTCTACGATTTTTCTTGTGATCAGAAACAAAACCATGAGGTAAACAGAAGCAAATTCCAAGCTAAGTAACATGGGCAATCCTTCTGTTCTGAATTCCCGTAACATGGGGGTGGGCAGGAGAGCATCCATGTTTTGCTGCCACAGGACAGACAACTGGAACAAAGAATGCAACTGTAGAAATGGAGAGATCTATAATCTGAGAGAATCCTATAATATGTTGCAGCTCTTAAGGAGCTGTAAACCACAGAAGCCCTTTTTCTTAGGATGCTCTGGAATACAAGACAAAGAAAGGACAAGCCTGGACAGAAGATGAATAAACATTAGCTACCAGCAGCCTAAAATAAATGTCAAGTACCCAAGCCAACCACAGAATACATTGCACATGATCAGTTTCTGCAAAGATCAATAACATACTTCCTCACAGCAACTCAATTTCGATAGTACAGTCTCACAAGATTTTATTATTGCTATCTCCAGCCCTGACTAAAGCTTTCAAGGCTTCCTGCTTTGCTAGAACACACACTCCGTAGTAAAAGTAATTAAAAAGTCAATAAGCTTTACATTTCCTCTAAGCCATAGCAGAGACCTCCTACATAAGAGTGACACTTCAATCACCCCAAGTACTACTTCCCTGTTGAAGTCCTGTAAGTGAGCTGAACAAGAAATTACTTCTTCGATTCTCATTTCCTTCCGTCACTCCTCTCTTCCTTCTCTCTCTTTCTCTCTTCGTTCCCTTCCAGAAACAGGAGGACCAGAAAGGCAGAGCATGGTTTTTATTACAAAATGATAGAAACTTTTGAAGGGCCTTAGAATGTTCCCAGACTCACTAGAGCTGTCCTAGAGCAGTGGTCTCCAACCTTTTTTGATCAAACAAAAAGTAAACAAGTTTTTGAGCTAACACTTCTAATATATGTGTATTTATTTATATATTATATAAATATCCCACTGTACCACTATATTATGAACATTATAAAACACACAGGGAAACAGAAGTTAAAAAAGGATGAGGATGATGAAAGAACCACCACTAGAACAGCCCCAGAGCACTTAGTCTCAGGAGTTTTGTTACTGAGTCTGGTAAAAAAACAAGTTTGTCCAATGCTATTATAATACAAATACAGTCAGATGCAGTTTTATTCCTCACTACAACCTATAAATTGTGATCAATCAAGGTGCTGAATATCAGCAGGCAACGTATCTGTGCTGCTTTTTACACCTCACTTATGAATAAAGGTCCTCTGCTAGATCAAGTTCTACACACTAACAACACTTAACCACCTCTCCACCCGAGTATTTCTACTGCTGGAATCAATACCAGGTAACTTAAAATACAACGGTACACAAAGCCTTGCTTTAGAATAAACTACTAGATGATTGTCTACATCCTTCTATTCATGGGTATATTCAAAGAGTACAAGAGACAAACTGATGCAGAGTTCACTGAATAGGCTTTACAGTATTTTCTGTCTTACTGCTGACATTTTGCCTTCCACAGCTTCATGTTTTTTGGTTGTACTGAAAAATTCTTTTTGGGGGGTATTAAAAATAAGACATTCTAACAACCAAAAAAATCTGTTAAAGCAGATAAGCTCTAATCGTGATTTTCTTTTCTAAATCACAGCTATCTACACTGCTTGTCCCGACTCTTTGGCAAAGTTACTGGACTGCAGCAAACATGGCGCACTCAAAAGCTGTTGATCTTGGAGCACGCAGAAACAATCCCCACTACTCAGACTATCCTCTGCGCTCTTACTTATAATGGTGGCTTAAAGATGTTTAGCACTTAACAATACATAATAAAGACAAAGGCTCAGAGCCTCAAGGAGTTTACACAACTTTAATCTCCCAATCCCAAAATTGCCACTGTGTGGCTGCACTGGCACTAAGCAGAAGCACACACAGGCTACGCATTAATTGCTATGCAAATGAAATGAGCGGGTCACAAGTTCAAAACAGACAAGGAAGGCTGCTAAAGCATGGAACCTCTTTGCACAGGTGCTGGGGAAGAGAAAAGCTTGTACCTTGAAGGCCTCTAAGCTCTACTCTCTGCCCAGCTCCAGCCAGACCAAATAAACCCCAACCCAGCAAACAAGAGCTTTCAGCCTTGCACTCCAGCAGAGGTAAAGAACCCTGCCCTCAGCATCCCTCTTGATACAAGCAACCACAACCCTACTATCAAAGCCCTGTAACCACGGTTGGCTTTTTCAGGCCCCCCAGAAGCCATTCACTACCCTCATCCCTCCTGTAACCGTAGATCCCAATCTTTACACCCCCCCTCCACGCAGAGGAAAGAAACAGCATACAAAGCTATTTCTAAAACACTTGCACATATACAGGCACACTTTGCCCCCAACACCAGGCATAGAGCTATCTATGGAAAACCTACTTGCTCACATCTCTGCTTTATCTTTCTTTCTGTTCAACAGAGCCCTTCAGTTTTGCAAATATCCAAGACAATGAGCGTTCTCTGCTTCCTCAGCCAGGTCTTCCGCTTCCATCTGCCCCTTTTCTCGCTAGGAATGAATGCTTCACTTTCCCTTTCTGCTTCCCTTCTTTCAAAACATTACAGAACTCCTTGCTAGCTACCAAGGGATTTGACAATCAGTGACAACATCATCTGTTTTTCCTATTATGAGCAGGCTCTGCTCTACTAGCTGTGTCCTTATGATCAGATCCATCATAAAAGGACACACAATTGATGTAATAGAAATTTTATCAGGAACACATGCACTAAACTTCCTAAAAGCCCCAGACTCATTATGGACATGCTTCATTCAGACATCATTTTCCAGTGATAACTACATACCTACCCTTAAATTAACTGGGATATTAGGATAATGTTTAAATAGATAACACCAGCTTTGTTTTCCCCAGAAGAACAGACTCCCCTTCTCAAGTCATTATAATATCTGGACAAGTTTCCTGTTTGTGGTTTAAAGTCATTGGTAAAACCCAGATCATGGTGCAGCTGGCAAAACACTGATCTGACTTAACCACACTGACCCATGCCTGCCAGAGAATACAACTGAGAATTCTGAGATGATAAAGTTAGAACCTACTTTTCACAAGATGTCATTATCGTGGTTACATTTTCCCATTATTTTATTCTAATAGCATAGAATTATCTGTCTTCTGTTGCTTTATGGAAAAAAACCACATTTACATATTGACCAGATAACCTAAAAGCAAACACTTATTCTCCAAGTCTGTATAATGTCTATCCACAACCCAGGCTGCTGTCATACCAATACCTCAACACGTAAGGTGAACAGACAAAGGAGAAGATTAAATATATAGCAATACAGTTTAACCAAAAGGTCACAGTCTTTTAACCCTATCTTATTAATATCTCTATCTACCTGCATCTGTAAGTACGTTCCCCCTTTACCTGTAGATGCTGGGGGTTACTGGATGGAGGAGAGAACGAAAATTTTTCTCTGTTGCAAATGAAATTAAATCTACGGAGCAACCTGATCTGTGCATGGAAGAGCAAAGACAGGAGTCACAAGAAACCCTTGCTTGCAAGAGATTTTACCCATTTTTAATATCATGAGCCTACTAAACATAAAGCACATTTTTCTTTACCCACAATTATTGCTTTTTCACTTACGTGTGATCAAGTCATGTGCATCATATAAAGTGACATATGCCTCATTTAGAGGATTTGGCTTTATGTGCAAGAACCAAACATGATATCAGTTGTTTCAGCAGTATATCCCCTAATGCCTACATCTCTCCATGAAACTCCACCAGTAATACGTTTACAACAGGCAACACAAACTTCTGCAGAACGTAAAAATGAACTGAAGTTATACTTACTGTAACCTGGGAAGCATCCATGAATTGTAGGCCAAAGTAATCAGTTTCCACAAGGTCCAAATGATATACAATCTGGTCAAACAACTCCTGTCCCTTTGCATTTTTCTGTAACAGAAAAGAAATTTGGGTTTTTTTGTGGGTGTGGGTTTGTTTGTTCAAATGGGGGAGAGGAGTTGCACAATGGAAAACAGTATCTAAACAGTAATTCTGTTTATTCTGAAGAACTGTATTGACATTTCTTTTTATTTTCTTCGAGAAAGATATAGTGACACATTCCTGTCTGCACGTATTCCAACAGCACCAGACTTAGCTCTCGAAGAACACTTTCAAAGCTCACTGCAACTCAAAGTGTAGGCGAGAAAGGAAAGGTTTACGTCCTGAAAGTGTTCTAAGTCACAGAGCCAACGTTTTAAACCCCAGGAAGACAAGTTCTCCAGTAAAAGCTTGTTTGACACACTGCCTGAAATGTACTGGCTGTTACCACATATCAACTGCAGTCATGCAGTGCCATACCACCACTCAGGCTGCAAAATAAATTTCTGGAAGAAAACTTGAAGAGCACTGTGAGGAAAATTAATGGGATTTGAAAAGAATCTTTCAATAATGTTGCTAATTGCAATCACATTTACAGTCTTTAAATGGAGAAAGAAAAAACAAAAACAAAAAAACTACAATTCTTACTTGGCTTGCCATCTGAAACACATAGGCATGGAAGCAAAACTAACCCAAATCATGGGTTAGCTGATCTTAAAGCTAGGCTGCATTGGCCTGTGTACTTGTTCTGAGGTTAAGCCAAGACTTTAGGTACCTAATGCTTCAACTTCAAACACTAGAAGAAGCAAAGCTTGGAGGTTACAGGTGGGTGGGAGGAAGAGGGACTAACAAATCAATTTTTCATGCAAACTTGTAGTGTTAATTGGGGAAGGAAGTTTCCAAGTTTCTGGGAAAAAAAAAAAAACCCTTTGCTAAAAATACATGAGATTATAATAAATCTCAGTCAGAGACTGAAGCTAACAGGTGTATTTTATACAAGAAAGTACAGCTCTGGAACCACTTTTGTGCCTGCTGTCCCTCATACACCTTTGAGGATTTATTTTTTTATTTCTGTTTTTTTAAAGCTCTAACATATTAGGCATCCCCACTTCATCCCAAATTGTAGTAACATTCATTGATTTCAGCCGAAGGAGAGCTAAACAGCGTTTAGTTCCTTTAGTTTGGCCTTCTGCACAAAAGCAGCATCAATTGTAGCATGCAGAACTCCTGTCCAGGATTCCAAGCTGTCTAAAATCTGTCTTCTCCAGCAGAAGACAAGATGAAGAGTTTCATCTTTCTCTGCTTTTCCAAGAAAGTCAAGCAAGCTTAGGCATAGGCAATAAATTTTATTTAAGTTGAGGTTTTTTTGGGTTTTTTCTTTGTGGGTTGTTTTTTTTTTTTACTAACAAAGCAGAAGCACAGAAATCTAATCTTACTGAATTTCAGGAACAGCATTAGGAGCAGCAATAAAACAAACTGCATAAAAACTTAAAACAAGCATTAAATTATCATCATAAGCGACTATTATTTGGGGAGGCAAGAGGTGAATAATAAACATTCTTAATCAAAGTTCAACATGCTGTTGAAATCAGATGACAACACAACAGCTTCTTAAAGCAGTACACTGCTAGGAAACCATAATCTTTAGATGTACAATAATTGCTGTAAACCAAAGTTTGTTAAAAAAAGTATCCAGAACATATTTTCTCATATCTACTAAACTCAGCACTTGTTAAAAGAAGCCAAACCGAAGCATAACATAATTTAAACTGATTCTGCTCAAATGAGGAAGGAGAAAACCTTCCATAGCAATAAAAAAGAAACAGCAAGACATGAGAAATTCACGAAACTAGGAAAAACTGATTTGATGCCCTATGATCACTCTATTCCTGGCTGCTTACTTTATGGCACTAACTACCAGCATGTTTACCTTCGACTGCCACACACCCAATAGAAACCAGAGAGAGCACACTCCACCTTCTGTACCCAAATAGTAGTTAATGTTCAACATGTGTGTTACACGGAGAATAGCTCTGCACTGCACGGCTAGACCATAAAATGCAGTATTACATACACAGCTGACAGGAGATTATAACATTTAACTTGTCACTAAATGAGCTTTCCCAGCAAATCCTACCATTCAGACGATAAGGCTGCTGCAGCCAACAAATTGCTGACAAAAAACTTTCTTTGAGATGTGACACTAAAGAGGGAGATAAAAGTGACTAACTCCTTTCCTCTACTAACAGTTAAGGATGACCTGCTCTCCGTCCTTCTGCCTCTTCGTTGCCTGACAGTCGAGCAAGTCAGACTGCAGACTGGTGAATTGGTACCTGTGCACTGAACGAAATGGGTGGTATAGGCAAAACAGAAGTGAATCCTCAGGAATCCCACGTGTCCACAAGCATAAAAGTAGTCTCTAATGAAAAAAAAAGTTCCTATTATAAGAAACTTCTGATTTTCATGGTCTTTTCCTCCTCCTCTCCTTCTAGATAAAAAATGCTTCCTCTGTCAAAACCTGGTACAACATAAAGAATGTAAAACTGATTTAATACAAGAAAATTTTCATAGTAGAACTATTTGGTTGGAATTTAACAAATTACACTTTCTCTACAGACTCTCAACTTGTACGTATTTTTGGAAGCTACACGTAAAACACAAGACAACTTTAAACTAGGAATTGCACTCCTACCTTGCTAGACAGATGGCTCAGAACTGTCAGTAGTAAAAGACCTGCACAACTTCCATCTCGAAAAAGGCAGTATATGGCAACAAACAATACACACATACTATTATATCCAGTTACTACTTTGTTGTTATGAAAGTTACTATAATTGGGAACAGTGATGCAAGGAAAACTGCAAAACCTTGTTTGGTTTTCAGAGATTTCTGTTTGTTTGTTCTTGTTTCTAAAAATTCAACAATTCAAACACTGCCAATTTCTGCTGGAGTGTTCCTTGAAAACCAGGAGAGCTTCTGTGAGCACCACGAAACCTCACAGGCAAACACTGGGGGGTAATTTCAGCTGACCAGCTCACAAACAAAACTACAGCCGCAATCCTGGGTAAAACTGAACTAGTGTGAGGCAGTCACTAGCATTCCCTTTCGCCTCTTTGTCCTGCAAGAAGTTTAGAAAGACTGAATTACACTTGCAGGTTGGGAAGCTCCACGATAATGAGCAACTACTGAGAAAAAGGAGAAGAAAAAAGAAAAGGTGTTTCTCATGTCAGTCAGCCCTGTCCCACCTGACAGTCATGACAGCTTCCTCCACTCCATATCCTGGAAGCCCTTCTCAAATAACCCCCACCCCATCATATTTTCTTTGGGACCGTGAATCATGGCATCAAAGGAAATTCTCACGTTTAAGGAGGACTTTTTGCTGGGTGCTCCCACAAGGACTCAAAGCGGCACGAGTATAAAGCACCTCGTAGAGCCGCAGTGACAGCTGCCTGGCCCGCAGCTCAAGCAGGCTGAATTTTCAGCTGCCAAAGACTTCCAGGCTCAGGGAATCTATGGAGATTCTTGTCAGCTAAAACCTGTCAAAACAAAGATTAACTTCTCTAATTAGAAACTCTTCCAGACTTGACATGTGTATAGGCAAGAGGTTTTAACGTGCTTTTAGTGGGCATGAAGGAAAGGGCAAATTCATGAGCCGGGGACATTTTACACCAACTGGCTCTGCCCAAACAGGCTGATCAGCGCTGATTTTGGCTATTCCAGAACTGTTTGAAAGGTTCTGTCGACGGGCATGAAAAGGGGACACAGAAGCCAGAAAAGTCCCAACGTAGTGCATTCACAGTGCAAGAATGCCATCGACAACTCTCCGAGCACAGACAGCATAGCTGGAGAGCTGCTGAGAAGGCTTGCCCCAAACCGAAGGGTAGTATGTAGCAACCAAGCACAGTGCATTACGTGAACTCAAGTGGGGTGGCTGAAACTGTTGAGTCATACTAGAGACTTCAGATTACAGCATCACAAATGCACTATTAACCGATTTCAGAAATAGGTGAAGTTGTGCTTGGGAAAACAACCTGTTATATAGGTCAGGAGGACATGAAACAGCCTGCAAGTTGACAAAATCATAACAAAAAAAAAAAAGGAAAATAAACTACTGCTAAGAAAAAAGTCAAAGCCAATTAACTGCAACGTGTTGCAAACTGAACAGTGAGGACTAGCAGAAATGAACACGTAGGGCAGATTTAGTTTCTTTTTCTAAAGAAAGCACAGGATTATGTACTCTGCAACAGGTCAATTATTTTTGCAGAGTGGGCTGCTGTGACCTCATGGCCACAAACACCAGGTTTTAGCTCCCGGTAAGTTAGTAAAGGAGTATTTGTAGCTAGCAATCCTCTGCTCTGCAGGCCTGACACGGCTCTGTTCTACTGGCATCAGCATTCCCCGCTCCTTGGCATTTCCCGGAACAGGACAGCTCAGTTTTGCTTGGTTCACTTCCACCTGAGCTGTTTTTAACTCCTTTTTCAAACCTAAAACCAACACTTGATCTGCTGGCCATATTGCTTAGCAGTGAGAACTTGCTTTGCCTTTTAACAGTCATTGGCAAGGTTGTTTTCCAGCATTTCAGACATACTGCAGGCTAAACACGCATAAAGCCATTGGGGCTTCTAAGTAGCCTTAACTCCTGGTGCCCATTATGATCTGTCCTTTAACTTGCTTTCTTGACAGTCAAGCACTCAGTTTCTCACACACATTCACCTGTACTGAAGGAAAGCAATATTTGCGCAATTTTAAGCACAAAACCGCAACTCTTTCTACATTCTTGCAAATCTGTTTCATTAGGTCCCTTGGGAAGAGCGTGGGACAGATATCACCCTGTTTTCCCTCTAGGCTTAGTCACTGGGGGGTATATGACCACAGTGAAGTCATCCTTTGGATTATGACTGTTGTAAGCACACCAGAGTTAGCGCGTATATACAGTGCAATTGCTATGACATCTAACAGCTTCAGCCAAGTAAGCATTTGAGGCCGGTGGCTGGGCTTGCAAAAGCTGCACTAAAAACTGTGGTATCCGTCCCTGCAATAGTGCTATAGGCAGTATTGTCAAAGATGGAAACACTTGATTTCAAGTTCCAATTTCTACTCTGCCACCGAGAGATGACCCCCTGCAGAGGGCATGCTGCTCTCTGCAAGCCAGCCATGACCTTGGTGCCTGCCCCACCCCACCCCCGGGAGACCTAATGAACAGATTCATAAGAATGTGAAGAGTTGCATTTTTGTGCTTGAAATTATGCAAATACTGCTTTCTTTCAACAAACAATAAATTCAGTGTTAAGACTAAAAGAAAGGCAAGTTATTTCTTAGCACATCATACTTCCATGAAGCTAACTTGCTCAAGCTACGTGAAGGTGTTAGGTTATTTTCTTACCAGTCAATCACTCACTCAAGGTTCCAATTCTGGCTCCAAGCTCACTTGAAAATGTGACACTGTTGAAATAACCATTAAGCCTCTCACCCTGTCACAGCAGCAACAGCAGCATTGCTTCAGAGCCTGCTACTGCATGCAAATTATGTTTAAATATAGTATGGACCACAGAAACAAGCAGCATTCCTGAACATGCCCAGAAGAAAATGCAAGTGACCATGCATATGAACTTTTAGCTAAAGGAGAACAAAACTCATCCTAGCCCCTTTGAGAAATCAGCTGGCAACAAGAGCCAGAATCACCTTAACCCCCTCCTGCAAAAAATCCCAAAACAACAAAAAATGCCAAACACATACACACACCACCAAAACCCCAGCCCTTCATCAGGAGACCAAAAAAAAAAAAAAAAAAAAA
>Ga0065711_1011887_pt1 | contig 11385 bp, 9 predicted proteins | sample Hoacrofraction12_FD_59098 | JGI IMG/M metagenome (GOLD analysis project Ga0065711, IMG submission 59098) | Hoatzin crop microbial communities from Cojedes, Venezuela - Epithelial fraction 12 v2 (version 2) | ecosystem: Host-associated > Birds > Digestive system > Esophagus > Crop | place... | reverse complement strand
CCTGGGCTGTGCGCAGCCGCCGAGGCTGTCGTTGTGCGGCGTTACGGCGGTCGTGCGTCCCCGCCGAGTCCGCGGGCGGCACGGTGCGGGGCCGGCGCGTTTGAACCTGCTGCCTGGTTGCGTGCCGCCCGGCTGCTGAGCCAGGAGACGTGAAGCTTTTCTCCCTTCTTGCTGCGAGTGGTAAAGGTGCCGTTAAAAAATATACCCTGAGCTCCCACACAACTGAGCATTGCCCTGTTTCAGGGGGAAAAAACCCACCTGTGGTGAAAGACCCAGTGAAATCACCGAAGAACCGAGTATGCGTATTGTGGCTGCCCCGTCCCTGGCAGTGTTCAAGGCCAGGTTTGATGGAGCTCTGAGCAGTCTGGGCTGGTGGAAGGTGTCCCTGCTCATGGCAGGGGGGCTGGAACCAGATGATCTTCAAGGTCCCTTCCAACTCAAACCGTTCGATGGTTCTATGATTCTGTGATCCCCGCTGCCACGGGAGGAGTGGGCACCTGGAAGGACTTCAGCTGGGGGAGAGACGCTGCACAGCACGCTCACACGCACCCTCCTCCTCCTCCTCACCCCTGTGACCTCGTATGACAGACTTCTCTCTGCATGAAGGAGCAGGGGGGAGTCCAAGGGTCATTTGTGAAGGACTAGGGCATGCTGTTTGTACACAGCGCGTAAGAGAGTCTTTGCCTGCTGTAAGTATTGTTATTGGCTCCAGTTTGGCTGTCAGAGTGAACAGGCATCAGTGGGACGTGCTGAACATCGCTGTGGCCGCTCCATCCCCGCGTGTGCCCTGGTGTGTCTGGCGGAGGAGCGTGCAGCACAGCCGGGTGGGATCTCACAGGCTGTGCCCCCTGAGCTGCACAGCAGGAGTGGGTCTGCAGAGCAAAACAGCCGATGCGGAGAGCCCAGTGCCCGCGTTCACTGAGTGTTGGAGGGGTTTTTGTCACTCGGTCCTGTGGACCAAATGCCAATTAGCCGCTGACATAAATACACAAGTTGTCCTCCTAAGGGTGTGTTTTCTGGTTCATCTTTGTGCAATCGGCACGATTCAGCTCACACCTGCGATGTGATGCGGAGACTCGCAGGGTGAGTGAGGACTGTAGGGAGAGTCTCTTCAGAAGCACGTGATTTAGAAACACTCGTCGCCCTACAGGCATGGGGTGACATGCAGCAGCTGCAGGAGCTGCATGTGGTGGAGCAGACCCATGTGGACCTACATGAGGGGCTTGCCTCAGGTTCCTGACACCAGCGAGCTCGTGGGAGAGCCTCTCCCAGTACTGATGGAAGTTGCTTTGAGAAGTCTCAGGGCACAGTGTCAGCACCTCCAAAGTTACGTGGAGTCTAATTCTGAGGTGTAGCAGGCTTGTGTCTTCCTGAACAATGTTTGCAAAGTGATGGAGAAGTTTTTCTATAGGGAACAGGCAAAAATGGCTCCCTAGCTCATGTGATCAGTCAGAAAATGTCCTCCTGAACCTCATCCTATATGTGATAACAGCACAGGGTCAAGGGGAAGTCGGTAATGCCATGTTTGCTTGTATCTGTGCCATGTATGGCAACTCTAATGAGCAATTGATTGCAGCTACACATGCTATTTACCCAACACCATGGGACATGCTGTAGCAGAGTAGTTGCTGTGCATCTCTTACAAAACCCTAGGATGAGACTATTGCCTTCCTGTTTGGGTTATATTGTGTCAGATTTTTTTTTTAAAGATCGTGGATGCTTTTTGTTTATTTTTGCAGATGTATCATTAGTCTATATGTAAGATGCTGTGCTTGCTACTTAGGGAACAGGGCATGCTTTCAAAACAGCCCTGGGTAGATATAGCCTGGTATTTTCATGTTTTGCATAACTGAAACTTCCTCTTTACTTCCGGTTCAGTGGGTACTATCAAGAGCCTAGCTTGAAGGTAAAGCTTCAGACAACATACCTAAGGAAATATTGAACCATAATGGAGTCCGAGTAGGTGACTGCCAATAAAGAAATAATAGGTTTGCATTTTAAACTTCTAACCACAAAACTGGTGGTAGCTTCAATGCTAATGGACATGGCTTGGGGTACCCTTCTTGTTTTTCTTCTGCTCTGCAACCCAAACCCAGCCAGCAACAGGCCACTCTGGCACTGAAGGGGGCCTTGGCTTGTGACAGCCTCGTGTCCCCAGGCCCCTGCCACACACCACTGTGGTCAGCTCACACAGCGTTGCTTCACACAGAGGCCTGGCAAAAGCTGGCAGCTTGAGCAGGCTGCGGTTTGCACCTCTTTTCTGTTTTTGTTTGTCATCAGTTGTTTTGTGCCAATTAGCTTGCCGCTTTCCTCATTTATGTAGACCAGGACAGCAGTTACCACAGCACATGCATCATGATAACTGTTTTATTATATTTTTCAAAAAACACATTCTTTAGACAACCAGTTGGCCTCACCCTGTTTAAGCCATCTTCAGGGAGGGAGAAAAATAAACTAATAAGACTTCAGCAGAAATTGATCTCTAGAACTGTGGAGATGCAGTAGGATCTTTGCCACAAAATAACAGCTCCCTGCAAAAACTTTCACGGAAAGGGACATAAAAAGACAAACAATTTATTGTAAATACTGAAGTCACATATCTCCATATTTGTAAATAAGTAGTTCATCAACACTGTGGTTTTACTAACCCTGATAAAAAATTAAGGGAAAATAAACACTATTTTTATCATATTTGCTCAGGTAAGGTTTATGTATTCCAGTTCCCTGGATCTGGCCCTCAAAATCAGAGGTACTGGAGTGTTTTGTGACGTGCCAAAACTCTGCATTATTATAGAGACTTCGATGTCTTTTTGGTCTTTTGCAGACATGCAGGTGCTTGCGCCTCCTGCCCTCCGAGCTAGCTGTACAGGGACTGACCAGGACACCCACAGACAGCACTGTGCTGCCACAGGGGCACAGAGCACCTTTGCATCAGAGTTGTTTTTGACCAGATGCCTTTATCACAGACAGAACGAGCACATTCCTGTCTGTAAAAGGTATGCAAATATGCACATGCTTCACCTTTACAGATCAATATCACACCAGGTATGGACTTTATTCTTGTATTTTAACATCCTTGAAGGTGACCTTTATTTTTATCTAGCAAATCTTGAGAGGCAGAGAATACTTGATAGGATGAATAAAGGCAGTATTATGAAATATCTAATGCTTCTTGTGTGTTTGTGGGTTTTTTCAGCCTGTTAAAATCTGTATATGCTGAGAAAGAACTGGAAGAAACATCAAGAAGCTGCAGCAAAAATCACATCTGCAAATCCTTCCCCTAAATGTAGTGACATCAACTTCCACACAGTTTCAAGAAAGCCACAGGGAAAAGGCATAAAAGTCCAGAAAAGTGGGAAGATAGAAAAACAGGGTGTTGTGGAAATGCCAATGGAGGGTGGCTTTTATTCTTATGCTTCTATAATGAGAAGGCAAGGCAGGAAAAAAAGACCAAGCATAACAAATCAGCGATGGGGAGGGAAAAAAGTGGGAAGCGCTTCACCCCACCAAGTGACACAAGTGAACACTTTCCTAAACAGTGTTTCAGTTAAAAATAATTTCTGAAGTCTTCCAAATAAACACAGAAATTTCCTCTTAGAAGCGCATTTCTGAATAAATTCCACTATATTCAAAAAAGGTGCTAGACAGGTGTGTGAAGCACAAGGATATGCAAATATAGATGCACGTGAACCCCAGCACACACTCTCACAGAGTACAATATCTTACTTAAAATCACCTACTGTAGGGCTGTATCAGTGGGAACTGGACTAATGCGGCAATTGATGAGAGACTGCAGTGCTGGGAGCATCAAAGTGGAAAAGATTTGCATGGCTCCTGCTGTGGTAGGCAACTGCACAAGCCCTTTCATAAATTGTTCAAGCTCCATGATAAAATTAGTTAGGATTTGGCCTTGCTTTTAATGGAAGGTAGGAAAAAGTCGAGAGATTAAGACACAACATGGCAGAAGAGAGAAAACCAGGTAATGGCTAGAGGAAAGAAATTAATTCCTTTTACATATTGTGCTACCTGTTCTAAATGCCTCTACCTTCTCAGCTCACACTCTCTATGTTGCACTTACTATTGATGGTTAATCAAAATCAAGCAACAAATGTGTTAATCTTTCATGTTTACTTAGCCATACAGACCAGGAGGTGGTGACCCACAGGGCAGCATTACTAAGATGTTTTCATTTTACATTACACGTTCAAGTATTTTATGTTACCTTTCTGTTATTTTCACAGAAAACAAGGTCTCCTCCATCTGTTTCATTAAAAAAAAATCTAAATGAGCTGCAAAACTATGCCCCTTCTTCCACACAAATAACAAAACCTTAATGTGAATAAACATGCCTTCATAATCAAAGCTGGGCTTGTGATCTAACTGGATAATAATTCTCTTGTAATATCACCAGCTCACAAGGAGTATCAGCCTGAGTATTGTTGGTGCAGGTGTAACTTAATGAATTCAGGCACATTTTATCTGGCACTTAGTTGCTTATATTGGTGTTGGGAGCGTTAGGTCCTTCTATTTTTCATAACAAGCAACACCATTAAACTGCCACAGAGCAATATAAATCAGATTTTTCTTAGACCCCATAAAACAACTAACAAAAATGTTATGATTGCCAGACTCATCGTGTGCTTTTATACATCCACCAAACAGAACTGACTATAACTGGTTTTGTTTGGGTATTATTTTTTGCTGTTGTCTGAACAGTGTATGAAAATTAATGTGGAAATGTAAGACAAATAGTCTAGTCTGAAGGACTCACTCTCAAAGACGTACAGATGATAATAGGATCCTGAACATAGAACAGGATTTCTGTTTGTATGCTTCTCTGCTGCACTGGGACACATATTTTAGTCCAGTTACATGCATGGTATGAGCAATGAGGACAGAAAACAGTGTGTGATTGCAGAGTTGAGTCACATGCCAATTGAGGGCATTTTGGAGTGCATGAGTGTATGGAGTTGATATGCACATGTGTGCGTGCCTAAAATACATACATTATGGTTCAACCTAGTAACATATGTTTCTATTAAGTTGCTGAAGACTGAAAAACAAGAATGGAAATATTGGGAAAAAAGTATCCATTGGTATTTTTCAGAAGTCGGTGTTACTATTGATTATTTATCAGAGCATGAATTTAGTTGTTCAGTTTAATAGGAGTTACAATGTATCGTACAACAATATTTCAGAATTTGCATACTGCAGATAATTTTCCGTCTTCCATTTACTAAAGAGCCATCTAACCCTAACTTGATGCTGCTCAATTGCAGAATTTTATATTACCCAGCTCTCTTGCCTCTCACCAGTGTGACTAACTTTATCTGACCTGCCAGAGAGAAATGAGCAAAATTCACCTGTTTTAAAAGTAGAAAATTTCACACTGCCTTTCATGCTTCATACATGAGTAAGTTTTTCAGCCCTCTGTGAAAACTTCTAAAATGCTCTATTGGAATAAATTCAGCCACAGTTCCCTAGGCACAACTGTTTAAAATAATGTCACTTGCCCTTAGTTATGCCACATTGGCCCAATACATCTGAAAAATAATTATCTTCATATCAGATATTTGCTACCATTTACCAACAAGCTGTAGGAGCTGAAAAATATGATGAACTCTTCAAACCAGTTTAAATCAAACAGCTGCCAGAAAATGCCCAAAATGGAAATCTGCTGCTTTTATAAATGATTTGTAATTAATGTATGAATAAACTGCATATTTGTATTTTCATCAACACAACTGTTTTCCCCAGGAAATCACAGTTAAAAGCTGAAGTGAACATTCCTTTAGAAAGTGTACTTTGTTTACAGAAATAACGTTAGCAGTTAATGTCTGGCAAAGCTTCAAACTTGGAATTACGTTACATTGGTAATTTTAGCTTTATCATCTTAAATAGATCCAGTTTGGATGTAGGAGTACAAGCAAAGTAGGACAGGCCTCAAAGAACTGCCTTTAACCAGGCTTTATTCTATCCCATGAAGCTTTGTAATTCCTTCTGTTATTATTAATAGCTGTTAAGTGCTGACAGCATACTTGGCACTGAATGAAACGCAGGAGCAGACATGGTTCTTGTTAAGGGTGGCCCTCGGGAGGCCATTTACTGTGTGTAACAACAACAACAACTTTATTGGCGTAGTTACCCACTAACACAGCTGCAGCCTGGGTGTCAGGAGATGTCGCTGTTTAGACGAAATAGTGATGTGCACGTGCATGCAGATATGACTCTTTCACGCGTTAATTTTGTCACAGCTAACAAGGCTATCAGCTGAGCAGACAAGGATTTCTGAGGTAGCCAAAGAAAAACTGTGGCCCAGAGTGCCATTTTTGCGGGGTTTTCTCTCTCAGCAGCAGCAGTACAGACCACTGGGACAGGCCAAGCACTTAGGAGCATCATAGTTGCTGGACACACGGAAGTGGAAGGAGGACCGCAAAGGGCAAGTCTCTGCTGCTAGAGGTTATGGCAGATTCAGCCGCAGGATTATAGCAAGTGGCAGAAAAGGACGGGTAAGAATTTCGAGCAGAGGAGGCTTGAAGCTATCTTACATGGATGAATTCCTTTTGAGCCAGCAGATATGGAATTGCTGAAAAAAAATTGTTTTAAAAAAGTATTTTAAATGAAAAAGACTGAGGGGGTGGTGCGGGAGGCAGCTGCAGACACTGAGCCTGAGACACCTGGAGGGAGCTGAGGTGGCTCTCCAGAGTGGAAGGCAGGGTCTCTGCTCTTCTGCTTGCAGGCAAAGCTAGCATGCCCACTGGACATCATCTGTCTACAGTCATGGGCGGAGATGATGCCCAATTCCTCACCGTCAAGGTCCTATGAGATGTCATTGGCCAGTTTTAGCCTAGCCAAGGTCAGAGCTCTGCTGCATCGTCACCTGTGGAGGGTAGAAGAGAGAGAGGAGGGGCGGTGACAGAAAAACTCTGCCGAGTTCACACTTAAAGAAGACTCAGGAGCTTTGCTGCAGAGGTTTACTCCCCAGCTCCCGATCAGGTCGCTGTGCAGTGCCCAAAGCAGAGGAAAAGATGACTGGTGGCTTGCCAACTCAATGAGACTGGTGCTCACGTCCACTGGTGGGTCTGACCTGATGCATAAAAGGAACAAATGCAGGGGTGGCCATCCTCTGCTGTTTTCTCCTTTGGAACTGCCCTGAAACTTTGTCCCTGTGTCCAAGTGCAGCTCTTGATGTTGCAGGTGGTCATGTTTGCTTCTGCTTCTTCAGGGCTCTGCTCTGCTGCTCCAGCCGTGGCCACAACCAACCTTGCATGAAACGAGTCTTACTGGGGGCTTCTAACTTGCAAGCATGAGGGCTAAAGCTCCACGGAACTAAACAGCGCACTGTGTGGGAGGTAAGTTGCCCCTGGGCAACTTACAGATGCTGGTTGGTGATAATGGCAGGAGAAAGTACGTCCAAACAGGTCAAACAGTTCTCTTGAAACTGTTTATCTTAGTTTCACTGTAATTGCCTGGCTGGCTTGTTTCCTGCTGCACAAAACCTTCCCTCCCCCTTAAACGTCACCTGCTCTCCAACATACTCTAACAATCCTGCTCCCCCTTTGCTGTCTGCCTTCTAACACTAATTTCAGATGCATCTGCTTTTTGCATACCTTTGCCTGAAAGCAACCAGATTGCCAGAGAATCCTTAATAACGCTCTGAAAACCATGCAGCTTTAAGGTGTTACAGCTGGGTACTCAAAAAATCATTAATTCAGAAGTCATTAGTTACCCATGGCCATTTAGGCTATAAAATATATGAATGAAACAGATTTTTTAACTTTCTATGGAACAGCCTTGCTTTCCTTACTCCTATACACAATGTTCCCAATGTTGTTAATCTCTGCTTTTGTGTAAAACCATTGATTCTCTCTGCTGTATAACACTTGGGTTTGCAAAGGCTGTTCTCTGCACAGTGCCTAAAGGAGTTATACCCATTTGATCATGATATATTTATAAAAGGAGCATTGGAGGGGGTGGCATGGGGGTAAGGTCTGCAGGAACAGGGTAGTGACTGTGCAGAATGAGCTAATTTCCCCATCGTTCCTCTGCAAGGAAAGTGCTTTCGTACCTCACACAAGAGCAAAGCTGTGATGGTGTTATCTGCAGACAGGCACCGTGGGGTAGATGTTTTCCAATGCCCTGAAAGGATCTGAGATCGTGGGCACCCTGCCCAGATTGCTGGGATCTACTGTGCAGCTGTGGCTGCCATACAAGAGGCGAAAGAGCCGGCGGGGCTAGAGCTAGCTGCCTCAGGTATGGGCAATCATGAGGCAGGGGCAGCAAAGAGGGCTGAACAAACTGTTTGAAAACCTGAGTAAATACTCAAACAGTTCACCCATGATGCTACAGCTGGGCTATGAAGAGTGTCAACGTTGATTTTCAGCTGTGCTGCATCACATTGCAGTGGCTGTGGAGCAGACCTCCTCCCGCCACCTTGCACCACTGTGGCACTGACAGAATCTTAGTCTAAGGAAAGATGAAAGATACAACATGCCAGCCAGTCCAGAAGTGGTTCATTTTCTAAAACATTTTGATTGTGACAGCAGAAGGAATATATCTGTTACAAGAGAGTGAACAGGAAGCACTTCACTACAATGACTGTTGTCTATGTTAAAATAAGGATTTGTATATCCTTGGTTTCTCCTTTCTTTCAAAGAAAAGTCTGAATTAAAAAACTTTGAGATAGAGAAGGTGTCTCCTTCACACTCGCTGTTTACTACTGACTGCTGAATTTGGCATCATCTTTGTTCTTTAATCCCAAGGCCATTCCCAGTCTCCCTCTTCAACAGTGCATCCACTTGACGTGTCTCCTGGTACTGCTGCTTGTTTCCTTCTGCACTTCAGCACAGAATACGCTTGATTTAATTGCTTTCTAACCACTAACTCCTCCCTTATCACACTAAGAAGAGTAACCTTGTGCCTCTACCATAAAAGTAGCTCTTTATTTTGCTGTTGTGTTAGTAAATTGACCAGCATTTCACTTATCCAGTATCATTACAGATACAATGGTCATAAAGGCATTTCAAAGCAGGGTTTGAGAAGAATTAAACTTAGAGTCACAAAGCACCCTAATTAAGGCACAAAATAGGCCTGGCAATCCTCATGGTACTTAATATGTCATCTTCTTCCTATCTCTTAAATGCAATAATCTGCAAACCACCACTATATTGGAGCATTATATCTGCTATAACTTATGTCAACTTGGATCACACACACCCCTTTTTCTTAAACAATGTTTGGCAGCCAACTGAATGTGGAAACTAGACTGTTTTACATTAGTCAGCAATACATTTAAATCATTCTTACCAAATGATTTACTGTGGATTACAAATTCTTATATGGCATTTTAAGTTAATGGTTAGACAAAGTAATATATCACTAAAATGATTGCATGCATATGTATTTTGCTTCAACAATTCTAAATTTCTTCTCGGTTTGGAAGACTTCTCTACTCTTATTTTCCCCCCTTTTTTCTTATTTTGAAAAAAATAATATTTGTAGAAGGGCAGAAGACCCAAACATTTCTGCCTGTCTTCTCCAACTGCTGCTTAAGTCAAGAGGATTTTCCTCCCTGCAAGAGAGTCACATTGTGAGGAGACACTGGTAAGTTGGTTAGTGCTCTTCAGACACGTATTGGCAGGTGTCAGTATTGCATAGTATTTCCACACCTTACTGTGTCCCAGCGGTGGGAGGAAAAGCTGGAGGGAAAAGGATTAAGAGTTTATGTCAAATGAAATAATGAATGAACCATCTGGAAAGACAAAATGTTATGGCAGAATATGTAAAGTGGAGTGTCTCACAGGAAAAAAAACCCACAACTGTTCTCATTCTCCACGTGCAGACATTTCTGCAGACTTCTGAAAACTGTAGGTGTTCTATGACAGTGGAAAAAAGGGATTTGCTGACTCTGTCTAGCAAGTGGACTTTGAAACCAAAGTGAAGGAAAGGTAGAGCACACTAATAAAGCATGGGCTGTTGCATCAGATGCTCACAGGTGACTGGAATCCTTATAAAGAAACAGTGACATAAAATAAATTATTTGTTTATTTTATTGCTGTGGGCCAGGTTCCTGCAAGTGCTGAAAGATAACAAGCAACTTCTCATTTACAACATAAATGAAATAAGGAAGACAATTATCTCTGCTTCAGAGGCAATAAAAATAAAGGAAAACATCTATCAGTGCAAAGTTACTTGTGAGTAACTGCACGCACATCAGGACTTGCAGTCCTAACCCTGTAGCCTGTTGCATGCAAACAGCTGCACAGTTGGTTTCACTGGGTCTGTGTGTGGCTGCAACAACCCATTCCTGTGAGTCTCACGCTTGGCATAGTAAAAATAGGCAAGATACACGTTGCATACTCGTTTTGGCACCGACCACATCTTTCATCTTCAATTTCAGATGGTTGAAAAATAACGGACAGGATTACTGCAATGTTTATTTCATTAATAGATGCCCTTAGGTCTTACTCAAAGCATACAATGAATAAAACAAAATAAGTGCCAGAAAAGAAGGAGTGACCTGATACTTATTAACTTCTACTTGGACTTCCCTGTCCCCTCCTCAGGTTTCCAACAAGTTCTGTAACAGATCAGACTCTGTACGCTCCTCAAAGAAGTCTGTCCCAGATCATACCACAGGTGGTACACAATTTCCACCATCCTGACTCTTCACTAAAAGTTTTCTGAAGATCAGCACCTCTCTCCACCTGCAGCAAAGACAGAGATGCTGGGTCTTCTGCCTCAGCCAATGCCAACACTCAAGAGATGACATGAGGAGAGAGTTGTTTACTGGGACAAGATATCAGATCATCAGACAAGGCCAATGCTTTGTGTTGGCCCTAGGACAAAACTGAGAATCACTGCAAATCATAAATCATAGGCACAATGTTGTCTGATGGAAAAGTATATTGAAATGGATGATATTGGTGAGGAGTGTCCGCTAAGAGTGTTCAAGACAAATCTAATCCCGATGCAAACAAGGTAGCGATGTGAGCCTACTGGGAAAAGAAATCACAGATTCCATAGAATCACCAGACTGCACTACAATTAGGAATGAAAAGTGTCACAAACTAGGGGCGACACAGTCATTCTGGACTGAAATCCAGAATTCAGCGTGAAGTGCCCAGGTTGCCTGTAGAGTGCACACACAGCAAAGAAGAGGGCCCAAGCAGTTACCAGGTGGAGCATGGAGCTGTACAGAATGGGCTAACAAAGAACACTAGGGATGGGGGAGAATGTGAAATCTTGTCAGACCTTCTGCAGTTTAAGCACCTGATGGAGATTTCTGTAGGAAGCAGACTTCATCTACATGAGTAATACGGCCTGGTACCCTCTTTGGATCATACAGTCCACACAGAGCACGGGGTTTATCTCAGATGAAGGAAA
>Ga0065711_1049274_pt1 | contig 11386 bp, 8 predicted proteins | sample Hoacrofraction12_FD_59098 | JGI IMG/M metagenome (GOLD analysis project Ga0065711, IMG submission 59098) | Hoatzin crop microbial communities from Cojedes, Venezuela - Epithelial fraction 12 v2 (version 2) | ecosystem: Host-associated > Birds > Digestive system > Esophagus > Crop | place... | reverse complement strand
GGTGACGGAGCACTGGAACAGGCTGCCCAGGGAGGTTGTGGAGTCTCCTTCTCTGGAGATATTCAAGACCCTCCTGGACAAGGTCCTGTGCAGCCTGCTGTAGGTGACCATGCTTTGGCAGGAGGGTTGGACTAGATGACCCACAGAGGTCCCTTCCAATCCCTACTATTCTGTGATTCTGTGATTCTGTGATTCTGTCCCTGCTCGCTGCGGGGGGGTTGGACTAGATGACCTCTAGGGGTCTGTTCCGACCCAAAACTTTCTATGATTCTATGATTCTATGATTCTAAAATTGTACAGAACAGACCACATCGAGTCACCTGATTTCCATTTCTCAGATCAACTACACAGAGCACATGTTCTGAACCATACTCTGGTGTTTGATAGATGTGCCTCATTTCCCTCTAACATGTACAACTTTGGTAGTTGTAGTAGTGGATGATAGGGAAACATAATTTGTTTAAAATGCAGAGAAAAGGAAGTGTCTTAGGTCCAGCTGGTAGCAAAATTGGATATGCAGAACATGAAAATCTGTGTTCTTGCTTTTTCTTTTACACTTGCCTCCACAAACACACGAACAGAGCAGCAGCTAATCTCCCTGCTCTTGCTCAGACTAGATAAGTGTTCATTCAAGATCACCTGTATGCTTTCTTGTAGTTTACCTTGTATCTTAATATCTTTACTTTTCACAGGAGAATCATGTCTATTAATTAATTCTCAGAATAAGTATCCACAAAACACACTGCACACACAAGTCCAAATCCAAAGAAAATGAAATACATATCAAGTTACAGAATCAAATGTAAAAGCACAAGGGAAGAATATTCAGGCCTCAGCTCTCAAATGCAAAATTTTGTAAAAAACCTATTTAAAAATATGTTCTCTGTGTGTATGTGTGATATACATGTGTGACACCTTCATATTGTGTCATATAACTTCTCCACTCTTTATGAATGACGAGCCAACTAGTGTGGTCATAGTCCAGTGAAGTAAACACCAGCAGACAGTATTTTTCCCCACAATGTGAACTGCAGATATATTTGCTTTTCAAAATACAAAAGATTTAATTTTTTAAAATAGCCAGGAAACTCGGAGAATGACAGAGCTACTAAATAATTAAAACCAAAGCAAGTCTTGTCCTTAGTGGATAATTGGGATAGTTGTAGGATAAGAGACTCCCAAATAATTGCACTCCAGACAGCTCTTCCTTGGGAGGGCAGATGCACCAAACTACCAAGATAAAGAGGCACCAAGAGGGCAACAAGACCAGAGAAAAACAACTTTGAAGGACATGGTACACACGATCTTAGAACTGAGTTTGTGCAGAAACAAAGGTCAACCAGCGGACACTATGATGAAGAGTATGAGCCTTCATCTGAAGACCCCTGACGACCACCAGAAGACCCCAACAGACATGCGTGAAAGACATTAACCTATGCTAGTTAGTTCTCGGAAAAGCCATGGATATGCTAAGCATTTCTCAGAAATATAATGAATATGTATATTGTGATTGTATTTAACTTGGAATGAAAAGGATGTTTGGCACGCATGTTTGGAGGAGAGATCCCCCGTGTGCCTGGCACCGTAATAAAGGATGCCTGCTTAACAGTATACATTGTACTGTTAGGTTATTACTGGGTCTTCAAATCAGTTGGAACCTCAGATGGGACCTACTCTGTTCGGCTGCGGGACCTGGTAAGAACAGGAGCCCCTTGGGCGCATTCGGGAGCTTTTTCACAAAGGAGCTCCTCGTCATATCTGGATCACTGCGGGAACAGGCAAGGACCATCCGTGAGTAATGATATTCTTTTACTACTACTGGGATCGATCAAAGGTTAGGGACTCCCATAAGTCGTAATCTGATTATGCGGGGAGAGTATACCAAGCTGATGCTGCTCTCTCTTGCTCCTGTCGCTTGCTTGCTTGCTCACTTGCTTACTTGGCTTCAGAATAAGGGAAACTAGGTTGGAGGAAAGAAAAAGTCTGACTGATTTTTTTGCAACAAGAGAAGGTATAAATGGCCACGTATGTCAGAAATAAATGTATTCAATCTATTCTTAGACATACATATGTCCAATACTCTCCTCCCCCTCAACAGGACAGGGGGAGGAAGTAAGACGAAAAAGCTTGTGTGGGAGGTAAAGACAGAGAGATCACTAACCAGCCCCCCTGCTACTGACACCTTGACACCTACACCAAATGCAGTATGTGAGTGTGTAACTGTGTGTGATGGGACAGCCAAATCCGTCTGAGCTAGCCTTTGCCCCAAACTGATAATGCTAAGGAGGAACTCCAGGACAACCATCAACCAGATTAAACAGGAACCATGAAATTAGAAAGAGACTATTGAAAGTTCCTGAAAAGCAGTGTAAAACAAATCGAAATTTGTAGGTGTGGGGAGAGGCCTTGGAGCTGGACAAGAATTAGTGACCTTCATTGGGCACTGCCAGGCATCACCCCTTGGCATCTCCATCCCTGCCTGGGCCAGGCCAAGCAGCTCCCCGTGGGGTGCAGGAGTGCCCTGTACCCAGCCAGTGACCCACAGCACGGGGGTGGTGTGGGGGCACCTCCTCTCACTATGTGCATAGGACCACTTGGGGCACCTGCCCATGCCCCCAAGCAGGGGACAACCTGGGGGACCTGCACCCACACAGCAGGGAGGAAAATGCACCTGCACTGCCGGGTGCAATGATGCATGTAAGTGTGGGGGGCGCATTATTTACAGAAGGGTTTTTGGAAATCTGGAAGGCTATATTAACATTTTTCAAGCATCTGGGACTGTGGCTCATCTGTTGAGTCACCAGTATTGATCCTGAGTATATAGTTCACTGATTGCCAGTTAACTATGTCATTAATAAATCAATACACCACTTTTTTCCTGATTTGATTTAAACCACAGGAGTTGAGCAGTTTTTCCCTGTGACAAATATGATGTACTGCTACACAGATTCAGAGGCCTGAGTCCCACAAAGGAGGATGCAAGACCACACATCCATAAATAAATAAAGGCTCTTAGCTCAAGCAGTTCAGCAGTGGCAAGGTTAAAAATAGTGGAATATGGAGGGTATACAGCTCTAGAAACCACAACCTCTTATTATAACACCATTGCTAGTGAGAGCAATTTGAAAAAAATTTACAGCATCTTTTGCAAACAGCAAGACTCGATATTCTTAGTTGTTAATTTTTTCATTTTATTGAAATACCATGTTTTCTACCTGTCATTCACTGTTGATTTATTAGGAAGCTAAAAGGTTCATGACTATTTTGGCTTTCGTAAGAACAGAATGGTTTTCAGTTACTGGTTTTGAATGTCAGTGCTTTGTTGCAGAGTATGATTTCAAACTGGCAAGTTTGGTTATCCAATGCAAGAAGGGTATGCAATGGTAACCACCATGTAGAATAGATGGGTTAAATTGAAGAGAGGGTGTTACATCAAAATCTTCAGCTTACTCTAGGAACAAACCACTCCTATAACAGGGCACAGAGTCAGCCCAACAGAGATATTACTTAGAAGGAAAACCTGAACCATGCTTCTCACTCAGAAATCAAATGTGTATGAAAAATTGTCTTAATATTTATCAGGCAGAAGCAACAAAAAGCCAAGAAAGATAACTGAATTTTAGAAAATAAGCTACTTAAAGTATAAAAAATTATACAGAATATTTCTGCCTTGAATCGTTCCTAGTAGAACAAATTTCATGTGAACAGGCAAAATTTCCCACTGCTTCCAAAACACAGAACCGAAGACATTCCTATTGATATCCCAGATCCTAAACAGAGACTGTGGGGCAATTTGGTAGTTAATAGATAATTAGACCTCATCTCTTAAAACATCTTTCTGTTCTACAGTAGGCTTTAAGAGAAATGCTTGAAGGAAGAACAAAACATTTTCTGTGATTAATTTTCATACCAAAAAAATGAAACCAGAAATTAGACTGTCTCTCAGGTAATATTTAAATCTAGAAAAAACATAAACAAATATGAATTAATTTTGCTTCTTCTGTATATATTTGTTGATAATTGCAACCCAGGGTATTCAACATGAATACAAGAACATAAGAAATTTTAATTTGGAAATAATTTAATTTCATAAAGTTGATCTTAAATAAACGCAAAAGAAACGTTCAAAGTTGAGAATTTTTTAAGCATTAACGTCCAACTTTCTACCAAATAATTATTAAAAATATTTGCTTTTATTTTTGACACAATCTGTTCTTGACAGTCAGTCATAGGGAAAAAATGTATCTGTAATTATGATTTATTTTCTTGCCATTTCAGTTCTGCTGCTCTTCATCACTAGATAAAAGACATATTTATTGTCTGATGTGCTGAAAATCTCAGTTATAAATGACATCCTTCCTTTCAATCTAAAATATTATAATTAATTTATTAGTGATAGAGCAAGACCAAAAAGTTTGATGTTCTATTTACATTCAGATGAGAAAAGAGTCGGGTGTTTAATTGTACTTTGACTTCAAAATCCAAACAACTGGAAAATGTACAAGGGGATGAAAAGTCTCCTTTAAAGGGGCTTCTGCCTGCAATTTTAATACTTCTGCCTAACCTCTGAGCTAAAGAACTATTTCTGTCAGATTTTGAAATCTGAATTCTATAATGCTATATTCTACAGAGTGAGAATTGTAGAATTGTTAACATATTCATATATATGAGATATATTCGTCGTTTCACCCCTCCATCTGAGACTTCTATTCAGATTAAAGTGGAAAAAAAGTGAAAAGAGGAAACGGCATTTCAAGGCCAAATTTATTGTTATTGTTTAAATGCATCACAACTGTTGAATCTGAACATAGCTCGCATTGAAAGAAATCTGAATAAATGCCATTTTTATTAGCACTATAAGCAGTATCCTCTGTGGCATATCAGCAGGCACCCTGGAAAATTCAATACAAAAATGCTACAAACTGATTCAGCACTTTTGTAGCAAAAGAAAGGTGAAAATAAAGTATCAGAATAATAATTAAGTACTACGTCTAAAAAATTTTTCCCTGTAAGGTTGACTGACTGTTCTGCAGAAAGCTTAAGCTAGTCTCAGCCTACTGAATCTCAACTTGCTCTTGGCTACCAGTTCCCAATCTTTTTCTTGTGTCAGCACAAGCCATTATGCAGTCAGGCACAGGGCTATGTCCTACCGGTCCTACTGAAGAATATTTTTTTTCTGCATTAGTTTTTAGCAGAATGAACTGTCTGAGTTGGCTGATGTTGCGAATCCTGATTTTTGCAGCTGACTGCAAAGCCACACAAGTGATACTGGCAGGAACACATCATGGAGAGCAGGCTGAGAAAAGCACACTGTGAAATCCCTTCTGGAGATAGGCTAGAACCAAGTCTGCTTTTTAAATCAGCTCTTTTCTGAACTACGTAGACCATCACATCATCCATATCACATAGCTCCTGTGACAGTGTGATAAATAATAAGTGCAAGTCTGATAAATATATTATGCTCTGTCATGCTCTGCATACGAGAACAGAAGTGTGTACAATATAAAAATAGGTCTTGGAAGGCAGAGGATTTCTTTGCATTGTAAAAAGAGTTGATTTTGAAAACAGATGTTAAAGAGTATTCCAACACAGCTTAGATTAGGATTGACCTTGTTAAGAAAGCAACTTTGCAACAAGTTGAAATTTTGTATTTTTGTTTTTCTAGAGTCACTAATACATGCATCTGCTTCTTAAGGAGCATAAGATGGAAACAGATCTTAATTCTCTGACTCAGTTCCTTGCCATTGAAGACAACTATGCTACACAATCATTTTCAGGGTTTACGAAGCTCAAATTTTCAAGAAATTTGCTAGGTTTGTTGTCCCCAATGCTCCTATGAGGAGAGTTTTAACCCAGATTTCAGTGTTAACTGGTAATATATAATGTTGAATAGACAAGCTGAATACCTCCACATAGTTATCGAGTACTGTTTTGAAATGCCAGACCAACAAGGAATCCTCCACTTTCCTCCTGCAAATCACAGAAATGTCTCTTGCATGCTGTAAATCTTCTTCTTCCCTACAGGTTCTGTGGCTAAAAATGGCTCTTCCGTGTTTCTGTCTCTTCAGCATGATACTTTTCTCTCAGAATTTCTTCGAGTTCCTCCAGAATCTCTCAACTTCAGTGATTTTTCAATGCACAGCAACTATACTCCCTTTCTTTGGTCTTCTGGGTATTTAACTCTTCCTAAACTCTGGTGTTTTACAAGAAACTATCTTCATCCCAAATGCGTTCTCATCATCGGTGTGGTTTATTTAGATACTGATGAAAATAATTAATCTGTCACAGGAAGACATAACAGCCCTATTCCCTTCTCATCTCTTCCCAGCGCACCTACCAAAAACATTAGAGGTAGTTTAGGGTAAAGAGAGGTAAGATATAAAGATAGAATCATGTCATAAAATCAAACTGGAATTCATGGAATATGTAATTTTCATAATGCATACTGACTTTACTTTCCCATCAAATAATTATATGACATTAGGATATCACCAGGATGTTCAACAAAGGTTTTGCAAATGAAAGTATTAGAAGCACTTTTCAAAGAAATGTTTTCTTCTCTTAACTTTCCCAGATCCAGATGTGCACAACAATATCAGAAAAATAAAGAATTGTACAAGTGCCTTTTCTCAAAGCCAGCAGGAGGTACAGCTTAATCAAAATTTATTATCATTTTGATTATTCTTTCACTGGTTGTACTTCCATACAATAGAAATAGTACTACATAATTTTAAATAATTTAATCTTTTCTGTAATTTAATCATTGAATCAATTATGTAAATCAAATGTATCAATTTCTTCTCTGAAAATTTTAAACTGCTTGTAAGACCCACACAGAAATGGTTACAAAAAAAAGAAAAGGAAAGGAAAGAAATTCATATATGCTAGACTTCACCATATTCATGTGAAATATTTGATGTTATCCGTATTCTACTGCAAAAAATCCCACTCCTTCCTGAAATTAGCAATGTAGTAAGTAAAAGAAACATAAATCAGGAAAGAAATAATTAAAAAAAATAGAAGTATTAGCATAGTTTTAGTATAAAAGAAATTAATTATAAAGAAAATGTTACTGTCTTATGTAATAGTGACATTACATATTGCTACATTGGTGTGTAATGCTCCTTGCTACTCTTTAAAGTGTGTATTTGGAAACTGTTGTCCTACAATTACTCAGGAACAGGAGGTATAAAATATACACCTTGAATGGGAAATAGTCATGGAAAGAAGAAAAAGCTGACATTAATCTTCCTGAATCCTACATCTCCTTTCTGTTTGTATCCAAGCCAGCCACTAAAGTGAATTCTTCTAAGGCTTTTGATTCATTATTCATAGTGATGTCTATTGTTGGCTCACCCACATACAGTACAGCTCATGTCTCACTTTGCAGCTTCTTGGAACAAAAAACACAGGGAAGGTGGCAAGAAAAAATACTTTTATGGACTTTCAAAAGGATAAGTTAGATTTCGTTTCCTCTTATGCATGGGCCGTGGAAGGGCCAGGTGAAGTCCACAGTCCTGGGCTGGTCTGTATTCACATATTCAGGAGCAGAAAGTTGCACCTTTGGAAGACATCATTTTCAAAACGCTTTCTCTTAGTCTTCATAAATTTGGACAATTAATTTACTGTCCATTTTATGACAATGATTTTCAAACACTGGAAAGCATAAATCCTAGCACAGATTGCCCTCAGATCACCCTCTGCATCATCTACCTACCTCATCTTTGCTTCACCCAGGCGCGACAAAATACCAAGCTCTGAAAGTTCACTTGTTTGAATTAACAAATTGCAATGAATCCTGACAGAACAAATAAAACAGGTCGTCTGTATGAAGTGTGCATTTCAGTCACCTTAAAAAAAAAAACCTTCAAAATCTGTAACGCATCTTTCATACTTGTGAAAGAAACATTATACTCACCCTTCACAGGTGAAATATTGCATATTTATAGTGACGCATTGAGCCACATTCAAGCATTCTGGAGGGACAAAGGTAACAAAACTATTTTTTTCCCAAGTACTTAAGAAAACAGAGCTGAAAATTCCTGAACACAAACTGATAATTTTAATAAGGAATTCAATACCTATGCTGTAGTGATATTATGAACACCATGACTGTTATTAGGGAAGTGCTAACAGCAACTTGCATGTTGCATGGTTATTAGGATACCTTCATCTGTTTTAGTTTCAAGGAAAAAAATGTTAAATTCCACATTGGATTTTGGCAGTTTGTTTCATGTTCTAGTCATTTAACATACATAAAAATCTTTAAATCTGTGTTTATCAGTGTGTAAAGTATTAAAATCACTGAAATAAGATATGGTGGAAATTAAAAATACCATTTTCTGGCACTTCTATACACATTAACATTTTCACTTTCTGCAAAAACCTAGACATATTTGTCTTTCATGAACTACCACAAAAAAATACACATAAGCAAACCAAAACACTCTTTGCTGAAGATCAATCAGTTGTATGATACAACAAATCATTGTAAATATTAAGGATCGGCAAGGCATGCAGCTGTGGCAATGGTAAGTTCTGTGGTTGAGCACTAGACCGAGGTGTGCAGGGGTGTTCCCGGGGCCAGGAAACCTGAGGAAGAGCAGAGAGCCCCAGCAGGAGCCAGCAGATCTTGTAAGAGAGGCTGATGCAGCTTGGGTGTTACGAGCAGGAACAGCAGGAGCTTTAAACTGCCCTAGGGAGCACAAGCAACGAGAAGCATTGTGAACAGGCCGTGTGAACGTGGATGGAGAGGGCGCAGCAGTTTGCCCAGCAGTTCGTGCACAAGGATGCATGAGAAGGGCCATGAAGTTCACACAGAAGGACACACAAGAAGCGCCACGCACCCAGGTTGTAGGCCCACTGCCCGGGGAAGTGCTCCAAGTCTCTGCCAGAATGGTGGGCTCTCGCCTCAGAGTTAAAACCAGTGCTTCTACAGCAAAAGTCCCTGAGATGTCTGGTGGTTCCACCCAGATGGAAGTGGTAAAGAAGGATACTTTAGAACAAATGGTAGGTTTCAATGAGTGCCCAGACCCTTCTCCTGAAGAAAAGGTAAGTACCTGCAAAAGATGTGCACACATTGGTGATCTGTTGCGTCAGGTGGCCGAGTTGCAAGGCTGTGCAGTAACAGAGAGGCCAAGATGGAGATGGGGAAGTGGCTTCAGAACCATGCTCCTGTGGTGGACATCACAGAGAATGAGGCACCCTGGACCATGGTGGCCCACAAAAGCAGGACTCTGCTTCAGAAAGAAGGCTGTGCTGTCATTCAGCGAGACCTGGACAGGATGGAGAGTCGGGAGGAGAGGAACCTGATGAAGTTCAACAAGGCCAAGTGCAGGGTCCTGCATCTGGGGAGGAATAACCCCATGCATCAGTACAGGCTCAGGGCAGACCTGTTGGAGAGCAGCTCTGTGGAGACGGACCTGGGTGTGCTGGTGGATGACAGGTTGACCATGAGCCAGCAGTGTGCCCTGGGTGCCAAGAAAGCCAATGGGATCCTAGGATGCATAAAGAAGAGTGTGGCAAGCAGGTCGAGGGATGTTCTCCTTTCCCTCTGCACGGCCCTAGCGAGGCCCCATCTGGAGTACTGTGTCCAGTTCTGGGCTCCCCAGTTCAAGAAAGATGAGGAGTTACTGGAGAGAGTCCAGCCTCCATTGCGAGGATATTAAGGGGACAGGAGCTTCTCTCCTACAAGGAAAGGCTGAGGGAGCTGGGCTTGTTTAGCCTGAAGAAGAGAAGGCTGAGAGAGGACCTAATAAATGCTTATAAATATCTGAAGGGTGGGTGTCAGGAGGATGGGGCCAAACTCTTCTCAGTAGTGCCCAGGGACAGGACAAGGGGCAATGGGCACAAACTGAAGCACAGGAAGTTCCATCTGAACATGAGGAAGAATTTCTTCCCTCTGAGGGTGATGGAGCCCTGGAACAGGCTGCCCAGGGAGGCTGTGGATTCTCCTTCTCTGGAGATATTCAAGACCCGCCTGGACGCGGTCCCGTGCAGCCTGCTGTAGGAGACGCTGCTTTGTCAGGGGGATTGGACTAGATGATTTCCAGAGGTCTCTTCCAACCCCTACCGTTCTGTGATTCTGTGATTCATTTCCCACCCTCCAGTGTTACAACCAAAACCAGATATAAAGCTTTATTAGCTATAGACACTGATGAGCAAGGTCTACAAGGAGAAACTGTACCAGCAGCACACAGTGGATACTGCCAGAAGAAAGAAAGCGTGCTCATTATGCATAACCTTTAAGGGGCACAGAGATACCCATCTGCCGGCCTGACAGGGAGTCACAAGAGATATGCTGACGTCTGGGAGCTAAGGTCCAAGGTGTTGCCAAGAGGGTTCCACAATTTCTCACGAGCACAGACTACTATGCATTGCTACTCTGTCATGTGGGTATGAATGACACCGCAAGCCAGAACCTGGGCAGAATCAAGGAAGACTACAAAACTCTGGAGCGCAAGTAAAAATTGTTAGTGACCAAGTTCTCTTTTCTTCCATTTTACCAGTTAAGGAGTGCAGACAGAAATAGATGTACAATGCAAATAAACTTCTGGCTTTGTCACTGGTGCTGTCATGAAGGTTTTGGCTTTTGTGGTAACAGGACATTCTTTGGTGACTACAGCCTGTTAGGGAGGGACCTGTCTAGAAGAGAGAAGGGAATCTTTGGCAGCAGGCTGGCCAACTTAGTGAGGTGGGCTTTAAGCTGAAGGACTTGGGGAGGACATAGTCCAAAGCAGCAATGCTCATGCCATTGCAAACAACTGGGGAATAAACCAGGCCAAGCAGTGCAGCGACAAAGGCTCCTTAGCTGCCTCCCAAGATGAGAAACAGAAGACTAACCACTTCATATGTATGTATACCAATGCATGCAGGCTGAGGAACAAACAGGAGGAACTGGAGCTCCACGCCCAGTCAGAGAGTTGTCACAGGAATAACTGAAACATGGTGGGAAAACTCACATGACTGGAGGATCATGACAGAGGGCTGTAGGCTGTTTTGTAAAGACAGGTAGGGAGGAAGAGGAGGATGATTTGTGCTTTATATTAAGGAGCACCTTGAATGTATAGAAATCAACTGCGGTGATTGTGGAAGCTCTGTCAAATGCCTCTGGGTCCAGATTGGAGGGGTCATCCCCAAGGAAGAAGTCACAGTAGGCATCTGATACCAACCTCCAAACCAAGAAGACAAGGCCATTGAAGCAATATTTGGGTCACTTAAGCAAGCTTCAGGTCAACAGAACCTGGTTCTTATGGGTGACTTCAGCTACAGAATCACAGAATCACAGAATCACAGAATAGTAGGGGTTGGAAGGGACCTCTGTGGGTCATCTAGTCCAACCCTCCTGCTGAAGCAGGGTCACCTACAGCAAGCTGCACAGGACCTT
>Ga0065711_1009250_pt1 | contig 11386 bp, 7 predicted proteins | sample Hoacrofraction12_FD_59098 | JGI IMG/M metagenome (GOLD analysis project Ga0065711, IMG submission 59098) | Hoatzin crop microbial communities from Cojedes, Venezuela - Epithelial fraction 12 v2 (version 2) | ecosystem: Host-associated > Birds > Digestive system > Esophagus > Crop | place... | reverse complement strand
GCCGTGAGTGACAGCCGCCGGCCCGGCCCCGGCGCCGCGCTCTGCAGGCCGGCAGCTGCCGCGGGCCCCGCCGCGCCGTTGTTGCCGTGATGTCCCTTGCTGTCCTCCAGCCGCCCGCGGGGACAGCCCGGGGTCGGGGGCTGGAGAACTCCCCGCAAGGACGGCTCCTGCTGGGAAAGCGCCCCCGGGGAGGAAGCGCTCGGGGCAGCCGGCGTGCCCGGAGTACCTGCCCCGGCCTCCCCCTTTCCCGCAGGGAAGGGCTGACGGCTGCCAGCGCGGGCAGAACGAACAGGAGCCTGCAATTAAGAGCCAAGGAAAGACGTTTCCTCTGCGTGGTTTTTATTTTTCTTCTTTTTTTTTTTTCGTCTTCTTTTGACATTTGCAAAAGCCCTTGTTGCAAGCTTCCTGTGCAAAAGCCTGCCTCCACCACAACCACAGCAAAACTCCCGGTGATTTGATTTTTGTCCCCCTCCCGTATTGAATCAGCATGTTAGAAGTGTGATTACAGCACCCATCACATTTAAGCACGTAAATCTATTAAGCACTGAAGTAACCACAGCCATGCAAGTCTGCTGAATCACGCAGCTCAGATTCCCAGAACAATTGCAGATGTTAAATCATACCTCAGTACCAGAGCAACCTTATATCCTGCTGGAGTCTCCCAGATGCCACGCTATGCTAGAGGGCTCTTACTGACAAAATGGCGCCTGTGGGCCTGCGAGATTTGGCTCAAAGCAGGGCACACCGAAGGGCAGGTCGAAGGTTTCTGTAAGTGACAGTAATGAAACCCTGCAGCTGCTGCGTGTTGAGGGTGCACGTTAACTGGTGAATGTCACTGCTGTAATGGCGAGGCTTAAATTTCAGCTCACTTGGTGTAATTTTATGTCTTCGCTTTGCAACTGATGCTTCCCTGAGAGTGGTCAGAAAACAGTTTTCCTATGAGAAACAAGAGGGGAAAGGACACGGATTAAAAGAAATATCAACCTTGCCAAGACATTTTTAGACCTGTTAAATGTATTCTGCTATCGCTTTACCAATGAGCTTCAAAGTAAAATATCTAGAGCAAGTGGAAAGTCTCCTAGGGAACTTGATTGACAAGGACATTTTGGTAATAGTTCCAGCTCAGGAATGTCACCGTTCCACAAGGATCTCCCACCTGGGTCCAACCATCAGCTAGAACAGGAGCTCCCAGCACCCTGCCAGATCTCATTCTGTGTGCAGAAGGAGACATAACTGTCTGGCTTGTCTACCATGTCCTCATGTACCAGTCTTAAATCCCTGGGCTGTCACCAGTATGTGAGAAGGCTGACTTTCAGCAGCGGCACAAAGCTGCACTTTCTCGGAAGTGCAGCAGCAGTGTTTAGATAGATCCTGGCTTTGACGTAAGGGAACGGTGGCCGGACCTTGATTGCAAACAGAGCTCCTGGGACTCTTTAGATAGGGTAGTTCAGCTGCGCCCTGCGGTCTGGGAAGTGCTGGTTGGCACAAAGCTGAGCAACTTCCTGCTAAAATGTTTTATCCCCGCACTGAGCCAGAATTCAGGTGTGCTGCTTTTCTCTGTTTTCCCACAGATGTGCAGGTAGTACCAGCAGTTACAAGGGCATTTGAGGACTCATTGCACTCATTCCTCTTTCTCTCCACAGTGCTTTTAAAAACAGTAAGAAAATAAGAGTAAGTTTGTTATTGCCTTCCTCTCCTCAATGTTGCTTTGCTCATGGACTCTCTTTGCAACAACTATTCCTTCAGCCAAGCAGAGGGGAATTTTGCAGCTTTTTCCAGTGTTCTGTCTGGAGACATGACATTTTTTTTCTTCCCATGGTTTCCTGTTACAAAATGGCACTTCTTCGGTGGCTAGGGACTACTGGAGCTGTGTCTCAAATATAAAGCTTGATTTATGACTTCACTTAGCCCCAGTGACAGACTTCGTTTGACTGCTGGGCCATGCAAGCTCCTCTGTCACCACCGGGGCTGTATGAAGGCTGCTGGGGACTGCTCCATGGCTCACGGGGCTGCAGTCCCATCACGGGACACAGCTCTGGACACCCAGCAGCTGCATTGCAGGGATACATAAAGAAATATGCAATCTCTAACATTTCTCCTTCATGAGGCAGCATTAGCTAGTGTGGCTTGAAAGTATTACTTGGAGGTCTGTGTGCAGACAGAAACAGGAGTGCAAAACTGATACATGATGAATACTTATAAATCTGGGGGTTTAGAAACAGAAAATACAGTAGGAACCTCCTAGAGTTGGTCAAGGACACTTTTTCCTTTAAGTACTATTTGAAGACAAATGCGTTTCATTGTCTATTAGCCTTTGGACAAGAATTTCCAGATGTGTTAATCTTGTTCTAGTCTCCATCTCCTCCTCTTTCTGCATCAAAGTTCTTGAAAGTGCAGATGTTTTGTGTGCACCAGCAGTACTCACAGAAATTAAACATGCCATCTCCTATCTGCTTTCTCTCACCACCTCCCCTTGCCACAGGCACCCACCACTCAGCTACCATTGCCCTTGAGACAGTTGTTAAGCCAGGTTACTATCACTGACTTTCACTCGGGTTTCATATACGGAAATAATCCAGCACAGGAGAGCAAAAGCAGCATGAAGATCTGTTTTGTAGTGGGACACCTCTTAACTCGACTTGCAGCACAACAGCCCTTCGTCAAACTACTCTGTAGCCAGCCTAAACGACCATGCTTCCCCAGCACTCTTAGGGGCTGATGAGAATTTGCACAGGTTCTCCAGGATACAAGCCTCCCAGGGACAAGGTATTTGTATCGCATGAGGCCTTTCCACCCCCCGTCTGCCATTAGATGGCAGCAACTGAATGCGGAATGAGGGCAGGCAGCTATGCAAGTCCCCTGGCTGGTGCAGCTATTTCAAGCTTTTCACTTCTAGGTCAATGGTTCAAAGCTGCCCTAGGTCAGGAGGGGCCAGAGATCTTTACAATCCGACAGCTGCTCAGCGCCCTGTGCGAGAGTAGTTCGTGGGCTTCTGTTTCTGATCTTGTGGACGAGTGTCGATCTCATCACTGGCACTAATTGGCATTAATTGGCACCCCTGCTCCACATACCAACAAAGAAGCGGAAGATGCTCCAGAAAGACTGAATTCTCCTCCCTGCACACCAGATGATTTGACAAAGAGGAGCACTCATCTCTGTGCACAAGCCTGCTCTCGGTAATGAAGCCAGAAGAACATGTTGGCCCTTTTCCTTCTGTAAGCAAATAACTGCCCAAAATGATCTCATTCGGGACAGAAGGGTGACAGTTGGGGTCTTTCAGCAGATAAAATTAATTTGTTATTAATGTGGGATACGATATTCAGATAGACTAGTGATGGTGCAATGAAACCCCATCAAACATGTTGTAACACAAATGTTATTTACAGCCTCTGTGACTGCAGGGACAAACTCCATCCAGCACTGCCTTACAAGGTGACCTAATTTGGAAAAGAGAACAGATACAGAATTTTCTCACATTAGAAGATACCTCACTGTGACTCCTTCACTTACAAATTTAAAACCCTGTGAAGGACTGGAGCAACTGAAACTCTCCAGAGAAACCCGTGAGATAAGAAATGAGCCTAGCAAGCATGTGATTGTGATACAGTTCAAGCCTGTGTGCGTACTACTCAGCTTGTTAAGATTTGAGGAGCACGTCACTACGTAAATCCCTTTGGGCAGCTGGGCACTCCTCCAACACACAGATTTCCCTTGCTGCTAATGAATCAGCCTCTTTTGCTAACTTACCTCCAAAGCTCGTTTACTTGGAAACCAAGGGAGCTTAGGGAACAGGGTTCCCTCCGTGCATAACAATGACCTATTTTAGATACTTCTCCTCATGCGGTCATGGAGAAGGGGCAGTAAGAGAGAGTGCTTCTATCCAAGAGGCATTTCCTAGAATCGGTCCTAAACAATGCCAGGCCATTTCCATTTTGAGACCTGACATTTCATGGTGCCAATGCCTCCACACAACAGAAAATGCCAGTGTGAGCCAGGGATGGGATCCAGCTGCCTCATTCCAAGGCCCTTTGCATACGTGGTTATTATTTTCAAAAACATCCCCCTTCCCACGGAAACTGATAACACAGAATGGGAACACTTCACAACCCTCCCAGAGCAGGACGACAAATGAGACCAAGGGCAAGTTTTCCACCTCTGGGCATGTTTACATTGCTGGGCTTTCACAGGTATCATGAGCAATACAGTAAGGGCAACGCAGACGTGCAGTAAGGAATCTGTCCTTCCTCACCAAGCCCTGTGCTGCTAGGCTGCTACCTGCACTGAATTAGTGGTGTGGCTCTATACGACACTGCAGGAAAGATGCATCTGGTAGCCCAACAGGGAATGCTTGAAAACAGGACATGTTTTGTGTGCCTTCTTGTCTCCGAGACGTGGGCTACTGCCTGTGTCCGGGAAGAAGCCAAACACTTTGTGGTTTTCCCACGGTTAGTGTCCTGAGGGAAAATGAGAGGAACAAACACATTATAATGCATTCATTTTATATTATATTTAACCCAAACCCCCAATCTCACCACCAGAGTACAAGGCTCCCATCTCAGACTGGAACCATGTGGTTTCAGCCCATATTGGGTTGACACCTTGCAAGGCCTGAAAGGACCATTGTCCTGTGTGACTCAAAGGACATAGTACGTCTTTAGATTAAGTCCTGGTTGAACTGCAGCATTTCTATTAGAAAAGTACTTGATCCACAAAAAAAACAGCCAGTGATGGGGGAGAATCAGCCACAAAGGTTAAGAACTCATCCAGTATGTACTTCTTTACGAGCCTGAATTTGACTGGTTTCAGCTTCCAGCCTCTGAATGCAGTTATATCCTTAGGACTATATAAACTCGTTTCCAAACTGCCATTTCCCTTCTTGTGGTTCTCCTCGAGTCCCTCACCTTTAGGCAAGCAGATCAGCTTCCACACGCTCAGGGGGCTCTCCTCTAAACTCACCCCAATTAACTAACATCTTTCTAAATAGTGTGCTACTGAATGGGGTCCCAATATTGGGCAGTAATGCTGAATCCAGATAGAACCAAACCTGTCTGCATCAACAGAAGACTTTGTTTGACAATCCAGGAATCCTTTCAGCTTTTCTAGACCTCTAAAGACTGGCACATTGGCCTGTGGGTTTTCATAACTAAAATGCTGGGCAGTTGCATGTATGAGAGAAGATGGTCAGTGTATTAGTGTCACTGTCAACCAACCAATAGATACTAAGTTAACTTGAAGGGACCCTTTTTCTTAAATAAATGTTCACTGCTGCGAAGTAACCGGTTATTTTCATTCATGAGTCACTGCTAAGCTATTCTGGTTTTTTTACTAAATAACACTTTATCAGCTCTCTAAACAGTGACACATAGCACAGCCTTTTTTCCGTTCTCCTGGAACATCCCTGTTCTTTGCTGTCCCTGCAGGGTCCATTTCTCACTATCACCGACAGCTAAGGCTACTAAGATGGAGAGAAAAAAAAATAATCAGAGTTTTCCTAGCTACCAAGAAGTAGCCACTCAGTCTACTTCGTCTCCCAAATTTACTAATGGCAACATCAGACAGGCTCTGTTCAGATAATGTCATTTTTAGTATTAAAAAGGGAGTCATCTTCCTGACCCTTGAAAATTCAATAGGATATCACATTGAATGATTATTCTTAGTCATCTTATCATGCTTAATTTAGCAAACTGCACTTATGCCAAGAAACAAGATGGCTGTATTTATGCTAAGCACTGAAATTAGTTCCCTGTAGTGCACACCAGAACATGAGGTAAAAAACTGGCAGTACTCAAGTCTTTCTCTGGTTCCCACTTTGTAGTGACCACTTCAAGATAACTTACAGAACTGTTCAAGAATACGTTACACCTGAAGTGTCTTGATACAGAATGTAGCCTTATGACTGGTAAATCTCATCTCTGTTTTTTTAGATGCTTTGAGTATGATGCAGATGGTAGCAGGAAATCTTTCTGCTGGGACAGAGCAACTCCAAAAGCAGGTAACAGGAGCATCATTTCTGCCATTCAGTTATGCCTGGGAATGACATTTTAAAGCAAGGCAGAGATTCTTTTACTGCATAGTTTTTGTAGCTGTTAAAACAAATGATCTTCAAAAACACTCAGTTTTGCAGAATGTCGGGGACCACTGAATATATTCGAAGCTGTAATGTTGCCCCCAAGGAAGAGGAACAAAGCTCTCAACCAGCATCCTTTTCCCATAGATAAATGCCTCTTAGTTAAGAGGGATTAAATCTAGATGGTTATTCCTTAGGGCGCAGCTCAGCTGAAGTGATTTTATTAAGTGACTCACAAATTATCATTTTGAAAAATCTTTCTGATTTTTTAGGATATTTCCTCAGGCAACTGTTTCATTCTTGCCTTTTGCCGATCTGTATTAGGAATCTTTGCATTTGATTTCTTAGCTGTTTGATGCTGCAAGTAGCAGCAAACATTCCTGCCTGAACTCCTTCCCGAAAAGTTGCATATTTCTGGAGAAAGCATCTGGGAAGTCCAAGCAATATTGTTTAGCAAAACAAAGTATGCAGTCAAAGTGATTTGGGCAGGTCTAAATAGCACTGGAAATTAGCCAAGCAAAGAAGAAACCCCTTCACTCCCAAGTTACCAATTATAGTTGTATCTAGAGCAGTAACGGCTAGGAGGCATTAGAAGCTAAGGACACTTTGGTGGCATCTGGAATGAGTTGTTGGTCTCAGCCCACCTCCTGCTTGACAGGTGTCCGAGAGATCACCATGAGAAATGGCCTCAAGCGTGGCCAAAGACTACAAGTCCTAGTAGAAAATACAGGGCTTAAAGAGGACTATGAAGACTGAGCACAGACACGTCACCGAAAAGAGGCTTTTAAAAACAATAGTCACAGCCATGGACTTCCAGGGGGACCTTTTCAAAGTCATTGTCTAACAAGACAGGTGTAGGTTGTGTACCCTGTCTCAAGACTTGCCAAATACATATGCAAAATGCACATAATTATTATGCAGATGTCTTTTAATCTCCAAATATCCCAATGCAAAATTCCCAGAAGACAGCATTTAGACCTTTTGGAAACTATGGGAGGTACCAAGCTCAACCCAAATCTATGGATTCTGAGACGGACTTTATAGCATGCTTTGTACTTCATAGTCAGAGGCAATCAGAGAAAAAACTCAAGCAGAAGCCTTCTTGGAGAGGAACATGGCTATAGCTTCCCTAACCAGAGGAGGTCTTCTAGCTAGTGTCAGGGTCACTTGTCCCCAGTACACTCCTGCACTAGAAGGCATGTCTTCCTCACTAATGGCCTGCAAGTATGCTGCAATGAGGGAAATGGAGCCAGGAGGATTTTCCAATTTGCCTACGCCCATATTACTGGTTCCACAAGCCACTGTCCAGTTTCCACCCTTATGCATGTGGCCTTTCTCCTCTCCACTCCATGTCTGAACAAGATCAGGGCACACACCAGTACATCTCTGACAACACCCTCTTTACTCAACCGAGCCTTGGTCACCTGAGGGAGCAATATATTACCATTGCTGTAGAACAGAATTGTTACAGATTACCTTTTCAGAGCAGCATCTGTTTGTGGGTTGTGTAGCAGGGAAGAGGTATTAGTAGCTGAGAATTCCAGAGACATATTTGTTCCATTGGTAATACCTTTTATCCAAGGATCCTCAAGCAATTTATGGGCTTCCTCAAGCAGATTATTTGTTAAGTAGTATTCGGAAAAGAAGATAAATGTTACATAAATGTTCTGATTCTGCTGTTATTAGGCCCAAAAAGGTAGTTATGGATCCTGACTCAGTCTCCCTTAAACTGCAGGACAGTGCAAATACCGAGTATTTTATCTCTCCCCATCAATGACCACACACTTACATGCTCCTTCCTTGGGTTTCACAGCCAGCTGTAGGCCTGCACATCTGCAAACTCTTGCTCACAGTATCATTTATTTGTGCAAGCCCAAATCTGAAAAACTCTCCTTACTGAAAACCACCAGCAACAACTTTTTCAGCACTTTCCGTTCTATTTCAGTCATGACTTTTCTCCTTTTTCTCCCACACACCACGCAAAGCACCAAGTTCCCTCTAGTTTCTACTCCCCACTAGTGTATTTTCCGCCACAGGCAGGAGGAGGGGACAAACACTACAGCCCTGGGCAGAGCTCATCCTTAGCCTCTGCAGCCCTGCTCGGAGCATCTCATCTACAATAAGAGAGAAATGTGGGGAAAAACTTGTGCTCCTGTTCTGCAGCTGAGCTGCAGCTTGTCAGCCTTTTCACGTGTTAAGTAGGTTTGCAGCTGCCTGTTACAGCTCTGCAACAGAGGCTGATCAGGTTCATTTGGGGCCATGCCAGGCTCTCCTGAGGAAAAAAAAAAGTAGTATTTATTTATAACTGGCTTGTGAGATGGAAAACTGGTTTCTATATTTAACAGAAAGTTTTCCCAGCAGATTAACCCTGGCAGTGTTGGGCTTGGGGACTCGTTGGTTTCTTTTTTGAGTATGAGCTACTACACTTACCATATTTCTAGGTCTAATCCTCCACAGCTATAGGGTCTAATAGTGCAATTATTTACTGTTTCGAGAGGAGCTAATTTATTCTCAACTCCTCAGAAGATCCAGACTTAGAGTTGTACAGTCTGAAGGAAAGGAAGACAGGAATTTCCAAGGGTTTGCTGAGTCTTACTTTAATTTTGAAAAACAAAATTAGTGTTTGAATACATTCTTGATGTTGTGTGCTGCAATCATAGATACCACATGAACCACTGTCCTATGATACTACAGCAAGACCACTTCTGCCTTTTGAGGCTGAATTCAAGTGTATGTTCCTGTCTAAAGAGCAAGGTTAGAAACATTGCTTCAGATCTTTTGGAGGATGCACACTTCAAAGTAGGTTTGTCTAAGCATTTCCCATGGCTGGAAAATCACTAGATGCATCCAGCCCAACAACGCGATAGCTGTGATGCCCATGTGCGGACAACATACAGGCAGACACAGAATCATAGAATCTAAAGTTGGAAAAGGCCTCTAAGATCATCAAGTCCAACTGTCAACCCATCACGATCATGCCTACTAAAAGTATCACCTGCTGTGACACTTCGCTCCCAGCTGCTTCTCAAGCTGCCCTGCCCGTGCAATATCTCTGTCATGAGTCTGTTGCCACCATAGCACAAAGGCACAAATCACTATGAGAGGAGGGTTGTCAAACACGGCTTCAGATTGAAGGAATAAAGCTTGGTATGCAGATGATGTCCCAGGTCCAGCCTGGGTAAATTACATTCCTGAAGTTTGCATTTCCATTGCTTCTTCAAAGGTATGCAGTGCCTGATCTCTCTACCCTGTTGTGAACTGCTGTGCCAGGCTGTGAAACAGTGCTGCTGTAACATTCAGTCCCAGACACGGGTACATTCCGGGAGCAGGGGACACTATTTCTGTGTATTTCCTTCTGCCCTGACCAGCTGAGCTTGTTTTGAACCTGACTGTCTATTTGTGAAAGACTTTGGAGATACTTGGCTAAAAACTTTACACAGATCTCCCTTTTTAACTTGGGTTGCATTCCCCTTGCTGTAGATTTAAGGAAACTGAGACATAAGGAGTTCTAACTTATGCAAAGCTACAGTCATATCAGCAGAAGACTCCAAGCAGAAAAAACATTTTCCGTGTTTAAACTCTGTCACCCCTAGATTGTATCACCTTCCATTATTCCCTGATCTCTTCTTGTCCACTTCTTTCTCCTTAACAACGAGGAACATCTTTCCAGGCTCAGACTCCAACATGGAGGGTTCATATATGCCACCATGCAAGGCGATCTTACCCTGACGTGGCGAGCCCTGATACTCCGTCAAACTAGCTCAGAATTCTGGCTACGTGCATATATATACATGTAACATTACAACACCAGAGACAAATGTCATTCTAGGAAATCCTGTTTTTTTCATTTGCAGCCTAGACAAGGGGAAAAGACAGGATGTTCTTGCTTGCGTGCCACCACTCATTTCATGCCTGGAAACACTCGGTTCCTAAATTCAAGAAGCGCATGTGTCAGTTTTGCAAGCGTGGATCAAGAGCCTGCCCATGGGTATACAGCCCGTGTGCTGTCTCTAAGTCTCATACCAACATGCTGAGAGTAGCCATCGCATGCCTTGGCTTTTCAGGAATCCGCACACTCAATACTACCCAAACGACTCTGTGCCTGTGGCCATAAAGAGAACTACTGCTTCCCTCTATTAGTAGTGACTGGTTTATATTAGATTCAAAGCTCTGCTGATCCAGAAGCAATGAGAAGTCACAGCACATGATATATGCTAAATAGCTATTTAAACTGTTTACCAAAATCTTTGATATGATCCCGAAGAATATTGACACTGCTGCACACTTCAGAGGCAGCATGGCCCAGCTGTTGAAAAAGGAAGCTTGGAGGAGGTGAGGCAAATCTTATATTTACACGTGCTGCTAGTTTCAGCAGCATTTTAGTCTCCTGTATCTCAGTCTTCTTGTTTATGCTACCAGGATAATTTCAATTAACAATTGATTATGTTCTGTGGTAAAGCTTTCTTAAACACTTGGGTGAAAACAGGTGCAGACACATGAGAGATTGCATTTATGGATGTTTATTCCATTAATAGCTAGCTTCTGCCACAAACAGGACTCAAAACAACTTGGATATCTTAAGGCGAGATCTATTTATGTATCTGTGTGCTAAGCAAAAAACCAGAGTCCTTGAAATGATGGGCAAAGAGGTTTCTCTGTTTGGAGATCCTGGCTAACAATGAGGACCAATTTGCTGAGCACTGTGCATTTAACACTGCCGTGTGCCACAGGAGAGACACACTTTGGTGAATGGACCCTACCCTGCACTGCCTAGAAACTCTGAGCTGGCAGGAAAGCAGTTCAGAGTAATGAGAACCATAATAGGTATGCGGGCCCTGAGCTCTCCATGTTTGTGACGGTCTGTTTGGAGCCAGCGGCAGCAATGTTAGTAGTACACTGCATCTTGTGATCTGCCCTGTAATAACAAGCCTGAACCGACAGTGACATTAAGACCGGGGGGAAATGTTTTGCAGCATGTACTCGGGGATGAGGGTAATAATTTAATGAGCTTTTGGAGAATTTGCACCCTCCCAGAAAACTCTGGCTGTGAATGAGCATTAAAACAACTTCCTTCCCAGCTATAACACCAGGAGACTATAACTCTAACTGAACAAATACCAGGTCACAGGGCTAAAAAACGTACCAGAGAGATTCTTGTACAAGTGCAATAAAAAAAACCAAACTTTGCTGAAGTTCTCCTTACTTTTCCAGTCACTATATAATCAAAAATATTTCATTAACTTGAGCTAGGAGAGCCCTTCATAAGTCTTTTGCAGTTTTTTCAAGCAAACTATTTTCAAAAAAAAAAAAAAAAAAAAA
>Ga0065711_1009247_pt1 | contig 11386 bp, 7 predicted proteins | sample Hoacrofraction12_FD_59098 | JGI IMG/M metagenome (GOLD analysis project Ga0065711, IMG submission 59098) | Hoatzin crop microbial communities from Cojedes, Venezuela - Epithelial fraction 12 v2 (version 2) | ecosystem: Host-associated > Birds > Digestive system > Esophagus > Crop | place... | reverse complement strand
CCTGCCGAAGCAGGGTCACCCAGAGCAGGCTGCAGAGGACCTTGTCCAGGCGGGTCTGGAATATCTCCAGAGAAGGAGACTCCACAGCCTCCCTGGGCAGCCTGGGCCAGGGCTCCGTCAGCCTCAGAGGGAAGAAATTCTTCCTCATGTTCAGCTGGAACTTCCTGTGCTTCAGTTTGTGCCCATTGCCCCTTGTCCTGTCGCTGGACACCACTGAAAAGAGCTTGGCCCCATCCTCTTGACACCCACCCTTCAGATATTTACAAGCATTTCTAAGGTCCCCTCTCAGCCTTCTCTTCTTCAAGCTGAACAAGCCCAGCTCCCTCAGCCTCTCCTCGTAGAAGAGATGCTCCAGTCCCCTCACCATCCTTGTAGCCCTCCAGTTGACTCTCTCCAGTAGCTCTTCATCTTTCTTGAATTAGGGAGCCCAGAACTGGACAGAGTACTCCAGATGAGGCCTCACTAGGGCAGAGTAGAGGGGAAGGAGAACCTCCCTCGACCTGCTGACCACACTCCTCTTGATGGAAGTTACATAGTGCAACAGTACATAAGTATATATAACAGGACAACTGAGAATATTTTTAGGTGTAAGAGGATAAGGAAAAAAGAATTCACCACAGAAAAGAAAGCAAACCTATCTCAATAACTTTATCTCACTGCCTGAGCGAACCTCGGGAAATACAAAGGGGAGCAGAGCTAACTTTTGCTGAACTCCTGCTTGGCCTCATGATTCAATCTCTGTTGCCAAATTCAGTGGATTAATAGAGGCAGTGGACGTGCAAAGAGACAATGTGGCTCTGTCTTCCATTATCCCAGCAAGGGAGAGAAATAAATGTGATTCCAATATCTATTTTTCCTCAATGTCAAGTGAACCTGCTTCAGTGCGCACCACAGTTTGCTTTAGTTTTTTCCAGATCCCCGTCAAAATGAACCTGTCTCTCACGTGCTGCCAGCAGATAAATGACAAAACATAAAATACAGACTTAGAAAGTATTTCAGTAGCAGGATGATGGAGAGACATGAAAGACACGGTAGCTTATCTAGTTCCTTCCATCAGCCCTATTGGGACTTTTCCTGTCCCAGCATATGTTCTCCAGTGCTTTGCCCAAGCTAGTTTTTAATCTCAAGGGATAAATCTTCCACCACTTCTCTTGGAAAACTGTGCCCTTAGCTTAAGACCTGACTACTAGGTATTATCCCAAACTCCTGTTAAAATTTAAGTCCCGTTAAGTTTGTTCACCTTCAAGCCATTTCTGCTTCCCTCTGCGGAGACGCTGGCCCGACACCAAGGTGCTGCAGGCTATGTCTGAGTTGCAGTATCTCAGTGGAAAGTGACTTTAGGGGACCTAGTTTCACACTAACTCCTCATACTAGCTCTCCATTTTGTTGCTTCGATTTAACTTGTGGTGAAATGAGATGGATCTTCAGTGGTTCCTGAGTAAGGTGCTAATCTATGCACAGTGCTGTATCAGCTAAACATGGGGAAATGTCACTCATTCCTGCTGGCTGGTAAAGTAGGATCACACAAAAAATGAGAAAGAATCCAGCTGAAGTCACTATAAACATCAAGTCCTTACCTGTCACTACCAGCTGCATGGTGAGGTTCTTATACAGGCCATATTTTGCATTGCTCAAGACGATGGTGTAGTTTCCAGCGTGCTTCGGTCTCACATCTCTTATGCCCAGTCTGTACTTCATTGGATCTGGCTCATAGCAAGTGTGGTTATCCTTGATCAGTTTGCCATCTTTGTACCTGTTTGGAAAGTCCCATCAAGGCTCATCATGTGCATGCATGCACGTTAGCACTCAGGAAACTGAACTGCTACGCAAATGAGGGTGGGTAAAGAGTCATCCTTTGGAAACAGCAAGGGAAACACAGAGCTATAATCACTGCTTGAATTGGACTTCTATTGCTTTTCTAGTCCTTTCACGCTAAAACTAACTGGCACCTGCAGTGCTATGGGGTGGTTTCATCCAACCAACAGCAAAAAGGTATTTTAATGGATCTGAAGGAACAGTGCTTCTTGCATGCTCAATTGTGATCAGAAATGTACATCCAGATGCCCCCAAATTGTGCTGGATGTGCAATATCAAGTGCAGGAAATCATGGGTTAGCCAAAAGTTATGTCATCATTTTTAAAGCAAGATAGTAATGAAGCAGAAACGTCTTTCCATATGTATAGACGACCCTTTACTGTTTCTGAAAAAGCTGAAGTCTGTGACCTGGAGAATTTCCAGGCAATAGGAGGGTCAGTGAGGAACCCACAATCTTGAATCTTCTCTAGCTAAGAGTAGGATAGCAGAGTCTGCATGAGCAGACTCCTCTTCACTGCTACTCTGCTATGCAGATTTGGGTTATGAATATGAAACAGGCCAGACTTAGCCACACACAGAGCTTTAGGCTTGGTGGAAGGAGAAGCTGGGGCATGTGTCCTACGACCTGAGGATGCTGGAAACCTCCTTTACAGTCGTTTAAACAACTGTACGGAGAGACCTCCAACATCAACAGCTGGAGCAGGGAAGGCAGCTCCGGTGGTCCCAGGCCGCTGCAGCAGCTCCACGCTGAGCCCCGAGAACAAAGCCTTGGCAGAGGAAAGGGGGACAGCCCCCCCTTCAACTCACAAAAACATTTCCAGCTCCTAAATAACAGCAACAATTCAAAATATCTCCTGGTGGCACTGATTTCACTGATCTGACTGAATATTAGAGAACTTCATGTTGTTTCACTGCTAAAAAAACCTGCAGCAAACCCACCCCTGCCCAGTACCTTTTGCTGAGTGCCAGGGCCCCCGGTGTGGCACTCAGCCGGCCAAGGAGAAGTGCTCTGTGCAGGTGCCAGCTCACCCGAGGATAGGCTAAGCCATGCCAGCTGTCCTACGGGGTTTCATACAGCTAAAGATGTGTAAGGAGTTGGATGGGGTTGTTAAAGACCCCCGGTAGAATGAAGCATAGAGAAAGCAGCAAGAGAGAGGAGAAGGGATGAAAGGGCGAAGAGAGAAATGTTGCCCCTCCTGTTAAGCTGATCCATTACAGTCCTGGTGGAGCCCTTAGCTTGCTCGGGAGGATTCACTGCATTGTCTGCAAGGATCTGATGTTGCTGGCAGTATGGGTTTGGAGAAAATTATTTAAAAGTTATGAAGAGAAACAATTTCTCATGTTGAGAATGTGTCCTGCAGCTTTCTGTTACGCGCTGCCTCCTTGCAGACTGACCACCACTAATGGTGGTAGGCTGGCAGCCCTTCCCCAATTGCTGTCTGCTTGAGTCTTCCCAACAGTTCTGTGTCCAGGATAAATGAAAGGCCCATTTTTCCTGTAGGGGCCTTTTCTGCATGACAAGGAGACAAAAATAGCATGGGGAAGAGGTATGGCTTGCTCAGCTTCACAGAGCATATGTCAGCATGGAAAGGAGTCCCATCTCCTTAGCTGAACTGCGAGACCATAGCTATGAGCAGTCCCAGCTCTCACCTTTTATCTCTGTGGTAAAGAACAGTGGAAACAGGAGCCCAAAAGAAGGTCACGCCTTCCTGATTTTGCTCAAGATGGTGGTACTCACCAGGTGACACTTGGGCGAGGAAAGGCGTCCACCTTTGCAGCTAGTTTCAGTGACTTGTGTCCTGATGTAATCTCGTAGTAAGGCCCTTTCTTATGCGAAACGGTAATGAAAGGTTTGTCTGGAAAGAGAAATGAACAGGACAAGTAATGGCAGATCTGCCCCAGCATGGTGCTCGCATCTTCGAGTTATGTCACGTCTACCCTAGATTTTTCGCAATGCAGATCTGCAGAAGCTGCAGACAACCAAACAGAATGGTGAGCTGTTACTGCAGTTCCCCTGCAAAGCTCAGCCACAGCCAGGAAGGTCTATCTGCAAGTGAAGGACTTTATGTTTAAAGCAGACAATAGGCATCTGCATGGCCCCTGGAGCAGCGTGTAAAAAAGCTTGAGGTAGCTCTTGTCCATGTGCCTGCCAGCAGGCCAGATTTTCCAGGGCATCAGCAACCACAGGTGGGGACAGCTTTTTCAGAACAGTTAATCCAGATCCTCAGACGTGTCTCAATCTTGAGCCCTCTAAAGTTGCTTTGAAAACATAGTGCTGGGTGCTGACTCTCTCATAGATTGATTAGAGATTATAGATGATTAAAGGTTGTTTTAACTAGTTGGCATTCTTCCTAATGCCATTTGTATATCAACAGATTTAATAATGTGGCATTATCCTTTGAGCTTGACAACCTTGGCTCTTGGGTGTTCTGGTTTAGCTGCAGAACTTACCATACACTGTGATGGTGACGTTGGCCTCCAGCCTCGTCACGTTGAATGTTTTGCATACGTACAGGCCTCCGTCTTGCATGGTGACATTTTCAATTGTCAGGCTGCTGCCAACTTTATACACAACGCCACTCTGGTCCATTGTCCTTCTAGGATAAGGGTGCTGCAAGGCAGAAAAAAGGGGGTCAAAAAGCAGCAGAAACTGGATTATTTTGTTAATCCTTTCAAAGTCTGCCAGTAAAGCAAAGCAGTGATTCATCTCAATATTATCATATCTCCCCACCACTGAAATAAATAAAAGACAAATCAGCAGGAAGAGCTCTTGTGTGAGGTTTCATTATCAAGTCTAATGAGAGAGAAGCAGAGTGGAACTCCTCTGCTGAGCTCTGGGCAGGCAGGTAAATACGGGGGGGGATGCATCACAGACCAGCGCTCTTCCAGGACCAGACCCAGGGATCTCAGCTCACAGTGCCGTTGCCATCTGCAGGGTCAGAGTTGTGCTTTGGGTTTTTGGGTTTTGTTTTGGGGTTTTTTGGCCACAGTCAGTATTTTTCTGTCTTAAAAGCTGCTTTCTAAAAGAAATATATTATGATAGAAATATAATATTTTATGACAGTCAAGTGCCAATGCAAATTCCTGTAGAATTGTGGAAAGCATTATTGCTTCTGATAGGATTTTTGATCCCAGACGTTTGGCTGAGAAATTTTGCATTTATAATGTTAGAAATCTAAGGAGAGTTCGTAGAACAACAACTCTCTTCTATCATATGGACTTCAAGAAACAGAATTCAGTAACACCATATTGCTTGCACTTCTATAAATTCTATGTTGTGTTTTCTGTAGTTTCTTCGTCAAACAAAATCAAACATCCACTCTTTAAGTAAACAAAAGAAGTCAAACATAATCACATTTTAGGAATCACATTTTGCACTTTTCCAAGAGGCTTAGATGCTTCTTTGAGATGTATATTGTGCTGAACTAAAAAGAAAAAAATGCAATCATTTTAATTCTGAGCATCAAATAGAACCATGAGTAGTATCTCAGATAAAGGAACTGATCTGGAAAATACCCCTTTTTCCCTCTGTTTTTCCTTAGGAAAACTGAAATGTTTTAGTACATCAAAGCGAGTGCTCAGTCTCTTACATGTTTCTACTTCAAATCTGGCATTTTTGTATTGCATTCTGCAGAAAGCTCAAGAACTTACACTCAGAATTTAAATTTCATTCTTTGGTGGAGATTTCAGCAGATAAAATTGGATTTTGCTTCACTTTTTCCTACTTAGTAAGTGCTGAGTTGAACGAGCAGATTGACAACTTGCAGCCTTCATGGCTGCCTTTGAGACTTTGCCACTGTGAGCCGGGATCAGCAAACAGGCAGAAGAAATGAGATAGCTATTCTTCCCGACAAGGAACGTGCAGCCTTGGCTTTTCTTGCAAGTGTATGTTTCACCTGAGATTTGCAGTTTAACATGCAGCTTCAAGATGGTCAGAGAAGTTCAAGATTCACCCCAAATAAAAATACAATCAATTGTAGGCTTGCAAATGGATGGCTATATGTCAGGATAAGTAGAAGATAGGGTTTACTCAGCTCTGTGAACAGATCTTTCTTTTGAGTAGGGGGAGACTACGTGAAAGCAGAATATAGAATTCTCATGAACTCACTCTCCCGTTAGGACATGTCCATATGAGCTCAATGCGCCCGTTGATGAAGGTTTCTGCTCTGCATTCCAAATAGAGAGTTTCTCCAACCAGCAGTTTTTTGGGAGTTGCTTTCAGAGACAAGTTCTGCGCTCTGCCCTCTGAAATGAAAAAAGCGGAGGTATAACCATGCAGCACTCCCTGCATTAATCACATTTCAGATGGAATCCGCGCTCTGATCGCCTCTCCGACATCCGCTTCTTTCAGTTTCCAAAACACCTCACCTTCTTCCGTCATTTCTACGGAAAGTGTTGGAAATGCCCCCACAATGGGAACATTAGGTCAGTTGTATAAATGCCTGAACGTCAGCTGATCAAACTAACTGAGCATGTGGGCACAGTAATTTCTGAATTACTTTCTGGCATTTGCTGGGTTTGGCTCCAACCCTCACTCATCGGCTCCACAGCCATTCTCAGAACAAACTTTCAAAAGCCACTCATCCTTTTGAGGTCCTCAGCATCTGCAGATCTGAGAGAGGAGTAATTTCTGTAAAACATGAGCCATGTTTCTCCTGCCCTCTGATGACTAGCTACCATTCCTTTCTGAATGGGATCCCCAAATCTTGGCCTTCTCTACTTATTGATGCCCTAAATAGATCGGCTTCGATATACACCTGCGTCATCTCTGTGGTGCCCCCCACCAAACACACGTCTGACCCCTGTGCAGTAACGCACTACAGAGCAAGGTGTTGCCCGTGTCTTTTCGGGCTACAGAGGGATGACCTAATGGGTTTTTAGCTTTGCATTCATGATTCTAGTAAAAAATAATTACCCCAACCATGAAGAAAAAGAGAGGGAGAGAGATTTACAGAACACTTACTTGGCTGTCATAGAAATTTAGCAGCCTGTTGTTTGAAGCTGAGTGCTAATGGTATAGAAGGATGCCATGATCTAGTGGGAATGAAATCACCATAAACTCTCCTCTGTCAAAAATATAATATATGAGGAGAGAACAAAAAAAATTGAAAACAAAGGCAAAATAAATTCTAATTGGCTTCATGTAAATCCCTAGCACTCAAAAATTTAATGTTTAGTTGCTTGAAATTTAGATTTTAATTCTGAGCTGAAGCTCAGCTGTAAGTGCAAGGGGGAGGGTACAGGAAATCACCAAGAGAAAGCATATAAAAAAGCAAATATTTTAATCAGCAGTTTAATGAGATTTTTATACCATGATCTTGTGTGTTTAACGACCAGATGCAGTAAGAAAGCCACTGTTTGGTTTCTCCCAAACCAGCAGTTGTTTTCATGTAAATACAGCTCAATGCAAGCAAACAAAGCCTTGGTGGGGTTTGAAGAAAATACTCCCGTTTTGTACCACCTCAGCACTTGGTCATTTTTCAAAACCAGGAGTGGGTTCAGTCTGAGTTCTACTGAATAGGAAAAAAAGGGGAAGAATGAGTTTGCTTTTAGCATTTCAGCTTGGACTTGCTACAGATACATACCAGTTAGAGATATCACATGTAATTGAGGCTAACCAAGAAATAATACCCGAGGGCTCAGCGGTGAAATAGAAACATTGTGGTCATTCCTTGGCGCACGGTAGTCACTCACCCAGCCTCTGTGCTAGGTAGTAGGAGGTGAACACGCTTCCGTTGACGTTTGCAGTGCATGCGAGTACTCCAGAGTAAATGAAAGAATGAGAGGGGATGATAAACCCCCTTCTTGGGTCCCACACCATCCTCTTGAAGTTCATCTCTACGGAGTGAGGATACTGAAAGAGGACAGAGAGACAGAAGGCTTGTGAGACATTCCGCTCAGCGGCAACCAGCCAAGGCTGCTCTGCTTTAGAGGCAGGGCAGATATTTGGCTTTTCAGAGTGATTGGTGGTCTCATTCCACACATATCTTAAGCAACATCAACATGTACAAATAGAAAAGCCCTCCCTGAGGTGTGACTGTCTTTGAAATCCAAAACTTGGACGTCATAACTGGGACTTTCCATTCAGTAGCCCCAGTCGTTTCAGATCTGAGGCAAGATACCATGCTACCCATTGTAGGTCCTATTCCCCTCATCTCTTTACTGGAAATAATTATGCCTATCTTGCACCAGTTTTGTAGGGTAATCTTTTTGGAAGTGTTTAAGAACAACATTTGCCTCCTCTAATGCTACATGTAGCTACCACACGTTTTCCTGGGATCTCACAGTACTTTAAAAATATGTGTGATGTTAGACCCCCAAAAATCAGAATTATTTGTTTCACTAAGGCAGCTGATGGCAGTCATCTGTAAGCTGTGGTCTGTGGCTGGTCACCAGACTCGCTGTGTGTCGCAGGAGGGGATGAGGCACTTTCGAAGCAGCCTGTTGATTGCCACTCGGCACTGAAGCAGCGTGGGTGACTTAAGATGGTAAATCATAGGATGGCAGAAATAAGGGGACCTAGTAACATAGACATATTTTTTCCTAAATTCATAAACACTTGTGCTGAGCTTCTTGGAAAACAGTATCTAGAAGTTCTGCTTACGAGGAAGAAGTGAGGATATGGAAGGTAAACGTGGAAAATAAGCTAGAGCAAAAATTCATTGAATCAGCATGAACCCTCTGTATACCCTTGGGCAGCACCAGTGTCAAGCAGGTTAGCTTTTGTTGGTGGGAATAATTAGCTTACTATTATTATTAACACACAGGGAAATCATCTATTTGCTAGAGCAAATGCAATTTACTTTCCAATCATTTTGAAAATCCTGGATTATAATGTAGAAATGAAAATAGAGAAAATGGTGCTTCTCCCTCCTGCTTATCATATACCAGCAAGTTAATGTTCTTCTTTGGAGAGCTACCTTGGTTTAGCTTCTGGAGCTAACCAAGGGAAGAGCTGCACTAGGGACTGTAAGTGAGAATTTCCCCAATGGTGTGATAGTTTTGCTCTTATTCTTGTTGTTATGCAGCATGCAATTTATTTTTCTGTCTCCAAACAAACAGTAGCCTTGTATGGCAGTGCAGTGTAAATAGGATTCAATTGAAATAATACTCCTGTTCCGAAGAAATTTCAGCTCCAGGCTTTGCGAGCTGATGCGCGTACCTCTCGTCTGAATACCCAATTGATCAGCCTGGCATTGTTTTAGCTCGCTTGTTATTACATATTCAGCCCAGAGCAAAGAGAAAGGGACTGGGGCGGTGGGGCAGGGACTGGTGGTGGTGCTGCGGGGAAGCAGGCGCGGCGAGGCAGTGGCTGTCTTTTGGAACAGAAGTTCTCTGCTGCCAGTAGCAGGCAACATGGATTTCATGTGAATACTTGTGAAGTAATCAAGCTGTGGCATCTCTGCTCTGAACCGTTAGGAAAATCCAGGAAAATTACAGAACGAGATCTGAGACCTGAGGCTTAATCATGCTTTAACACCCCTGAGGGTCAAAGCTGTAAGTGGCAAATGCACACTGAACCAGGTCAGCGACTACGCAGATCTGACAAGACTGAAAATGCTTTTTTTTTGCCCAGAATTACAGTCATGTTAAGCAAAATCAAAAGTCTGAACTGTGTGTCTTAGCATGGGTTTATTAATAACAAAGATGATATGTAGAGTTAGCTGGGGTCTGTTTGGTATTAGCAAGAGGTGCCTTTCTCCATACATATTTAAAGGCCGGAGAGTGCAATGATTTTAAAGTATAATGGTAACATAAGGAACTTAATTTACGGTGGAAAAAAGTAAATTTTCTGCAAGAATAATAAAATGTGATAAAGCTGAACTTCATGGTTTGGCAGCTCTGCTCCCTGATGGCTAGGGGCAGGAGAGAGAAAAAATAACCCTACTCAGGAGGCCCTTTTCGACACGACAGACATAGCAAACGTCTTCATAAAATATTCAAAAAAATATATTTAAACAATCAAACAAAAAGCGTCAATGCTGCTTGAAGGAAATCACAGTGGCTTTCCTCCCTTTGAAGTTTGTTGTCTATTGGAGATTAAATTTGGAAGAAGAGGATGTTCTAAATTTGTCTGATAGCCTTATTCACCTCTCCTCCCCCCTTCTCACCTCCACCCCTCTCCCGCCCCGCTTCCTCTCCGCACGGGAAGCCGCCACCTTGGCTCCACGCGGCGCTAGGAAATTCCCAGAAAGGGCAAAGCCAGCGGTGACTTTCCGTTGACGGAGCCCGGGGCTGCGGCTCCCGAGGCGCATCCCTTCCAGCAGCTCCCAGCTCGCAGGGTTCCTCTGGGGAGCGGCATCGGCGGCTGCGTCCCTGCCCCGCAGTCTGGCTCCTCTCCCCCGGAGGGGAAAAATCCTTTTGGGGGCCAATTTTCTTTGCAATTCAAAAGGGAGATTTCAGTGGAGATTTCATTCCAGCAGGAGCTTGCAGCAAGGTAAAGGACTTCGTGTTTGAAGAAATTACCAGGGGAGATTTAGCCGGCAAGCAGGGAGAGCAAGGCTGCCTAGAAATAAGGGAATAAATGTGGAGCTCTGCTTGGTCAAGGTTCCAAGGCCACATTTGGGCTCGTGTGACTGTGCCGAACTCAGCAGCAGTACTCCAGCAATGAATTTGGCTGAAATAGGCTGAAATAAGATGGGGATGTTTCATTTTTATAGCCAAGGAGGAGAAGGCGATAACACTTATCCAGGCTGAAGTGATAAGCTATAACTGGAGAGGAGCCTTAGTCCCCCCCTTTTAATCCCTACTGGCAAAACTTAAAAATAGAGATCTGTTAAAGCAATAAGGCCAGCGCTGTCTCTCTGCATGTCTGCTGGAAAATTGCCATGGGTCTCAGAGGAGCCTGAGCACTGCCTCGGGCCTCCGTGATTTCATGTGCTGTTTCCCAGGAGAAGGAGACCTCTAACAACGCAGACATCTAACAGCTAAGAGGAGCAGAGGTCCTCCCACCCCTCTACCAGCACAACACCAGCCCATCACACCGTATTGAGCAGAACCACCTCGTCTCTCACGGCCCCTTCAGAACAGGCTGTGGCAACGGGGCGAAGGCAGATGATGAGCTCAAGCAGTCAGCCTAGCAGGGGAACAGAAAGGCACATAACCTATTAGGGAAAAGGCAGCGCTGGGGCCGGGAGACCTATGTTCTGTTCCTCACTCCGTGATAAGCTTCTCTACAGAGCAATTCAAAAGCCCTTTAAATGAGTGACGAGACCTCCATTGACCTCATTTAAATGAGTGACGAGACCTCCTTCTTTGCTTCAGTCTTCAGTGCTAAGACTGGCCCTCAGGAATCCCAAGCCCCGGAGGTAAAAGAAGCAGCCTACAAAGAGGACGACTTTCCCTTGGTTGAGGAGGACTGTGTGAGGGATCGCTTAAGCAATCTGGATGTCCACAAATCCATGGGCCCCAATGGAATGCACCCACGAGTGCTGAGGGAGCTGAGTGCTGAGGGAGCTGGCGGATGTCATTGCTGAGCCACTCTCCATCATCTTTGAGAGGTCCTGGAGGACAGGAGAGGTGCCCGAGGACTGGAGAAAGGCCAATGTCACTCCAGTCTTCAAAAAGGGCA
>Ga0065711_1049273_pt1 | contig 11387 bp, 2 predicted proteins | sample Hoacrofraction12_FD_59098 | JGI IMG/M metagenome (GOLD analysis project Ga0065711, IMG submission 59098) | Hoatzin crop microbial communities from Cojedes, Venezuela - Epithelial fraction 12 v2 (version 2) | ecosystem: Host-associated > Birds > Digestive system > Esophagus > Crop | place... | reverse complement strand
CCCCGACAAATGCCTCTAGCACAGTGATAGTGGTGACCAGCACCATGGCCTTGGGCAAAGAGGACACTTGCTCCAGCTGGTTGACGAGTCTGACTCCTGGCTTGTGGCCAGGCCTTTATGCACAGTGGATTAGGCTCACCCTTCTGCTTGCTCTTGGACATCCGCGTTCCCCAGGAGCTGTTGTTGTCATCTATTATTGCTTTCCAGCCTAGGTTGTTGGCATAAGAGACTCATGGCCTTGTTGATCACCCCAAGAAAATATTGGGTTTTGCTACAACCAAAGCAAATTAGCTATTACTATCACCAAACACGCTATAAAAATGTAAGTATTTTTCATCTTCATGTCTGTATTTCTTTGCCGTGCATAGTTCAACCATTAAACAAGGGCAGACAGAGCTTTTGGGAAAGCCTTCCCCATAACAATTGCCTGAATGTTGCTTGTTTTGCCAGCACATATCAGAATTGTCAAATGAATAAGACCTGTGCAGATGTAGTCAAGGTTTGACTTATATGAGGATTGCTTCTGGGTAGGCTTCATCACATGACACTGTTCTGCTGGGTGTCTTTTCTTGACTGAGAAACTCTCCAATCCCCAAACTGAAAGGCCCAGAAACCCTGAAATTTTTTATGAACTTTTTCATATTTTGATCAGTTCCATGTATTGGCTATACAATAATACAGAAACATAAAGATTTGGATGACGTAAACGGTATGTAACAACAACATGCCTGTCTTTCTGTTAGGAAAAGGAACAATTTTCTGCATCTAACAACCAGCTCCTAACAAATTGATAGAGAGGTTAGAGTAATGGACACCAAGCTTTGCTCATTGAATAAGGTTATGATGTTTGAACAGAGCTTCAGCTCCTATCTTCTACAGTCACAAAAGACTTGGCTAGGAAATTCGAGATTTTTGACAGAAACATGCTAGTATGCTGGCAGCTGCCCTAGAGTAAAAAATGAAGGTATTGTAGCTTGAAACGCAGCTAAATGAGGACACATGCCTTTTTAAATGGAACATGTCCATTATGTTCTAGTTATCATTGGAAGTGCAACATTTCCTGTAAAGAAGACGACAAGGAAATAGCAGTGAAGGTTGCACGCTGTTTGTGAAATAAATACAGCCAAGCCCATTCTTTCCTTTAAGATCGCTTATAAAGGTACATGCATGTGCATGCACACACACACGCACATCTACATAAAAGTGAAAATGTGTAGAAATTTTCCAAATTTTTATGCTTGTAAGTGTATTTTATACTTTGTCAATGACAAAAGATGTTCAGAGGAAGAGGTGGCGTGTGCGTGATTCCATCTGAGGTGCTGACATGTTGACAGCAAAATACAAGTTTTTCTATAGGTTGGAGACATCTGAACTTCTGTTAGAGTCCATCTAATTCCATTCCAAATAACTTCATTACAGTCAGCTGCTCCTGTTTCAAAGGGAAGATCACACTTCTCATTTTTCTCCCCAGTACTTTCTGGGTTTGTATATATACACACGCACTATTTTCAGGTGCTTAAACTGGGTCCACACTGTCCCACTCTGGACTGTCAGTCACCTTTTAAATTGTTGGCCGCCATATGGGTGTTCATCCTGTTTGTTCAGGGCTTAAAATATCTGGTAGAAAATGGCTGATATATTTGATTTTGCAATTTCTTCTTTTAAAGGAGGAATTCTAGTAAGCTAGCTGAGATGGCCTTGGAGAATAATACTTCATAGTACAGTTCTTCTCGTGTTGTCCTTTTACAAGAAGTGGCCTGAAGCAGTCTAGTTTTTGTCATTAACAGAAGTAAGCACAGGGGTAAGTCAGTGCACAGGGGTACACATCCATTGTGCAGCAAGGAGCAACAAACCTCCACGCAACTTCTCTGCATAGTTTTGGTAACCCAAGCTTATTTTGACCTTCAGTTTTCCTCGTACGACAGGAAAAAAACCTGTGTTATCTTTTATCTTAAAATCTGGTTTCTTTTTACCTGGGAGATTTGAATTTGAGTTCTCTTATGAAACGTGATTGTTTTTAGAATGTTCCTTTATAGTCACTTCATCTGAAAAGACTAAGGCTTTAAAGTCAAGGAATCAAACACAGTCCGTTTCCTTTGCAGGAGTGCTTTTCCTATAAACTTTCATGGTGTTTACAGTCTGGAAAGTGTTGCTTGACACTAGGTTTAGCGTGCGAGAGAGTGTCAGTCTGAATCTGAAAGGTGATATTCTGTTTTGAGTGTCCAAAGGTTCAGCTTGGGATCAGCAGTCTGAGTCAATGATGATGGAGCATAAGGGCGATGCAGACTTGTTTAGGCCATTCTGAGACTGCTGTGGGGTTTGGAAGGAAAAAAAGATTATAAAAGAGCATGTATGCACAGAAAAAAGATGAAGAAAATGCAGCGGACAGCTGTAAATCTCCAGTATAAAGAAGCTGCCTATAAAACGAAATGGATTTTTTTGTAAAGTGATGAAAAGTATGAGTTTAATAGAAACTTAATGTTTCATTTGTGTTGTTTCCAAGTCCTTTTTACTTTTGATGCACGCCTAGATGCTTGTACAATGTTAAAAGTACAGGCTGTTTTGGGCTAACTTCATCTTTACTACACTAACTCCACAGAAAAACCGTCATTATTTTCTTGGCTTGTCTGTTTTGTAACTTCTCCAGTAGATTGCTAATTTGGTCCATCTAACAGAAATTGCAAACAATAGGTCAAATTCAGTTCCATTATTACTAAACGAGAAGACGTATTCCCACAAAGACGGTGAATTTCTAATTGCATTTTTATGCATATGTTTGATTTTCATTACAGCAAATTAGTCTTGCCAGAGCTGTTAGAAAAAGCAGAGCAGAAAGCCCTAATTAAATGGGTAAAACAGAGAACTTCATTGCAGCCATGTCTAGACGAGCTTGATAACAACATAAATATGTGAATGTGTCATGATTTAAAGCATTGTAAAATACAATAATGCTATTTATCATTCCCTTCCAGAACGAGAAATCCAATTTAATTAAATGTAGATCTTATTTTACTGGACTACACTGGCTTTGATTCTTACTTCAATCACCATGGTTTATTTTGTATCCTGTGTCTTTTGAAAATGTTGTCCTTGAAGAGCACCACATTTATTATGGGAAGCATTTACAGAAAATGATAAAACTTTTTAATAAATGAACTGTTTTTAAAACCAGTGAAGTATGACAGTTTTCAAAATGATGCTCAGGAAAATATAGATAAAAGGAATAAAATTATTCCTCTGGGTTCAGGTGATGCCGAGTACGGTACAATCACCTTGATATGCCCATGGCTTGTCTCTAGTACTTGATTGCACAAGCTGGCATTAGCTGCCTCAGAACAACAGAATAACACCCAAAGAATAAAACTTTCTTGCAGTGGAGTATTACAAAGCTTCTTAAGTGTCAGTGTTGGCTGTTTCTGTCATCAGGTTGGAGCATTTCGGTGACAATGGGGGAGGTTACAGGTACTGTCGCAGTTGAGGCCTAGAGTACACATCCTAAAGGTGCCTCTGTGTCCACAACTTCAGATGCTCTATCTCAAAATGAAGCAAAACTATTTTGAGTATTTAAATATATATAATTGTTAGCATATATGATTTTTGCAATACACTAAGCCAAGGCGAGCAAAGACAGAAAGAGAGACACGTTTTCTTCTTAGCTGCCGAGCAGACGACAAATACACATGCAGTGCGGTGTAGCTCAATGCCTTCCTAAAACACTAGACTTGTGAAGTAGAAAAGTCATCCTGTATGACTCCTTCAAACTAGTTTTTTAAATTATTACATTTTTATGTAGTGTTTTCTAAATAATATGCCCATCATCACATAGCAGAACAGCTTCATTGCTGACTCAAGTTTTCAGGATAATATTATTATTGTGCAAGGCAAAAGAATCTGTATGATAAAGGGCATGTTATATGTTCCAACCAAAAGATACGCTGGAATAAATTTGTATTGATACCTGGAGTGTGAGACCTACATATTTTGCTAAATATAGTAATCATTTAGCAAGTCAGTTAATAACATGGTGTCAAAGTGGTACTAGTCTGATAATTTGAAGATTTAATGTTTAGTGTCAAATGGTGAATGTAATCTGCTTTACTTAAGTCTAATGTTTCACATGGAAATTCCTTTCCTGGCTTTTAGTTCTTGCCCTTTCAATTCTGTAGTGGCCATTCTATGGTGCATTTGTATCTTTTCACTCAAAAGTACTAAAAAAAACCCAAATCCCAAACCTTTTCTGGAATATTTGTTTCACTAGTACTCGAAAGAGACATTATAACATGTTAGGAAGATCACTGGTAGCTTTCTAGAAGTATCAATTATAGGAACAATTTATACTTAGTACACATCTTCTGACAGGAAGAGATGTTTATTTTGCATTAAACAGGAGAAACTTCACATGACACTATTGATGGTAGTATAAATATTTAGCTTCAAATTCTTCTATTTAGATGCATACACACACACATACATATTTTGTAACCCATCTTCCACATTTCCTCTGCGGAACTAGTCTTCTGTGTTTTATCCAAACTCAGTTTTTGACTGTTTCAGGGTTCAATGTTCCTTCTACTGTTTCTTCCAAGGCCACCACAGAACATCTCTTTTAGCCTGAATACTAAACTGCCTTCCTGTTCTGATGTCACCAATAAAATAAATTTACTTAAAAATAACATCGCCAAATAGCACCAGAGCTATAACACCTCAGTTATTGGATGTTATTTCCCAGGACAGTGGATTCACTAGGCAAAAATTAGAGAACAAAAAATGTGTTACATGTAACCGTATTTTAGAAGTAACATTTCTACCTCACAGTTTTCAAGAACTCAATCTAAATATTGTCTGCTGCATTCACCTAAAATGTCTTTTCTTTCTTGTAAGTACTGTGTACGTATTCCTGATTGTTACAAGAATTTTGCAATGCAATCAGTATTAATATGGACGTACCTAATTAGAGTCAATAGAAAGATTCCCAAGGATCTCAGAGGACTTTAAGTCAAGGTTATAGTTACTTTACCTTATATTTCAGCCAAATATCTCTATTGATTCTTGGATGTGATGTATCAAGCATGAATTCATTACAATGGTCTAAGTTAATCTTCCTGGGAAAAAAAAAAGAAAAAAAAATTGCAAACACCATATTACTTCGTGTTTTTTCTAAAGAACTGCCAAAAGTTTCGTATAATTTTCAACCTGCTGTGACTTTTCTGTCTCTGGTTGAGATTTCCCATAGGGGAATTAAAGCATATGGTACCAAGACTGGAGACTTGGTAATACCTGGCAAAGTCTTTCCTTGATAATGAATGATAATCTGCAAGGCATTTCAGAAGCTTGTATTTGGCATTGCAAGCACATGCATAAGGGAAATTCTGTTCCGTACAGTAACACTTTGAAAGTACCTTGCTTGTTTAAACATACCGTTGGGAGAAACAATCTGTTTTGCTGATATCTTAAGCTCTTCAAAAAGAAGCTTCCTGGTTTTAAATTCGTGGTGTTTTTTTAATGATACCTGACTGCTGGGAAATGAGGAGTCTGCTCTGGCGGTTTGTTGCAGAGGTTGTTTGGGAAGAGCTGACAAGTAACCTACTTTTCCATTCCCAGAAAGCACTTGGAAAAAAGAGACATACATTTTCATTAATGCTAAATGGTAACAGTTTCAAAACTGATTATTTTTTCTTTAATAACTGTGAACTAAAAACTTGCCAATTCACAAAACCTTAGATTTTAAGGCTCTTAGTACTCTTCTGCATATGAAGACCCATGGAAAATTATAAAGCTGCTCGCAGAGAAAGAAAAATCCTAGCTTAAATAGAGGTATCACAGTGTGCTCCCTACGATTTCTGATGGACTTTTCCCTTTACAAATTTATTAAATACTTGCAATTGAGTTTCTGCACTATTTCCCTGATTGAAGGAGAACTAGAGGGTGTGTTCGTGGCTGATTGCAGTTCCTGATTGATAGGGAGAAAGACAGTTTGCTATTAATATCAAGTCAACACTTTTTAAGGAAATACACCTGACAAATACTGACTGTTCCTATCAAGAGAGTCTCTTGTTTATTGCAAGGATGATTGCTTTAAAACCTACACAGAGAAAAATAAAATACAATTTTTATACTTGCATTATCTTTTATTTAACCTCTTCTAAAACTATATTTAATGCGATGGAGTCAGCATCTTGTGATATAGAGGTGACAGAAGAGAATGGTATGAGGATAGTGTATTTTGACTATAATGAAAGTATGCTTTAAAAGAAGAGGTACAGTGGCTAGAAAATGTAAATGACCCTTAGCCTTTGCTGTTTAAAACATAATAAAAATATTGATTGGTAATATAGGCTCACATGTTTTTCTGGCCAGAAGAGTCTGATTATTTGATGGACATTACAAAGTGGAGCAGGAAAGAAATTAAAAAAAAAGTCATTTTCAGAGATGTAAGAGTGAAGCTGGAGATTTTTGTTCGTTGCTTGCATAGGATTGTATGGGTTATTCATATATAATTCAAAATATTCAAAGAAACTAGGAGTCAGTCGTTCTTCAGCCTTCTATCCCAATACCCTCGCCAGAAAAAAAAACAAAACCAAGATGCTTCCAGTCAGGAGATTTACTCAGTCAACCTGAATTTTCAAGTAATGCTAAGTTCATTTGCCTGTTTTTTGAGCAACTGGAGTTCATGATTCCAATTTTATTTCTGTAGCTACTCAGCTAAGTACTATTTGATATACAGCTGAGACGCTTATGTATTTTACCCTAGAAGTTATTTTTAGCCTCACTAAACATGATGGGAATCTCAAGAAAAACTCAGAAATGTGTAAGACCACACAGATTTGGAGGAAGAGCCCGAGTTTTCAACCCCATAGCCAAGACCCACTTTAACTTTGAGTGGGCAAGGAGGGACCAGGCTGAGGCAGCCCTCTGGCGCTGGGTCCCACATACCCCAGGGTGCATTGGGGCCATCCCGTACCTTCAGCTTTACCTCAGGGTTAGAGATCTGGTCATAGATTATGCACAGGGTGATCTGAACAGCTGTGTAGTTGCAATTACCTGTTGTACTCCTGCATGATGTGTAAGGGTTTGTGATTGAGCAATGTCACAGCGAGGCCAGCCCTTCCCTGGGTGAGAAGAAGGGAGTGCAGTTTTAATAGGACTGTATGTTTTCTAAACTGGTAGGGAAACATCCTTACTGCATGTCTAAATGCTGAGAAGTTCAAGAAAACCGTCAGGAGTCCCTAGATGTGAGGATGGCTGTATCTGACATATCATGACAAAACCAGGAGGACCAAGTGCAAATATCTAGACAGAAAACCAGCCTTGATTAAATATATCAGCATGTATTTGTGAATATAGGATGTACATGTTCTGATGAGAAATGTAGATAACAGGTGGCAGTATGTCCAGGAATGAAATCAAGCCATCTGGATCCTGGCCTGTGTAGTTCCAGCGCTTAATTGTGAGAGTTGTTTACTCATTCTGGTGAAGGCCCTGCAGAGACCTCGTCTTTGAACTAAAGACGGCTGGACATCTACAGAAAGTGCATTTGTTTTTGTATGGCTTACAGGTATAAAAGCTCAGGGGAGACATTTTTCTGTTGTGTTATTTCCAGGAAAGGTCTTGCTGGAGCAAAAATGCATAGGGTGTATAAATCAGATGTGCTTCTTCCTCCCACTCCTTTTCCCACTGGCTTAGATAATGAAGGGAGGAACAATTTTATAACTGCTCTAGTTTCATGTGCCTTGAGTGCTTCTCAGAAGTTATAACAAAATCACAGAATCACAAAATGGTTGGGGTTGGAAGAGACCTTATAGACCATCTGGTTCCAACGCCCCTGCCAAGGGCAGGGACACCTTCCACTAGACCAGGTTGCTCAAAGCCCCATCCAGCCTGGCCTTGAACAGTTCCAGGGAGGGGGCATCCACAGCTTCTCTGGGCAGCCTGTTCCAGTGCCTCGCCACCCTCATCATAAAGAATTTCTTCCTTACATCTAATCTAAATCTACGCTCTTTCAGCTTGAAGCCATTACCCCTTGTCCTGTCACTACATGCGCTTGTAAGAAGTCCCTCTCCAGCTTTGCTACAGGCCCACTTCAGGTACTGGAACCTGCTATAAGGTCTTCATGCAGCCTTCTCTTCTCGAGGCTGAACAACCCAAACTCTAGGTTAGGTAATAAATAAAAGGTAATAGTTTTTTAGGAATACATTTAAGAGCTGGAACTGAAGTGAGCCACATGAATGTCAAGCTCGTGATTGGTTAGAAAGATCTTCCTAAGAATTGCTGGTTCATTCTGACCTGTAGGTGCCTCCTTGAGGTCAAAGGTTCCCAAAAATGAAATACTTGTTTAACTGCCTTTAATGTCTTGAGTGCAGTTTGGTAACCAGTATGACTGTTGCAAACCGGAGGTTCGTGATGTTAGTCTACTTCTCATCTGTCTATTCATACAGCCCATGTTTGTGAGTGTGTGGCAGGGTGTGCTGCCAGCTAAGTGTAACCCAGAGTTGAACTTTCTGACATGCAATAGTCTGTTCATGGGACTTTAATCTGCTGCTTTGGAAGCTGAAGTTGTTTTGACAGAGCTGTGCCTGTAGAATACTTTCTTCAGAAAGTTTCTTGTGATGCCCACGTGGGTAGTGGCAGCACATAGTGCTTAACCTTGGCTGCTTCCCAGTTGCCTAAGTAAATTCAGGTAAGGGCATTTTGGCTTATATCAGGTTGGTCTAATGTTCACTCAAAGGCAGTGAGTGTTTGCAATCAATTACAAGTCAAAGTTTTTCTTGATTCTGGTCAGAAAGAAAAATGTTTAGACTGTAAAATAAGCTACTTCATGGTGAAGGTAGATATGTATTTTGATGACTCTGTGTTTCTGTAGTGATTTTTTTCCCCCTGCATACTCTCTTTCCTCTGAGTTCCTCTGTATGAATTTAATTGCTACTGCTGGTCCTGTTCATAAGCCCTCAAGGTTTAAGGCTGTCTTGCCCCCATCAATCATGTGCTGCATGAGTTACATGACCCCTGCTATTTCTAAAGAGTAGTTAAACAAATATAGGAGATATATACATATAAATACAGAAATCAAGTGCTTCTTGATCAGCTGTAATTTGGTTTCATTTCATAAAGAGGAAATGATGCTTTAAACAGACCTCAAACTTCACTTTGAAGTATTGAGAACTAGTGAGTTGATATTACTCTTTTTTGTGAGAAAATGTGACCTGCTTAGAGGTGTCCCCAGAGCTGACAATAAAAGACGGTGGCACCAGACCTGAATGACAGTGAAATGTTTTGCTCTCTTGTCATAAATGGTATGGGATAGTAGAGGGTCACCTGCATTAGCAGATCCTGATAATAATTAGCCTTTCAAATCACTGAGGGCTCTAACTTGATGGCTCTTTGCTACCGTTTGCTGTTCACAAGACACTAGTGACTTTTGGACCAAATGTATCCCAATGAAAACAGATGTTCAGACAGGTATAGAGTAGATTTTTTTATACAAGACATCTGTGAAAGATCCATGTGAAAATGGAAATCTACAACTTTAAGTGACTGATTGCCTCTTACCAGGAAAACAATCAACCAACCAAAAGAAAGCAGAAGACCCCAACCCCCAAAAGATGACAATGAAGAGGAAAGAAAATAAGTTCTTCCTTCAAGTGTCCTGAATCTATAAAATTAAAACTACAGTTCTTGCTTGTTGGTCAGTGGGAATTTAAACATATACCATTGGGTTTTTTTCTCTGGTATTTCCACTCTTTCATTTCCAGTCCTGGTGTGAACGAAAGTTTTCCTGGTGTAGGTTAACCTGGAGGTGGTCCTGTGTCTCCCTTCTCTTTTGAAGATGTGTACTAGAGGTAGAAATATTTCTGTATTTCTGGATTTTTAGAGCAGAAGTAGTCCTCAAAGTATGTTGGTGGCATCCTTTTGTCATATGTCTGAAGAAGATTAGATTAGTAGTTGAGACTCCATGGGACTGGGAGGAGAGGACAGGGAAGAAGAGAAAATGATTATGTGTAATGGATATTCAATTCATTTGAATGAGTAATACTTGTAGTATTATTAATGAAAATAAATAAGAAAATAGGGGAATTTGCGTTTTATGTCATCTACTGGTTTTAGAAGATAACAGATACAGAGTTAAGATTTTGCATTAATTTTAAACCACTAGAGGGAAAGATTGATCTAAAAAGAAAAAAAACAGTAGTGTTATTCTATATGCAAAATATCACAAAATAACCTATTGCTCTTTGACTAATCATCCATATGGCAACATTAGCCTGGAGTTTTGCTGTTAACCATAATTGGCTGTCTTTTATCTCTTGCATTTGAGTAACGTGTTTTTATTGATGTTAAATGATCCCTGGGGGATGCTGAATACCTAAGTTATTAGTGCTCATGAAAAATAATAGTGAGAATAAATATTTCTGTTCAAGTATTGCTGAGCTGCTGGCTCTTGGATTTTTTTTTTTAAGGATGAGAAGTGATCCCTTGTTTTTAATTCTATAGCATGTGTGCCCCATAAATCCAAAATAAAAAAAGACGTGGTGACTTGCTTTTTTTAAGGGAAAACTTGTTTGCCCCTTAGCATTGTATGAATATACTGAATAAGCCTTTCCTTGGAAGAAGTTTGTTCATTTTATTTTTAACGCTTGATGAAATGTGAGGGCAGAGTAGGTGTCTTAACAGCTGACAGATGAGAAAGAAACTGCATTAATGATGAAGTCTGTGTTCCACAGATGTGTATATATACACATCATTTACGTTTAGCCTGCTTATACAATGTTTTGCATGACTGTGTTTCTGGGTAAACTTTACCATGCATGAATTCATGTTTTATCTTTGGGAATCCTGGAGAGAAATATGCAGTCTTAACAAGAAAGAACGAATACATCAGAATGGGACGATCTTTTCGTAATCAATTGAAGACTTCTACATTTGTCTCTATTTTATTTTACTGAATGCTGAATAAATGCATAAAGAAGTGATCTTAAAACTATGGAAAATCATAGTTACTTACTTCTATCTAAGTATATGTATGTACAGTTTATAAACACACAAACTTATACTAACTTTACATAGAGTTGTGGAAAAAAAGACAAATATGTCCTTTTGATATATACCTTCTAGTAGTACAATATATTTTATAATAAGATAACACAAAACTTTATTTCTGTATTGAAATGCCCAGTGCCTAATCTACAAATAAAATCTTACAGGCCTCATCAGAACACTTAAATTTAGTAAAAGAAGGTGGAAAAGTTTTAATTAAGCATGCAACGAGATGATTATGAAAAGATCCATTGTAGACTTGTTATTATTAACTCTGGGTCAATGTGTCTCAGAGATCAGAAGCTTGAAAGTGCTTTTTGTCCTTCTTTTCTGTTTTCTTTTTTTTTTTTTTTTTT
>Ga0065711_1049272_pt1 | contig 11387 bp, 7 predicted proteins | sample Hoacrofraction12_FD_59098 | JGI IMG/M metagenome (GOLD analysis project Ga0065711, IMG submission 59098) | Hoatzin crop microbial communities from Cojedes, Venezuela - Epithelial fraction 12 v2 (version 2) | ecosystem: Host-associated > Birds > Digestive system > Esophagus > Crop | place... | reverse complement strand
AAATTAAATAAATTAATTTAGATCCCCCCCCCCCCCCAATAATCCAACACGTATCCCTTTTTGCTGAACAAAATTTTTACATGGCTTTTACATTCTATTGACTATGCAAGCTAAATAGCACAGGGAAAAGAACAGGTTGACATAGTTTATTTGACCTTTTAACAAAGTACTTCACTATCATTTTCCAGGTAAAGAGCAAAGATTCAATATGGATTAAAAAAAAAAAGCTCAGAAACCAAAGTGTAGGAATGTGCAGGAAATCTTCAGCATTCGTTTAGTTCAGAACCTTGCACCACACATCTCTTCAAAAAAAGATGTAGGCTGAGAGTTTCAAAGGAGCCTAAGGGAGTTTTAATTACTAATTCATTTGAAATTTGAATTTCAAATTAGAGATTAACACCTAGATCCCTCAGACTTCCTGGAAAGCCCTATCCTTAGGATTCTTGGTGAAACACTCAAAAATCTCAATGAAAACTTCAGCTTGATGTACAGTAGTGGACAAAGGCAAGTGCGCTATTAGTATGCAAAAGCAGTGAGAGAAAACATCAGTACAATTTTAATGTATTATGGTAAACTAATGGTTCAGAGTGACTAGGAACAGCGCGTTTCATTCTGGTCAACCTCTCTCAAAAGAGAGAGGGAGTTCAGAGGTGGCTGTCAACAGAAGACGGCAAGCATAAATAATTTCTTAATATATGGAGATAGTCAAAAGATGTGTGCTTTTTTCTTTCTCAGGAGTTTGTCCTTTGACTGTTACATTAGACAAATGAACTAGGATAGCCCTTGTCCATCGGCTTGCAAATTCAGGAAAAGCATGTTTCAGTGAAATAAAAAGGCAACAAAATGAAAACTGACAAATCTATATGCCTTGAACAATACACTATTAACCTAGGAGTGTCACTGTCACTAAATATTACTGAAGACCCACGTAACATGTAATGTAAATAACATAAATAAAATAGAAAGAAAGAACAGCCAACAAAGAAAAAGGACATTTTAAGCTGTATTTCAAAATACAGTATTTAGTGTCTTAAATAAGCAATCTTTTATAAAATAGACTTTACAAGGGCTCAGGGGGAAACAGAACTCAATTTGAGAAGCCTGTACTTCTGGGATTGTAATAACTAGGAGTTAGATCATATAGAATATGTATCAACTCACTTCTTTTAATGTATTCTCTAAAGAAATGTCATATAAATAAAGACTAGGTTTGGATGCATTTGTTTACTTTTTTGCGTTCTGTGGAAAGAAGGGCAGAGAAAAATCTCCATTTCTGACTGAATGACCACAGTTTCCATTGTCATAGCTCAAAGCACAATTTTTCGTGTTTCGCTAACTTTAGTGAAGACCAGGAACTACACAATTAGAGCATACAGTTTGATGCGGAAAGTACAAGCAAAGTTGGATAACTTACAGAAGACAAGAAAAAGGACAGCAGCATGACAGACGAGTCATGTGCCAGAGAAGAGGTTGTAAATATAAAAAAATGAAGCAAGCTAACAGAGAAAGTTAGGAACTCCATGTTATAGATGCCAGGGCACAAAGCAACATGATTAAGTGATGAATCCTAAACAGTTGTCTTGTAACAGCTTTTAATGAACTTGAAGACACTATACTGTACAAAGAAAAAGCTAAGAGGGTACATGATGACAGTCACAGTTCATCAAATTTTGGCTTGTGAGTCACATTTTCCAGACTTCTGACCACTCTCACTGATCTCTAGACTCTTTCTGTGACTTCATATCCACCTCGATGATGACAGTGACTCCTAGGCCTCTCTTTTCAAATAAGACCTCAGTAACACAGAGAACAACCAACCACCCCACTTGACTTCCAGACTACGGCCCATGTAAATAATCCTTACTTTCTTCCTGCTTTTATTTTGCTTGGATGGCATTAATTCTTGGGCAGTTTCTAATCCATCAAATCATATGAAATTCTTCTGCACAGCACTCTTAGATAGTCAGTAACACCATACCTGGGATTTGTACAGTTAAAGATTTCTTTTTATTTCTACTTGCAATTGTCCCTATTAAACTGCAGCCTATTTTATTCAAACCATTTCTTGAATATAGCAATAACATTTTGACACCCAGTCCTGTCCTCCAGTGTGCTTGCACCCCTCCTCATGTAATGTCACCTCCATCATCCAGGTCATTAATAAAAGATACTGCATATTGCTTTTCTTGTGCTTCAAAATCGTGTAGTCCAATGTAGCTTTCTGCCAGTAAACACTGAACTCTACAGCACAACTCTCATTCAAGATGTATTAAAAAGAAAGTATAGGAATTAAATACAAGAGTTGGTATGTGGTTAAATGCAGAAAAAAATTTATGAATATGTGCGGTGAGTAAATTAAAATATAACCAGCCATGAAAGTAACATACTTTCATGTGACAATAACAACAAAGATCTAGAAATGCTATTCCATTCCTCTCAACGGAGATGTTAATTTCAGACTAAGTCAGATTAAAACAAACACACAAAAGAAACAAAGCCAGCTCTCCATCTCTGAAGCTACATGCAAACTGAGGCATGCTTGCATCTGGGCAGCATTTTTAACTGAAACATTTGTTAAGCTTAATCTAAGAAAGGCCATACTTGGTTGGACCAAGCATTTCACTTGTCCTGTATCCTCTCTCTGGCAGTGGCCCATCATGGACACATAAGGGAGCACACAAAACCAAGGCAAGCATACAGTGATTTTTCCAAGCATACTTTCTCAGCCTCTGGTGAATCTGAGTTTCAGTGGTGCTCTCAGACAGAATTATTAGCTTTAGAGCCCCTAACAGATAATACCAGCAATCAGTCCTACTACTTTTCGAATCAACATAAACTCAGCTTGTGGCAAGGAGTTCCATGACATAACTATATGAGGTATGAAAAAATACTTCCTTTGGTTTCACTTCAACATACCACCTACCAGTTGCATCTGATGCCCAGTGTCCTTGCAGTAGAAGAGTCAGTCAACTATCACTCATAATCTATTTACTCGCTTTTCATCAGTTGATAAACTTGTCATAGCCTCCTTCAAGTTTCTTCTTCACAGACTGAAAACTCATAGTTCTACTTGTTGCTTGTTTGAAAGATTTAATCATCCTTTACTCATCCTACTTATTTTTCTCTTTACCTTTTCAAGGTGCAGGTGCACCACTGTGACACTGTTTGTAACCATGATGTTCTCTACTTTTTTTTTTCTAAAAATTTCTATATTAAATTTGCTTTTTTTTTGACTGCTACTATTTTCATAGATCACAGTCAATACACATCTCTGTGAATATATAATCTCACAATGAATTTCTTGAACAGTAATTGTCAGTTTGAAGTCCATTCTCAGACACAAAAAGGCTTTTTTTTTTAACCCTTTGAGAACTACTTTACATTTATTTAGAATGAATTTCACTTGTCACTTTATTACCCAGTATCACTGCGGTGCTTCTTTGCAGTTGGCTTTCATTTCTACTATTCTGAATAACTTCTGAATTACCTGCAGATTTTGCAATATAAAGACAGGCTTCCTGTTCCTGGTGTACTTGAAATAATGCTAGTCTTATTTCTTTAAAAAATTGTTTTGTAAGCTCTATCTTAGTCTACCTTATTGTGGTTTTAGATTCTATTTGTGGGTTCTATGTTTCTGTTATCCTTGAACAATGGAATAACAGTCGTGTCTTCATTTCTTACATACTAATTTGTTGGTGCCTCCTTGTAAGACGGTTTAGCCAAAATCTGAATTTTAGAACAGACTTGTCCTGGTTTCAGCTGGGATAGAGTTAATGTACCTCTCAGTAGTTGCTGTGTTTTAGATTCAGTACAAGAATGTTGGTATCACTGATGTTTTCAGTTTTTGCTACAAAATCAAGGACTTTTTCCCAGTTTCTCACATTCAGCTAATGAGCAGGTATTGCAGGAGCTGGAATAGAGCACAGCCAGCCAGATAGCCAAGCATGCCAAGGGAAATATTCCATACCATAGACATCATACTCAGTTTATGAATGGGCGTTGGCCTGGGGGAGGGACCTGTCTGCTCTTTCTCTCTCACTTCCGTGAGTTTGCATCCTCTCTTGGTGGGGAGTTCAAACTTTCTTTTTTTGGGCTGTGAGTTGGTTGTCAGGTGGTGAGAAAAACTGTATTGTAAATAGTTTGTTTTGCATATTCATTATTATCATCATTATTATAATTAGTATTAGTATTTCCTTAGTTGCCTTACTAAACTGTCTTTATCTCAACCCACGAGTTTTCCCTTTTTGTCCATTTCTCCTCCCCATCCTGCTGCGGGGGGAAGGAGAGGGGTGAGTGAGTGGCTGCCTGGTGCTTAGTTGCTGGCTGCTGGGTTAAACTACGACAAGACTAAACATATACCTGTTAGAGAGGTATCAAAGTAGCTGAATAAAGCCCTTTAAGCTACGGTCAAATGAATTCGAATAATTCAATGGAACCTTTTTGCATTCTAGAAGATTTTAATTTTTTACTTTACGTCCAAGACCAAAGCTAAGCATGTGGTTCAAGATGCCAATACACTGCTTTGGAAGTGGTCTAGATGAAAGCATTCTGCAGTTCACTTGTTCAGATTTAAAGTTGTTTTTGCAGTAAACCTCCTCTTACAGTACGTACATGATACAAACCCCACCTGTCAGTAAGAATTATTTGCACTAAAGTCAATAAGTTTGGAACAGTTCATAAGAATGGGTTGAATAATGTTAATAAACCCACAACGTCTTTACTCTTGACATTTTATTATTTGGTTAAGACCACGCCACTTGTCTGAAATTGAGCTGTAACTCTGTGCACTGCTCATTCCAAAACACTTAAGCAGACACCTGTTTACAGTAAAATGACACCTATCATCTACCTTTATCCAGTTCTTGTATGCTCTCCATGATCCTTATCTCTCCTATTTAAGTTGCTCTGCACTCTTGGCATTTCCCTTCATGGCTTCACCTTTCTCCTTTTGCTCCTGCACTATGTTCCTCCCTCCTTCTTTTTCAGTTCTCCCTCTTCCTAGTCCCACCGATCTTTGCCATTTTAATTACTGTTAGAATGACTTACACCAATGCTGCTCAACACAGTTTATTAGCAAATCCAGTTTTCAGCAGCACACAGATTTGCCAAAAAGCTGTCACCTTAAATTCTCCACACTTGTGTGACTGCCCAAGGTGATTTTTTTTTTCTTGGAAATGGCAACTTACTGAGCTGAGCCACTTCCAAGAATGAAGCTGGGGAAAAAAAAATCACTTGTTTGTTCGGTTTATAAAAAAAATATACAGGAGCTTGCTCTTTGAGCAGCATTAGTGTTGTTTTGTTAAACAGGGCTTTGTAATATGACAAAGAATTGTCGGCATTTTACTGAGTCTGTGAAAATTTCCCTCAAATTTGGCCAAGCTGCAGAGTTTCTGTGAATTTGTTTATATACGCAGAACATCTTTTCTGAAACCTGGTTGCCAAAACTCTCTGAATCACCCATTCCACACAGCCTGTTCCACCTTCCCACGGCTTTCTTACTCCAACCCTGCCCCACTGTTCCACACAGCAGCTGCCAGACCCAGCAGGAAAACCCCTTCCTGGGCTCAGCGCTCCCTGCCTGGCACCCAGGCTGTGAGGCAGCGGCCACACTAAAGTGCACTACAATGAAAAATTGCACAACATAAAGAAGCATAAAAGCCATGAGGGTGCTGAAAACGCAAAAAAGAACAGACAGAAAGGGAAGAGACACTTGTGAAGAAGACCAGATGCGTTTCAATACTACTAGGACCATAGAGGAGCTGGAGGCTTAGGTGTTTGTAACCACTAACAGCCCATTCCCTACAGACTCCAAAAAGTGAACCCAAGAGAGGGAAACCCTTTCCACAACTAACAGAGTTTTCAAGCTTTTTAGTTTTAAGAGGTTATACCCATATTTTTCCCTGTTCTGTTTTTAAACAGTTCTTAGATATAATTGAAATAGGTTAATTTTGAGAAACATTCAGCTTGAGATAGATGATTTGCATGGAACATTTTCCTGTAATAGCTGATAATTGGGGCATTATGAAAAACTGAAAATATGATGCTATTAATGTGCAGGATGACATACAGGCACTACTTCTAGCTTCCTCTATAGGACAAGCACTTGCATACAAACATTTACAGAGCTGTCCACACTAACACCTTGTTTGACCATTTCTCTGAGTTTTCTATAGGCTTTTCAGTGAATCTAGTACTTTGACCAGTCCACTGATGTCTGCAAATCCTGAATGAACAGCTTCCTCTACTGTGCACAAAGAAAACAATTATGAGAGCTTGAGCAATAATTCATGCATATATATAAATTCACTGCACACAGGATGTCCACACACCGTGTTGCTGGAAAATCCAGAACAATAATATGTGAACTTCTGAATTTGGCATTCCAAATACTGAACAATGTGTTGCTATTTAGAGGCATTATTAAGACACAGATGTCTAAATTGTATCTTGAATTTGTTTTTGTCATACTGAGCTTTCCTTCCTCTATCTCTGCTTCCACTGGTTGCCTCCATCATTTATGGCATTGTGTTTATATTTTAGACTGCTAGCTTTGTGGTTCACAAAAAAAATCCAACAATACACATGAAACAAGTACTACTAAGCACAACAGAAGAACTCAAAGATAGCAAAAGGACTAATAGTCTGAGGTATTCCTATACCATTAAACAAGAAAAAAACCCAAACAACAAAATGCAATTTAGTCTTGCATTTCTGTTAACCTTCTGTTTGAGATTTTAACGCTAAGACTGCTCACAAATTGTAGGTATTCTACAGAAATAACCGCTGCATTTGTGGTTTTCACATTTCTTTAAATGATTGTATAGACAGTGGCATTCCCACAGTCCCTTAACTACCTATGTAAAAGTAATTTACACATACTTACAGGTTCTTAGCAGTCTGTAGAAAAAAGTACACTACTATCCAAAAGAGTTATGTTTTACAGAAGAATCAAGAAAAGAAAGAAGGCATGCTTAAGAGAATTAGTTAACATATGGCACAAGAACTCAATCGAAGGGTGGAGCACACCTACATGAGAGTGATACATACACCCAACAATGGTGAAATAACTAACAAAATGCTTGTTGCATCTATCCGTACAATATCCTGTCCATGCAACAAAATTCATACCGTATGAATTTAGAACTTAAGTATATCCTAAAAAGAGCAAAGTTGAACAACTGTTTCTTGGTGGCAGTCTTGTGTAGCAGGAGCAGTTCCAAGATCTTTCTACCCAGAAGCTACTTCAAATATACAACATCACAGAAACGCCATTTTAAACATAAAAAGTCCTCAGCTGTCTCTTTTGGACCCGATGCCCAGTGAACCTTCTCATTTTCTCACAGTCCTTCTGCAGTTCTGAAGAAAGAAGACTTCTAATCCAACTTTGAATATTCTTGAACCTGCTCAACTTTACTGCCATGTCTACCTTGAAATGGAAGCTTTCCAGGATTTGTTTCCATTCCCATTCTAACAAAAATGGCCTAAACCAAGTTTGTGCAAACTGATTCTTCTTTATACTGCAAATAAAATTACACGGACACTGAGCCCTTCTTCCCCAATACCCCTGAAGCTTGTTTGCCATAACTAAGGACCTTACTATTTCTTTGCAAAGCTCTTATTCTTTTTGTATGTAATGTAACTTATTTTTTCAGATCTAATTGGTAATACATTGGTATTTTACTCCACTAGCAAACTTCACTGAATGTTCCAAACAAAATATGTGAACTACAATTGAAATCAGTGAAATAAGCTGTTCAATATATCGGTAATAGTTAAAGTTTGCTTAAAATGGTCACTTGCAAAATTTAAGTAGATCAATGCATACTGATTCAAGGTTCTTCAGAAAGTAAGAAAGTAATAAAAATCACTGACTTTGTTTCTCCTTTCCTAAAACAGAAAAAAGGCTATGCCTTTGTTAAGAGTATTGCAATGTATTCAGGGTTCCACAGTGTTTCAAAAAGCATCAACATAATACTGACTTTAAAACTAGAGTAAGTGCTTACCTGTTGACACATAACACTGTAAATGTGTACAGCTGTAATCCTTTTCAGCATTAGAACATTAAAAAGTCTGGAATGTAATAAACATTTGAATAAACATTTGAAGTACAATCCACAGATAGTAGTTCACAACTTATTTCTTGAAGATGAGTTGTCAATATCTCAACTAACTTTTAGAACTACATTTTCACATTTTCTCTTTATTCAAGACATGACTGAAGACAAATATCCCGTAAAGCTCTTAGCCATGTTCTTGAATTTTATCACACACTAGAAGTCCTTGAGGCAAAAAAGCCACACAAGTCTAAAATTGTTTACTTATGTTATTTTGTTATCAAAGGTTTCATTCCCTACAAAAAGACAACCAAGCAAAATACGTATATAATTATTTCTGTATTATGTTGCCATTTCAGCAACATTTACTTCAGTTGACATATCTTCCACATCAAGTCCTGGAATATTTTAACTAGATTGTTGTATCTGGCACTTGGACTTCACTTCAGCAAGTATAAACCTTTAGGCTTATGTTAATCGCTCACTTTCAAAGTCCATTGAAATTGCTCACACATTCTTAAATACTCAATTAACTGCAACACCTAAGCACCCAGAACCAAAAAGGCTCATACTAGTCATGTTCTATAAAAATCAGATTCAGAAATATGCACACAACAACATTTCAAGATTCCATACAGATGGAAACATATGGCAACATTTTCAGAAACTTCCAGTATATTTTAATGTTTCCATTCCAAACAGACAACCTTTAATATGAAAGTCCAAGTTTTCACAAATGGAAGACTTCTACAGATACAGCCCGTATTAACAAGAGCAGCCAGGTACACATCACCTGATAATAACTACGCCAAACAGCTAAAAACAGAGGCATATAAAATTAATAAACATTTTTAAAAATGTATATTAAATATTTTTCAAGGCAACAGAAAATATTTTCTCATATTATTTTCTTTGAAAGTGAATATTTCCTTATGTGCTTACCATTATAAGCACTTATTATTTTCACATGTCTAATCAAAATAAGAAAGTTAATTATGCATGTAGATATCTCAGGTAACAAACAGCTAACATTACCTACATGTTACCATATTTTTAACTTACTGATGGAAAATGGTACGCAGTATGACAAAAAGAAATGCTTTAGTCCCCCTATGCTGCAGGGACTTTCACTGACTTCTTAACTATTCCTATACTATATTGCTACTTCATTTTTAATGAGCGTTCTATAAATGGAGTAGTTGTTCATATTCTGAATCTGCACATGTTGCAAAAATTCCTAAAAATGGGTCAGTTGCAGAAAGCTAAATACTTTCAGTTCTTTATTATGCAGTAGTATTTAAAGAGCATCCTCAACAACTAATGTTTAATAGTAGAGTTGTACCTTAATGACAGAATCATTAAATAATAGTCACATCAAATAATATTAACTTAAAAAATCAGAACTCAGTAATATTCATGAGGGGGTCCCATCACCAAGAAAAGAAGAGATGTCTTCAATTGACCAAAAAACAAACACTGACATGCATATGCACAGATAGAAATTGTTACTAGGTTTGAAAGATGACATGGTTAAGGCACACTTCAGGAGTCAAGATACTAGAATTCTGTTCTACCGGTGAAACTATTGCTGTTCTTTCATAAGAGGTTTAATTTCTGTTAATTCTAGCAAGCTTAGCCAAGTTTGGATGAAAGAAGCGGCACTATGTTTCTCATACCAACTGAGTTATATTAATTGTAGTTATACTGTGTACTGGAAATCACTACTGCAAAGCCACATAAATTTCGAAGTTTTCAAATTTATGTTCCTTCTGCAGAAAATCAAACCGAAACATTTCAACGTTTAACAAAAATGGTATTTCATTAAAATGTTTGATAGGCCTCTATTAGGACACTAATCTGGGCTCTGTGAGAGCAATCAAGTACCTGATTTGTCTGACTGAGAACTAATTTTCCATTATTAGACCACATCACTTCAGGAATAATGCATGTGCTTTCTCCTCCTTATCCCCTAGCTTTTCCAGCCTGTTCTCAAAAGAGAAGCATCTTAAAGAACAGTGTACTCCTCTCAGGCAATGCTAGTCTTTCCTCCGCATACACTTGTCATAAGAATACGTTGTCCTGTCTTTACGGATAGATTCCATTTAAAGCATATTTCAATAAGAAAGGTTGATTTAGCACACTTTCAAGGTTTGATCTATGATGCTTTGCTTTTATCTCTTCCTGGCACTCTGCTCTTTATCAGTCTCAAGGTAGATCTTAAAATGCAATCCAATTAAACGGTATTTCAAGTTTCCGTAATTAATTAGGAACCATTCCCCTTTCTTTCCTACTTATACACATGAATCCCCCAAGCTTAAAAAACAGGAGTGGAATAAAATAGTACAAATAAACTTTCATAACCAAGTAATTTCTATATACTTATCTACAATATGTGCTATCACAATGCTACAGAATCACAGAAAACTAGGGTGGAAGGGAGCTCAAGAGGTCACTTACCCTGCCTCTCTGCCCCAAGGCAGGATCAACTATATTGAAACCATTCTTGACAGCTGTTTGTGCAATGTGATCTTTCCAGTGATGGAAATTTCACAGCTTTGTTAGCCAGTCTACAAAAATACTGTTACAAATTGCATCTACTAATAATTCAATGTAGCAAAAAGCTCTTACTGATGCTGGTCTGCAAGATTAATTCTTCACCAGTTTTAATGCACAATATGGCACTCTTGAATTCATACTGATAATAGTAATAATGCACATATATCTCTGTGACTAGGCATACAAAATGTTTGTTGGTTTTCAATTTTATGAAGAGAGAAATTCTGCATAACTGATCATGAGTGCTCTTAAATTAGTAAGTTACAGAGGACTTCATAATTAATCAAGGTACAACCACATTGCATTCTCTAATACAGTGTAATTTGTGTGCTAAATACCTTTATGAATCTTACTTTCGTACTATTTTTATACAGAAGGATTGAGATGCTTTCATGTACACAGATATATGTGTACATGAAAGAGTACACACATTCCCCCATGGGCGGGCTGTGGTTTAATACAATTTTATAATGCAAACTATTCCCAGGGGGCCTAGGTGCACTGAAGCCAAAGGATCTAATATTAAACAAATTAGCACTTTCACAAATAAGGATTCTATGGTCAAGCCAGCCAGCTCTTGATACTTGTCTACATCTTGACTTGCACTGAAGGGTCAATATAACAGTTTATTCGCATGCGTGGTTTGGGAATCCCAGTTGCTTATAATTAGGATGTAGAATTAATTCTCTACTAACAACATAACAAACAGCAGGATTTTATTTGCAAGGCATCAACTCTTTCCAGAATTTAATACAGATTAACTAAGGCATCTCCTCC
>Ga0065711_1049271_pt1 | contig 11387 bp, 6 predicted proteins | sample Hoacrofraction12_FD_59098 | JGI IMG/M metagenome (GOLD analysis project Ga0065711, IMG submission 59098) | Hoatzin crop microbial communities from Cojedes, Venezuela - Epithelial fraction 12 v2 (version 2) | ecosystem: Host-associated > Birds > Digestive system > Esophagus > Crop | place... | reverse complement strand
CCGCCACTCCGCGCCGGCCCCTCCTCTCCAGGGCCCGCACTCGCGGGCAGCCCCGGGAGCAGCGGGTCTGCGTGAGGGGGAAGCGCCCCTCGCCTCGCCCCTTGCCGGGGCCGCCGGGCTCGGGGGTCGAGGGACGTCGGGGGGCGCAGCGGGGCCCTGCCGGGCGGTGCGGAGAGCCGCCCACGTCGCCATCCCGCGGGTCCGCGCTGTCCGTGCGCGCGGAATCGCTCGTCTTTCGGCGGCGCGGTCTCGCTGGTGGCCCCGTGGGCTGGGTGCGCTGTGCTGGCCGGTGTTCTGCCGGGGCAGGCTCGGTGTGCCTGCGCCCTTTGCCTGGGGTACGGGCTGAAGCAAAGGACCGACTGTGGGTGTTCTCCTTCCGCCCGCTGAGTTTGTGCTGTTTCAGCTGAAGCGGCGGCGGCGTCTCTGGGGTCTGCCAAGCCGCAGTGCGCGGAGCAGGACGGCGCCGAAGGCAGGTGCAGGGTGCGGACGCTCTTAAACCAACTTTGCAGTCAGAGGCACTGGGCAGTGACGCTACAGCCACGGATCACTGAAACGTCACGTATGCGCGTGCGTACAGACCGCAGAAATAGCGCGTAGCAGCTGTGGGTTCGCTTAGAAGTAGTGTGGAATTTTCTTTGTATAAGAGTAAGCGAAAGTCAAAAGACGTGGGCTGTGTCACACTTGCATTTTCCAAACGTAGCTTTGCAGCCAAAATTGAGGAAGTTTTTTGATGATGCTCTTACTCGACTTTCGCAAGACACTTGCAAGTGCGTGTTTATTTATTTGTGTTGCTCTAATAGCTGCGACTTTTGAAATGCTCTGTGTGTGAGAATGCATCCTTGGAGTTAATGGGAAAGTTAAGACGCAAGTGTGAGCATCTGTTCTCAGATGTGATTTTTGGGTCAGGGTTAAGGCCGTAATGTGGCAAAGTCTGATGTTATGCACTTAATTTAAGCGTACAACATCAGTTTTGGAGGAGTTTGGAAGTAACTGATGTGCCAATGGGCTATATTCAGCTCTGAAACAGGTAGCTTATTTTCCCTTGTGAGCATCATGGAAACACTGACGTTGGAAGGGATGTCTGGAGATCCTCTAACAGCGTCAGCTGGAGCAGGTTGCTCAGGACCATGCCAGTCAGATTTTGAGTATCTCCAAGCACAGAGACTGCACAACCTCTTGGACAGCCTGTTCCAGTGTTTGACCACCCTCACTGTTCTCCAGGTGTTTTTATTCACTGCATTTAGGTGAAACTTCTTGTATTTTAACTTGTACCCATTGCCTCTCATCCTTCTGTGTGTGTCACTCGGACTTTGGCTACACCTTCTTAAGGTCTCCTCCATCAGGTAGTTGTACACATTGGCAAGATTGCCTCTGAGCCTTCTTTTCTCCAGGCTAACCAGTCCCTGCTCCCTCAGTCTCTCATCATACGAGAGATGCTTCAAGCTCTTAATCACCTTCACAGCTCTTCACTAACTCCAGTATGTCCATGCCTTTCTTGTACTGGGGACCCAGCACTCCAGATGTTCCTCACCAGGGCTGACCAGAGGGGAAGGATCACCCCCCTTAAACTGTTCGAAATGCTCTACACGTGAGGCTACTGGCTTTCATTGCTGCAAGGGTGCATTGCTTGGCTCAGGGTCAACTTCATGTCCACAAGGACCACCAGGACCTTTTCTGCAGTGTTGCTCTCTAGGTGGTCAGCCACTAGCGTGTGCTGGTGCATGAGGTGAATCCTCTCCCGGTACAGGTCTCTGCACTTCCGTTTCTTAAGTTCATGATGTTCCTGTCAGCCCGTTTCCTCAGACTGTTGAGGTCCCTCTGAATGGTAGCACAGTCACACTGTCTATCAACCACTTGTCTCAGTTTTGTATCCTCTGCCAACTTGCTGAGTGAGGGTGCATCCTGTCCCATCATCCAGGTCACTAATGAAGGTCAAATAGTGTCAGCCCCAGGACTGGCCCAGGTGTGCACAGTTAGAGGCCTCCAGCTGGGCTTTGTCCTGCTCACAACCCCTTGAGCCCAGTCCTGTGAGGTTTTCAGTCCGCCTCACGGTCATCGTATCTAGTTCATCCTTCCTCAGTTTGTCTATGAGGATAGATTACTGTTACAGGAAACAGTATTTCTGAAATTGAGATAAAAGCTTTTCTGAAATTAAGATAAAGCATCCACTATATTGGTCATCTAATCACGGGAGGAAATCTGTTTTTATTCTTAATTTATTGCTGAAAAATTTGTGGACCTAACTCAAGGTATGCTGAGCTGGAACAGTCCGGAATAAATGTTTTAAGATGAGTTAACTGCCCTCTTCACTTCAGGGAGGGGTTAAACCTGCACACAAGCCTTCTTTATTTCAGTTTTATTTTGATCATCCCATAAGAAAGTAGGAGGAGGGTCACAAATAGGGACAGTGACTGAAAATACAAGTAAGTAGCATTTAGGAACTGCCCCGTATGGATTGCACCAACAGGAAAAAAATGACATTCATGTACTTGGGACTGTTTTTGTTTACAGTTTCTAAAACATTGCTGAAATGTGTTGTGGATCAGTGCATAAGTTCCTTTTTAGTGTAGTGCTTTTATGATAATGTGTTTTGACTTGACTTGAAGACAGACTTTCATGTACTTCAGCTTGACTTGGATTAAATTAGATTTCTTGCTTTTGTCCAAATTTGGATAATGTTTATTTTTCTTCTAAAAGGTGTTATTTTTGCTTTGTGAAATGTGATGCAGTGAAGAGGTTTTATGGAATACTGAGAGTTAGAGGTCAAGAGTGTTTCAACTTCAGAATTAAAATCAGCATTATTTCTGCCTGTCACTCATGCAGCTTTTTTTCCTAAATAAAGAAATTCTGAATAATATTCCTGAAAGTCAGGTAAGAAAAATTTCCTTTCTTAGTAGCTGATCTTATAGGGAATACTTCCCACAAGTATGTAACTATTTTTCTTTGACTATCCTATTAACTGAATATTTATTTTCAAGGGTAGAGACTTCCATATCAGGATACTATTAAAAATGGACTTTCAACTGAAAAATGCAAGGTAGGATAGTTTTATGAAAGCAATTTGCAAGTCTGCGTAATAAAAGCTTATTCTGATATGCATGTGAATTATTATTTTTTCCAATATCAGTGTTGGTAATTAATTCTTACTGGTTTCAACTTAACCTTGTAACAAAATTGTACAGTGTTAGTGTTAATAAAAACTGACAATAGACATTGCCTATATCAAAATATTTTGTTGTTCATTAACTTTTGAAACCTGTTGTAATTAATTGATTATAAGTATATATAAATCAATGTACTTGGGGAAAAAATGTTCATTTAACCATTTGAGAAGCAGAAAATTCAGTGAAAATTTGTAAATTTAAGCAATGATAAGTTAAAAAAGCTATGCTAACCATCATTTTCTCTTTCCTGTTAACATGTATTACTTTGGGTTACCTAACTTTTCTTTCAAAGCTCCATTTATATTACTGTGAGTGTAGTATGTGGAGATGTGTGTATTGTGTGGATGCACATATATATACATGGATGAGTCTTTAACATTGTATTGCACACTTCTGCCTAGGCCAGCCTGCTCTGAACTGTGAACAGATGTGGTATTAGATAGCTTTATTACTTTCTAGGTCGGATACTTAAAATTGCATTATAGGTAACTTTGACATTTTCAGGATACCATTTTTAAACATTGGTGTATTTTATGAAGTCATATTAGCTTGCAAGAATTATGTTGTTTTCAGTGAAGAGCAGAGGCTTTTATAGGTAAATGCTTAATTTTTAATGGGCTTTGGGATAGTGACATTTGAAAGTTTTAAATAGCTTTGAATATGAAAACTCAAAGACATTTTGAAGTATTGTTTACTTCCTTTGGTTTTTTGAAGATAGACTTTTATGTTGTGGTGTAACAGACTTTCCGATCTCTTCTGAAATGACGTAATGTGAATTTTAAGTTCACACAAAATACTGTTTGTCTAGGATAGAGTGTAGCTGGCACCTAAAGAGGATACTGCATGGATATGGGCATATTTTGAAGCAGGTAAACAACTCTTAAAATAATTTACATGTATGCTTACAAAAATTCTGAAAAGCTTATACTGGCACACCTATTCTAAAAGTGTTAAAGAACTCTCATTGTATAGCCAAGATTTACTTTGAAATGCTTGAAGACTTGCAGGTCAACCTAAAGGGAGATGGATAGAATTTAGTAAAAGTTTACTTTTGTTCAAGTTTTATTTTTTTGAAGATTGAGATAGAACAATTTTTAATGAATGATTGCTGACATTTTACTGGAATTTTTCTTTAATCTCTCAATTAGAAACAGATTTTTTTTTTTCCCTTTTTAATATATTTATCTTTTACAAATTGTTTGTAATGCAAAGAAGAGAATTCACAGTAATTATTGATAGATCTAGCTCATTCTGTGTTCTAGACAGTCGACGAATCTAAGTTCAACTTTCCTACCCAGAAGAAACTTTGGAGCAAAGATACAACAGCCCTGCAGTCATGAAGAATATTTTGTTTCTAAGCAAGCATCTTTGCCACATGTGCTAGTTGAGACACTGTATCTCATGGACTGTGCACCCCTTTGTAGAACAAGGGTTATGAGTTGGGAGTAACCAAAGATGCAGAGCTGAGGGAAGTGTGAATACATACCACATCTGAAGATAGACAGGGATCCTTAATCATGGACAGCATGTAAAAGCAGAGAAGTCTGGAGAGTTCTTAAAGAAAATGTAACCAACTAAGAAACATTTTTGAGTGATTCTAAAGCTTCGGTTCTCATTGGTGAAGACTAAAGTCTTCGTAAGCATCTTCATAAACACCTAAAGTGTAAAGTCTTTGTAAACAATGTAAATGTGTAATGTGACGTGATATGACAAAGGTGATGGTTAATTTTCAGTAAACTTCCCTGTACTCTGGGAGGTTTATTCTGTAATTGAAATTTTTAAATATGTTGTTTTATGTTAGCTGGTTTGACAATACTAGAAGAATAGATAGTTAGACTGGAATTGTTTACTGCTAAGTTATGACTTGAAGAAAATTAATTGATACTGTGTTTCCTCCAGAGGTTGCACAGCTGTCCAGATCTTGTCAGTTTCATGGTGGAGCTGAAAACTGTTTTGGTAAGTGACAGAATATATGCATGGGAGAACGGATGTTCTTATAGCTTTGGTTTTCACTTTCATTTTTTTTAAGTTTACTGCTTGATAGATGGATTTATGGTGGGGTTTTTTAAGAAGAGGTGATTTTGTGTGTATGCTGTTCATGAAATATTTGTATAAATATCCTTTAGGATTTTAAGTGACTGTACTCTTTGGAAATTGGAGTGTTATAGAAAAATTAGCAAGGGATCTCAGTATAGAGACATCCTTTTTACAATTATTTTCTTGGAATTCCTGGTATTGTGCTGATGGTAAAGAAGGCTTATAATCATACAAAGGATTATACAGTGAGTGGATTTCTGAAGGTGCTTTCACCTGTGTGACAACTTGTCCAATAAATGCAGAAAGATTTTTTTATTTTTTTATAGAGACTGCTGTTTATTCTTTTTTTTTTTTTTCCACAAAAATTTCAAATCTGGGATGGAAGAGTAGCAAAGTCTTTAGTTAACAACATGAAACTGACAATTTCTTGTCTTTTAGTAAAACATTATGAACATTTTTGGCAAAGAATACTTGTGTACAGCCTTTTAACTTAGAAATAAAACACAGTAAGTATTCTTCAACACAACAACAAAAATACCCTCCTGGTATTACACTACCTCTATGCTGGGAGCACCTTTCTTCAGTATTGGTTCAATCCCTGCCAAACTGGATTACATTAAACCAGGCAAAGGCACTTGGAATAGGACTGAATAAGAATGTCTGCATGTGTCTGTTTTTGAATATTTCACAATAGTTATTCTAATATCTTTGCATGGATACATAAGCACTCAGAAAAGGAGTATGCAGTGAAAGTATAATTAATTCAAAATAGTAAAACAGGAATCCTCAGTGCAGATAGAAAAACAGCAGAAGATGCTGTGGAAAAACTGGGCAGAAATGATTGTTATACTGATTTTTATTATTAAATCTATTTATTATTTTTTTAATTTAAATTTATTTTATTTTAAATTATTAACAATTTTATTATAAATCATTATTTTGTTTATTTGTCCTACAAGCATAATTTTAACTGAAGTACACTTCTAAAGAACAAGTAGTACAACATGAATGTGGAACACCTGGTTTGGTTTTGTTTTTCTCTGTAACCTGGTGTTATGTTTTTGATAAAATTTCTTTTTGAGGTGTTATGACATTATTGATGAGTGCCTGTACCACAACTTATGCTCTGGGGTCTTATGATATTAAAACTGAGAAATCCTTTTTTTTTTTTTTTAATTGCTGTATATATGTGTCGTCTTTTTGTGGCTGTGGAGCCCAGGAGACAGCTGTGGGCTTAATGGAACCTTCTTTTGAAATGTTCTTTCAGATGAGATGCTTGACTTCAAATTTATTAGCTGAAGAAGAGGCACATTTGATATTTGCATCTGAAGACTATGTTGTCAACATCTGTGGGTTTTTTTTAAATTGCAGATGTTTTCATTACCAGTATCTGAAGTAATTTACCAACAGCTTCTTTGTCTGCTTTAGCTGGAGGCTGTAACAAAACAAATGCAGTGTACGGTTAATTTTACATAAGCTTAATATTTTTGAATGAATTGCAAAAATCACATGACTAAATAGACGCAAAAATATTGAAATCTCTCTTAATGATGTTTTTAATGTTCTTTTAAACAGGAAATTGCTTTAAAGAATACACAAGACCTGAATATACCATGGCCGCCAGAATACTACTCCTGTCTTGTCAGAGATATAGAAATATTGGGCTGGAATAAGTATGTTTATTTTCTTTCTTAACTGACATTACCTTTAGAATATCTGTTCTTCTTTTGTATTTGTGAGTTGAACATATCAAATTAACTTGTTCTGTTATCCTGTTCAGAAACTGGTTTTGCTTTAAAAACTCTGCTACTTTGTTTTTTTTAATTTAAAAGAACCTCAACAAACCTGTATCAACTGAAGATATATTTTCAGTCACAAATAACTGAGCTGAAAGTGAGATGTTACTACTAAGAAATCAACTCTTCTTTGACCTATGAACTATTGGCCTAGCAAACGTATTTAATACAACTTTTATAGTTCTCCTTTTTTGTCCTTTTCCATACTTTGTACAACTTTTTTTGACCATTCCCTTATGCTATGGTTGGTCATTGTGTACCTTTATGCTTTCATAAAAACAGTTCATGCATTTTTTTATAACTAGAATAATTATTTTAAAGAACAGTTTTATCTTGCTCTCCATAGCCAAAGGAATGACATAGTTAATCCAGAAAACACTAAATCTGGAAAAAAAAAAAAAGTGAGTGGAGGGGAGAACTTGGAAAGCTATAAAACCAGAACTTCACAACAGCCTGCTCTTTGCAATACCCACAGAGAGAAACTTTTATATATTTTTTGCTACCCAGACAGGCTCAGAGATGAGGGCTATTGAGAAGCATTCCTTAGTCTCCAAAAACTGTGCAAGCAGACCATGTTTGGGGGAGCAGGGGGTCATTTCCATGTGGGAAAAATGTTGGTTACTGGACAAGGAGAGTATACACTGTGTCACTTGAGAATGGAGGCTCAGTGCACCCAAGAACATGGTTTCATGTATGCGCTGTACTATAAATCGAGTGTCTGTTGAACAAGAAATGACAGTTCAGGTCATCTTCTGGGGAAAGGAGAACTGGAAGCAAATCTTTTCACCTCAACTAAAATGGTAGGTTTAATACAATGGGAAAGTAAGTCACATTAGCAAAGGATACTTGACTTTGTTGAGGAATTAAATGTACACATAGCTGCCTCTGGGTGCCTTCTCATTAGGGTCTTGACTGAGTGCAAACGGATTATATTATTCACAGTCGCATATACTCTCAAATGAGCTCATAGAATCAATTTAATTTCATCCTTCTACAGAGAAAAACAAGGTTGTTCTCTTCATACCTCCTATAGAAGCCTGAAGGAACACAGTTGTGATCAAGTACATGAGGTCCATGTGGAAATTCTTCAGAAATCTGCAAAGCTTCCTGTTTTGCAGACTTTTACTTGAAAGGCTTTAATTGCCATCACATGTGTCATCACAGGCAAGTTCTCAGATACTGAGCCTTTTACTCCTCCTACAGAGAGCCTGGAATGGACTGGTTTCTATCCTTTCCCCTAGAACCTCCAGGGGACCTCTATGGGATTGAAGAAGGTAGTTTTTTCCGTGTAGGGAGGCATTAAGGAAATATATTTGAAGGCTGTCTTTAATAATATGCAATTCATTTCACAGTACCTTCTTTCAAGGAGTTAAGATGAAAGATTGTGTAGGATGTTGAAGAGTGTTGAATGAGAAGCTACTTTTTAGTTTCAGTAAAATGAAAGTTTAACAAAAAGGTCTACATTTGTGGTTTTCAACAAGACAAATCTACTTTTACCTTAGTCTTGGATGGTAAGTTAACTTTAACAAGTGTTTATTTTGCTAAATGAAATAAAGAATTGTTGGGTTTAAGAATAGTTTTGAGTTTTCTCACGTGATTTGTATATAAATAAATAACATGATTAATGAGGAATGTGCTTTGAAGGCCCACTTTTATTTAAAGATTTAAAGCATCCTTGATAAATCAGCTGAAATTTTTTCAGTGATTTCCATTATTAAGTATGTAGTTGTGCCAGCTGATGACATACTTTATTAAAATTTCTTAGACTCAGGTCCAAGAATATTAGTTAAAATTTCTTAAACACATGGGAAATAAATTTTGAATCATGCATGCTCTCCCAATATGAAGAAAAAGAAAAAATCCTTGAAAAAGCCCACATCAGCAAAAGAGACACTGAAGTATATTTATTGTATATCAAAGTTACAAAGATATAAAATGTACTGTATTTATAATTGGATATATAAATGTAGTATATAGCTAATTATGCTAAAAATACACTTTAAAATACAATTTAGTAGCTTATCTCAAAACTGATACTTCTTCTGACTTGCTGTACGTACAAAACATCCAGTTGTTTATTATTAAAAAGCACATCAGTGTTTTATCAGATAGCATGCTTCTAGGGCAGAATTTGACCTGGTTTCTAGGCAGAGATGGTCCTCATGTAGACACCCAACTTATGCTGTGATTTTGTCCACTGTAGTCATGTAGTTCAGCAAACACACACCTCTTTGTAACATAAGTTAATAGATAAGGTCTTTATTTAATTGGGGTTTTTTGGTTTGGGAAGTCAATCATTAATCAAAGGGTGTCCTGTGTTCAGCTAGGATAGGGTTAATTTTCACAAGAAGCCAGGAGGGGACACAGCTGGGCCAGCTGACCCAAACTGGCCAAATGGGGTATTTGATACCATGTGCCGTCATGCTTGGTTCTGAGCGGGCGAGCTGGCTGTGGCTTGTTAGTCGCTGCTTGGGAGTGCACTGGGCATTGGGTGGTAAGAGAGTTGCTCTGTGTATTCTCTTAGTTTTGTATATTCTTCTTATCAGTACTGTGGTTGTTACTGTGCACTTCCTTTGCTGTTGTGTTAAACTGCCCTTATCCTGACCCATGAGTTTTGCCTTTTTCTTCTGATTCTCCTCCCCACCCCACCGGGGCGGGGTGGGGGGAGCGGGGCGGGAATGGGACACAGTAGAGCAGCTGCATGGTCCTTTGTTGCTGGCTGGGGCTAAACCACCACTGTCCTTTTTTGGCACCCAACATGGGTCATGAAGGGTTGGAATAATGGCAGGGCTGACCGGAACATGTTAAAACAACTTTAATAAATGTGTATTACAAATTATAATATATTAAATAGTCATTGGTCACAATGTTGTTTTCTTTGGTCACATGGTTGTGGTATGTAAGTCCTTACTTGCTCTGTGTATTTGCTGTGGTGATGTTTATTACCTCTAGGAAAATGACCAGGATTACCATTTTTCTGTACTGTGTAATATTGACTTCTGATATGATAACATCACTAGGCATGAGGTTAGGCTCGCATTTGTATGCGGCATTGTGGTCATTTCCATACCTGGGACTCCATCTCTTGGAATTTATTAATAATCGAACCCAATCTATGGGCAAAATGGGAGGCTATACTTTCCCCCACTCTTTCACACCTCCTTTCTCCTTCAGGCTAGTCGTAACAGCTTTTGAGAATTTTGAGTATCTTTGAGATGTTCAAGCCAGCATGTTCTTATCGCTATGTCTCCTGACTGGAAAGGTGAAGAGGCACCAACGGTGGATGAAGTGGCTGGCTGACTCCAGCAATGCGAAGAAAGTCTCTCTTCCTCCCTTCTCAGCTGTGGAGAAACTGTCCCAGGAGGTCTAGCAACTCAAACAGAATATATCCTACTCCCTGCCTGTACCAACCAGTATCTTGGCTATTAGGAGTAAGTGTTCCTCTGCTCAAGAGAGAGGATATAGAGGGTACACACCATGAGGCACGCTGCGCTTTTACCTGCGTGACCACAGAGAGGACATGAGGAAGTGGGATGGAAAACCTACCTCAACCCTAGAGGCACGAGTGTGCAAGTTGCAAGGAAAAACAATCACAAAAGGGGGTTCTTCTAGGAAAAATACCACTCCAGTTTCCAGAAGGCAGTTCTCCAGAGTAGAAAGCTTGATCTTACTTCTGATCCTCTTGAGGGGACCTCTCAGACATTTTTACAGGAAGTGAGTAACAATCTGACCAGGATTAGAGGGGCCCTGCCTCCAGGCAGGTGGAGGAAGGGGCCAACTGGGTTTATTGAGCTATGTGGATGTGATGGCCTGGCATGTCAGATTCACAAGGGAATAAGGCTCTAGTGGACACTGGTCCACAGTGTACTTTAATGGGATCACATTGCAAAGTGTCAGAGTCTATCTGTATTTAGCAATTAACCCTGTGGAGTGTGGCCAGCAAGTCGAGGGAGGTTCTTCTTCCCCTCTACACTGCCCTAGTGAGGCCCCATCTGGAGTACTCTGTCCAGTTCTGGGCTCCTCAGTTAAAGAAAGATGAAGAGCTACTGGAGAGAGTCCAGCAGAGGGCTATGAGGATGATGAGGGGAATGGAACATCTCTCCTAAAGGAAAGGCTGAGGGAGCTGGGCTTGTTCAGCCTGAAGAAAAGGCTGCGAGGGGACCTAATATATACTTATAAATATCTGAAGGGTGGGTGTCAGGAGGATAGGGCCAAGCTCTTTTCAGTGGTGCCCAGTGACAGGAAAAGGGGCAATGGGCACAAAATGAAGCACAGGAAGTTCCGTCTGAACATGAGGAAGAACTTCTTCCCTCCGAGGGTGATGGAGCACTGGAACAGGCTGCCCAGGGAGGTTGTGGAGTCTCCTTCTCTGGAGGTATGCAAGACCCGC
>Ga0065711_1049270_pt1 | contig 11387 bp, 6 predicted proteins | sample Hoacrofraction12_FD_59098 | JGI IMG/M metagenome (GOLD analysis project Ga0065711, IMG submission 59098) | Hoatzin crop microbial communities from Cojedes, Venezuela - Epithelial fraction 12 v2 (version 2) | ecosystem: Host-associated > Birds > Digestive system > Esophagus > Crop | place... | reverse complement strand
GGCCTCGCCCGGGGACGGCGGCGGGCAGCCGGGCCAGCGAAGCGCCAGGCCAGCAGCGCGGGGTCCCGCCGACCCCGACCCCGCGGCCGGGCACCGCTCCGAGCTGCTGGCACCCGAAACCTGACGCTCCGGGCGCGGACCCAGGCAGCCGGGAAGCAGTCCTGGGCCTGTGCTGGTTTTGCAAACCGTTCTGGTGCATCTGTTCGCATGGGTTAGTCCCTGTGGTCTGTATAGAACAGAAATAAGCTCTGCCAGCAGGAGTCGAACAGTCCATTAGTGTAGCAATGGATAACAAAAAAAGTACGTTTCCATGGTAGCAGCAAAAAAGAAAGATTTGCACCAGAAAGGCTGGAAGTTTGCTCTTAGGGGTTTTTTTCTGTTGATTTTTGGGACCTTCTAGACAAGCAAGAAAAGAGTCAGACCAACTGTCCGGCCAGCGGGGACGGCAGAAGCAGTGTCTGTAGCCCAACATAGCCAAATACCTGTGAAATAACAGTGCATCTTGCAAAAGCAGCCTAACTCTTCAGTTGCTAACAGACCATCCCTGCTTGTTGTTCCACGTTAAACAGCCAGTTAGGTAACACCAGCAGTGGCCACCGCAGTGCTGGTGCTTCGGCTTGTATCACACTCCAGAGAAGCAGAAGACTGGCATTCAGACCTGGGTCTCCACCAAGACCACGAGAAGGCAAACTCCAGCTGGCAGCAAGTGGCAGACGATCAGCGACCACTGTGTCTCTCAGAGAGGACTCTGGCAGAGGTGAAGCCCCTGGGCATCTCCTGCCCTGGACAGTCCCAGATTTCCCTGCCAGCTGCAGACCGCACAAGCGCTGGGTGAGGCTGTAATGGGCAGCAGGATGCCTTCAGCTGCCCACCGTGCCTGAGCCTGCACCGCCACCTCGCTGGACTTGTCTGGAGAGAGGGCAACTAAATGGAGGGCAGAAACCCCTGAAGGAGGCTTTTTGTCAGTGCCCATCGGCCATTCCTGCATGCTGGCAACCCCAGTTTCCTTCCACCTGCAGAGTGAACACCCCTGTTTTCTCACCAAGTCCCATACTGCAGAGTACGTGAGCTCCTGGAGCCCCTGAATACCAACTCATCACCTGCTCCTGTAACACCGTGGTCCTGGAGCTGTCACAGGATCATTCAGCCACCTCACCCGCCTATTGCTGCATGTTTCTGCTGCCATGCCCACTAGCAAACTTGCCACCCAGTGGTGTCAGATGCACACTTACTGGAGGTGCCATCACAGGACTGATAATCAGATCGTGCTACTCAACAGGGACAGAAAGATCTTTTCCTGAGCAGTTATTACACACCTCCATAAGGCAACAAATGCAACAGTGCTCCAAGGCTGGCCTTACAAAAACACAAAGGACCATTTTTTTTTTGTTCAAAAAAACCCCTGCCTCTCCATCACTGGCTCAAAACAGCCTCTTTCCTCTAGCATTCCTTCACATCAGAAAAGTCAGCTACTGACATTTTTAACTTGTGGTGCATGCAACTGATTTTGGATAGTGTGTTGGATGGAGGTAAATGCTGAACTCATAAAGGCAATGCACGTCAGGAATTACTCCACTATGAACACTGGAGCCAGATTTAAGGATCAGCTCCAGTTTTCCAGCTCCATTGCTCTAATGTGGCTAGGTAGCACCATGAAGCCATCACCTGGGAAATACTTTGCTTTTCAATGAAACAAAACATTTCTGTTCAGATGCTTCCTAAGTGAAGAATGGGCCCTCTCAGGGTAATGAAGTGCTTAATTAAAAGTACACTCAGACATGCAAATGGCCTTGGATGCTCCAACTTCTATGAGAAATATTTTAAAAGCCTTGTCAAAGCTTTAACAAAACAGTTCTTGGGAGCCCTTATTAACAAGGCAATGAAAAGTAAGGCAGTAAACATTAATGAGTAAAAGCCCTAGACTTACCTCAGGGTAAGACCACTCTGGTGAATAATCTGTCACCATGAACAAGCGCCCACTCTGCTGTAGCAACCCCAAAGTGCCTTGTGCTGCAGCGGCTGAGACCACCTCAGCCACGTGCATGTACGCCATCGTGCTGGCTCCGTTCTCTGTGCTGCTGAGCTGCATGTTGGCTTGCTGAGGACTGCAGCAAGGAATGCACATTTCAGTCTGGTTGTAGGTTGCTCTGTTACTGTCTTCAGGCTGAGACAGTCCGGCACTATCACCTGACACAAGCTGGTGTCCATAGAGAGCATTGCTCCCACCTTCTACTGATATGAAATCATTAATTAGATCAGAAAACTGATTGCTGAAGGAGATGTCAAAGTGGTCCAAGTTAAGCTCCATGTTGGAGGAGTTATTTAAGCTAGGATGGGCCACAGGATAGAGTCCTTGTACCATGTTTCCTTGGAGAATCGGGAGATTGTTCCCATTCCTGATACCCCCATTGGCCTCAGGCTGCAAGTAGTGTTCTGTGCTGCAGGCTTGAAGATCCCCTGATTTAAGCAGATTTTCATTCCCTTCTGCCTGCTGGGAGGTCTCCATGGGAACTTCAGCTTCTGCAGTCATAGCCTGGAAGTTTGCTTGGAACTGCATGAGCTGGAGAGAAGAGGTGGACTCTATTCTGGTTTCCACTGTGCCGTTACAGTTGGAAGTGGTTTGGGACGAGGACTCTGTTTTCACACTGGGGATTCCTAACGTGTTCACAAATGAGCCACTTGTGTCACTCAAATTGTTGTGAGTGTTTTGCTCAAGGGGAAGCGGTTTGCTGGCATCCTGCAGAAAGAAGCTGGGGGAAGGGGTTTGATGAACGTGAGGGCTCTGGACGGTCTGATTGAAGCTGGAAGAATAGTCCTTGTTGGAGTCAATGGCACTGAAGTCCATCTGCTCCAGGGTGGTACTTGGGCTCAGACCTCCTCCAGATGGAAGCAAACCTGAACCAGTAGTGAGGGTGAGAGTGTTAGATGCAGAAGTGGAAGAAAATGCTTCTTTGGACATCTGTTGTTCAAAAGACGTGTCCTCAGTTTTAATTTCTTTTGTGAGGGCTGTATTGAAGTTGAAGCTACGTTCCGTTGTGGGTGACTGCCTTATGTTAGTACTGATGCTGTCACTTTTCATACCTCCTCCGCCATAAGTCTGCCCTTGCTTGGGATTGTTAAGAAAACAGTCTGGATCAAAATTCATGGTGGTTTCTGGAATTTTTCTATTTCCATCTAAGGTTGTGGAGAGCACAAGTTCCTCGGAGACAGTGCTGGGTAGCATCGACAAACTCTCTGAACTGCCAGTTGTTGGAAAAGCAAATTTGTGTCCATCTGAACTCACAGCAAGTACCAGTCCTTGTGCAGCTGCATCTGAGGACAGAAGGTGTTGATTTGGGCCGGAGGTGGGTGACATGGTATACACAGCTTCACTGGTGACTTCTGACATAAATACGGTGGCACTTTGTGACAAGCTTCCCATAACTGATGCTACAGCCATACTGGACACACCAGTGACGGCTGGGCTATCTGCCATATCCGGGTCGCTATTTAATCCACTGCTGATAGACACGGGAGAATTCTGGGTTGTGTCAGGGACCTCCACTTGGTTGGTGGAAGAAACCTCAGTGCTGTTTTGGTGGAGTAACACCGGTTTTGCCACTTTGCCGTTCCTCTTCTCTCGACTGGAGGCCTTGCCATGACTGTGCTCATTCTTGCCTTCAGAGACATCGTTATTTTGTACCTCTGAATGAGCGCTGTACCCACCTGTCCTTGGTTCAACCTTTGGTGATATGATGCGATGTTTGGCACTGTTACACTTGTGATGCACACTGCTTCCTGCCCCTGTGCCAGAAAACAACAACATTTGCCATTCAGTAAATACAAAATTAAGACGATGCTAGCTGCATATCTTATGGCTGTAGCAAAGGAGAGCCATGCTTACACTGAGTGTGTGTGAGAGAGAGCGAGCACAAATATGAGAGAGCAAGCGAGACCTTGGAAATAAAATTAATTTCTTGCCAATGCCAGATTTACAGCTGCCTTTCTGTCTAATGCATAGATCCACTGCGTGCAATGACAGCAACCTCAAAACAGGCATGTGTGCACCCTTCCTGCCACCCCACATAGCACCTACCCCCTTCCTCTCTGCCCCATCAGACAACGTGTTAGGAGGACAGCACTTCACGTCTGTGATAAGTTGTGGAGTTATTTAAACGTGCCTGATCTTGGTGCAAAGTCTGCAAAGCAAGGGCTGTTGCTGTCGGCTGTGGCAGAGGGTTTCTGCCTCGCAGGCCCTGCTGAGACCTCAGCCCCTTGCGACACAGAGGCGCGGCTGTCCACGCTGGTTGATGTTGAGTGGTTTGACAACTGCTCTCGTGGGCTGGATGCTGACTGGTGATCAGGAGGTGACAGATGCTGCATCACACTCCTGTCCTTGGGGTCACCCTGCTGCCTAGATTGCAACCCTTATCTTCTTGTCATCATTGTGTCTATTACAGCTGCCAATCAAATTATTAAAGAAGTAGTATATTAGCCAGCACAAAGAAAGTTTCCCTCCCGTAAGGATGGTGATGTGTTTCTCTTGTTGTAAGCTGTTCATATGCTGACAGATAAACATTTTGTACTTTCAGAGGTCGCACACAGAGCGTATGATTAGTATTGGAGCAGCTGAAGAACGCTCAAGCAAAGGTCACCAGAAGACAGCCCTCCACGGAGTTCAGCCAGCTGGCGCCTTTACTGGCCTGACAGAAGACAAACATCACCCAAGTTCCTGGGAGCCTGGAAATCAGGTAGGATGAAGCAAACAACAATTCTGTCTGCAAAGGCATCTTAGCCACAAACGCTGATGCAGGGACTGCTTTTGTTGTCTAAAGAAGAATAGTCCATGAATTTTTGATGTTTCTTTCCTTAATTGATTCATTTTCCCTAGAATGAGGTAAGAACATTAATTATGGTACTGTATAATGACTAAAGGGGGAAAGAAACCTCCTCCTCCTAGCTAATAGCTACAATTATAAATGCCATCTTCTGGGTAACATAAAGCATCCATGTAGCCACTGCAATTTGCTAAATCTTTTGTTCCTTGCCCTTGAAGAGGAAATTCTCTATTATGTGCTCAAGATTTGAATCAGGTCACTTAAAGTAGTTCAGGACAGTGCCTTTGAGACTAAATGCAATATTAAATCTCTCTATTCTCCTAGGTATAGAGATGAACAGGAACAAGGGCGAGGCTTTCACGCTGCCGCCTTTGTGGATGACAGTAAGGAATTGGGAATGTATGTGTCAACGTGCAACCCGTTATAAAACAAAGCGATACTGTTATTTTAAAAAGCATGCAGCAGACTTAGCACAAGACAAAACATCAAAGGGAAGAATAAAAGGATTCATGTTCAGATCTGCAAGCCTGGATCAAATGCTGAGCGTTAAGGGTTGAATTTTAATCCAAACTCAGGTATTTCAGAGGCCACCATTTTTACTTAAATCCTGATTGTGTAATGCAACTGTCCAAAAAAGAAGAAAACAATAAACCCTCTGAAGCACTGACAGCTTTTCTTTATAAAATTTTGCTAAAACCTAATTAATAGGTCACATATTTTACTTGACCAAAGTACTAGGAAGGGGTGGCTATAAAGCAGATGAGTTGGAAAAGTGAATCATCCAGCTTCCCCTTCTGTCTATAAAATGGTAATACTAAGGATGCTGGTTCTTGCTGTTGTAGTCTCACTCAAAACCATTTTTAACAGGGAAGAAATCTCCTGTATTTTCATGATCTCTAAATAAAACCTGTCTTATCCCAGTAATACTTTGTAGTTAACCACCTGAGCTCATTTTCTTCAGCAAAGTGGGCTGCAGGGCAAGGAGTTCAGAGGGTAAAGTTGGAAGAACATAAAATTTTGAGGCTTTGGTAACAAATTTCGAGCATGTAGAATAGAATATGCCTTTTTGAGCAGGTTGCATATACAGACCATCTATTAGAACTTGAATGTTGCAAAATGTTGACGTTTTTTTCAGAAGTTCCAGCTGCCTCCTTTTATGCTCAATTCACTGTGTCTCAACATTTCACTATACAGCATTTTCAGCACTTCAGTACTACAAATCCTACTCCAAGTCTGGGTTAAGCTGTGATCATTCTGTGCCCTCCCACAATACTCACCCAAGGTACCAGTGCAGAGACAGTTGTGTGTCCGAGGCTGCGGTTTGGTCTGGTGACTATCAAGGATCTGCTGCACGAGCTGTTCCACCGAGAACCCTGAACTGCTGTTTCCATTGCTGCATGTCCACTTAATGCCATGAACTGTGAAGAAAACAGAAAAACTTCCCATCAGAAACTTCAAAAAACATGCCAAGAAACCATCAAAAGCCATCCCAAAAAAACAACAGAAACCCATTCCTACTTACTGCTTTTTGTCAGAACTGAAGGACACCTATAAAAGGTAACAGTAATGGTTATTGTTTTACTGTTCTCTGCTCTCTGATAGCCATAGGCTTCCAAATGCAATTCCTGGATTAGGTATGCACAGAGGAAAAAAAACCTCAGTAGATCTTTCTCTATTTCACTTTGCTGTTAATGGTGGCTCTCTGAGCTGAAAAATTGTAAGGACCATCTGAATAGTGCATGTAATGATTAAAAACCTGAAAGCAACAAAATACTTGTGATTCATTGAAGTAAAAAGTACAATTCCAAGGGGCATTTTGGAATCTCCTTCTGTCTAATATAAACACAAAATTAGTTTTGTAATATAATCAGCAGCCAAAAATATACCACTGTAACAACAAATACAAACCTTTTGCCAGGTCTTTGTTGTCAGATGCTGGCTAGCAGCAGTGAAGCTTGACTCACTTTTTAGGAGTCACTAACAGACACTGTGTGAGTGCCTCCTCAGACTCAGAGGACTTTTTAGTAATTTGGGAAAACAGATAGGAGGGTGACGTTGCAGAACACGTTGCAAACTGCAGGTCTCTCTTCTTGGGGACTCTCTTGGCCTATTGGCTATTTAAATAAGAATGCTAAACCGCATCTAGATAAATTATTTGAATAAAGGCTCCCCCTAAGAATTTTTTTAGATGCAGAATTTCACATAACAATATTACTCTCAGCCTGACTTACAATGGAAATAGCATTTCTAAAATATTTTCTCCATAATAACCGACTCAAAGAACCTTCAGTCTCCTTTAATGTCTAAGCAATTTATATGTGCATATTACTTATTTATCCTTTATGTGCACTAGAGCTCACTTGCAGATTTTGGAAAGCGCTGGCTGGTGGCAACATCATTTCCAAGATGACCCCATGCCTGGCAGCTCAGGCCTGAAGAGCTGCTTTTCAGGAGTGTCTTTGTCATACTCTAGCAAAGCATCTTCCTTGCGCATTGTATTCTAAAATCCTTAACCAGAATATATAAAATCAAAGTTAAAAAGTCCCACAGACATCAACTTTGTAGGACTGAGCTCTAAACACACAGATCCTTGCGTGGTGAAGGTCCTCAATGTGAGGTCGTGAAATGCTGGTAACAGCACATCGGTCTGGTGATCACTATACAGCTAGAAGTATCTGCAGAATCTGGAGCAACAAGCTGAAAGATGCTTCATGCAAGAAGATCAGAAGGCAAATGAGGGCACGTTTATGACAGCTAATGACCATTGTCAAAGAGGCAGGATATTGTGTGAATCTCCTTTTCTCCTCCTTGATGTTGCTTATTCAGTATGTCATAAGCAGCTGGTGGAACAGAGCTCCTGGATCTGCTCTGTTAAGCAGTTTTATTGCCTTTTTTATCACCTGTTGCTGTGTTGCCTCATCACCCACTGATGTTACTTTGCCTAACAGAATCTCATCTTGGTCTAGTTTCATATTACAGAATTCATATTTTTATTGGCCAGGCTGAATAACTTGCAGAAATATTGTAAATAAGGTTTACAAGTGTTCTTCCTCATATCACTATTTAAAGTGCTGCAGTTAGTTTAGTAATGAGTCCCTCTATGCTTGCTTGAAAACCATATTTATTGTTATTGTACCCAACAGATTTTGCTTTCTAGTATGTTCACAATTTTGAATTTCTTCTTAACATTCAGTATCTGTTATTATGTCTAAGTTCATATATGCTTACTGCTTCAGTACCTCCACTCACATTCATTTTATTATTCTAGATACATTATTCTGTCACATGTGATGTTATGCCTAATAAGTAACGTTCGAATAGCAGTTTTGAAAAAAAATACATTGACAGTGAGATTAAAATGCAGCAATGTATTTGGAATGCTTTCAGCTATACTATATAAAGTTACTGAACTGTAATTATTACTAAGAAACTTTGCATTAAGTTATTTCCAGTTACTTCAGAAATGTTTTGCTAAAGAAGTGAGCTCACATATGTGTTGCTAGGTATAGAAAGTCTACTTTACAGCAGTACATCAGAGTTTGCTCCCTACTGCTGCTAAAGCCCGTGATGAGCAGTGTATTACAGGGGCCAAGTCCGGTAAATGAATCATGTCTCATGGTTTGTGTATTGACGATGATGGTTCTTACATCTGACTCAAGCTGTGAGCTGGAAGCTAAGAAATAATGGACAGCTTTACAGCTGGATACATGCAGTACCATGCCTGTTATTTTCAGGTTCTTAGTATAACAAAGTCCCATCACGGATCTATTGCTGCTGAGGAAAGGTCCTTCTCTAGCCTTGCTCCAGCTGATCCTAAAGGGCTCCGGCTCCAGCTTCTGTCCACATGGTGCGACTTTTTTTAGTGCTTATGCTCCCCGTATGTTATGAAGGTTATAAAACAAAAAGCCAGTGAAGGGTGACAGATTGCAAAAAAAGAATGTCTGGATGCTTAATGCAAATTATCCACTATCTTGGCACATCCAATATGCAGATTTTCTCCCTCCCCATTTAAAAAAAAACTCCTGGAGCTAGCGAGTTGTTAGTACTGAATACCAAATACTATCAAGATGGCTTTTAAAATGTCACGCTTGGCTTCCTGACACATAATGAGTCAGCAGGAAAGGAGATTTCTGTAGGGAAAAAAGGGCATTATGAAAGGAAGGTTAATAAAAAGCATACATACTCTTCTTGTTTCCTAACAGTTAGAAAAAATGAAACCACTGTAGAACTAAGTTTGATTCAATACAGTCATAATGTAGGAACAAAAAAAAAAAAGGAAAAAAAGACTGAAGCTTAACAGAAACTCTGGGAAGTATTTTAATCCGGATTTCTGTTCAGACTCCTCCTGAACTTCCTTATAATTTATAAGGAAAGCTGTGAACTGCTCTAACACTTTCCAGTGATACTGTAAACAGGTCTAAAAGCTGGTGCAACATATTCCTTGCCATGCACCCTCTGCACAGTGCCTGCAGCATTGAGGCAGTGGAGCTGGGGAGGAATACTGGTATTTCACTGGGTGCTTGAAGAAGAGAAGTGAGGCTGGAGGAAGGTCCCCAATTCAGACTGCTAATGCTGCTCCTAGCAGAAATGCCTCCAACCCCCTCTTATGAGAACAGGCTCACACCTTTCTTCTTTTTCTTCTCATGGGAAGAAAACACAATAAAAATGACTTTCCAGTATTAGCCCAGCAGGTCCCTGTTCATTAGCCCTGTCACAACTTTGTCTGACCACCACGAGCAAAGGAATGAAAAATGACCTGGATTACCAGCAAAAGGACAGCTCAGAAGCCAAAGGAAACTTGCACATAGAAAAATATGGTTTGTCCAGGTTTCTTGCAACACCCTGGCTATTTCTGCCATCTTCCGCTGTTGGTGGTACTCAGTCCTCCACAATTACCAAGTCTCCAGTCTTGCAGCTACCTTCCTCCTCCCCATCACCTCAAGCCTGCCTTGCTGTCTCACCTTCACTCTACACTGAACACCACCAACAGCTAAAACCCTGACCATTTCCCTCTCTGTGGCTTCCTCCACCCTAAGCAAAACTTGTCCCTAAAATACCTTCCCACATTTAAATCTGATCATTTCACCCTTTCTGAATGCTCTTAGATGTTTCTCTTTGCCATTTCATCCATTTTACGCTTCCCGTTTCTGTTCTAAAGCTCTTACTCTTCTGTATCCCATACATACAATACAGCTTACCCACATATATATATGTACGCTACATAATGAAGCCATTCCTTACACCCTACGTTCTGCTCCTTTGCCCCATTTTGACAGCTAAGGGCCCATCTTTGGGGTTTTTGACTAACAATGATGACATCTTGCATGTGGAACAGCTAAGTTGGATCGACTCACAGAGCTAGAATATTTGGAATAATCAAGGTCAGGTTTCTGTTTGCCTCTCCCTCTTGACGTGTCCCGGAAGGCCTGCTGCAAACCCTTCGTTCAGAGTCCTGCCCTCAGCCACTTCTGACCGACACGAAACGCTTTAAAAATGCTACAGGCACTGACCGCAGGCTGAGCGGATCCTTCATCCTACTGCCCTGCTGATGGGAACGACAGCCCGCCTTGCTTCCTGCATCCTGCTCTACCAACCGTCGACCGCGGGAGGCTGTTTCCATGGCGATGGTCAATCAGCAATAGCAGCCATGTCCCTTCAACTTTTGTCGTGTTGGTGTTGGCAGGAGTAAAGGCCTTACTCCGATTTCTCAGTTTGGCTGCAGAAGATTTTCATTAGATTTATCCTTTTGCATCCAGATGCCCCCACACAATTCAGCTTTGATTTTCCAGCCCTCCACTTCCACTCGCTGTTGATTACAAAGGGAAGATTTCCTGAGCCTCGCTGCTGGGGACGCGGGCAGGGAAGATCACCTCGCGCATTTGCCGTTTCTTCGTGGCACTTCCTGAGTTTTAATGTCTTTGTAAGGACTCGTACAGACATTTCACTCTTAGCCATTCTTTAAAGAGAAGTCTTTTCTCTGAAACGAGGCCTTTCCTTGACGGTTTGCTCACGTGCAACCGGATGCTTGGCAGCAAGTGGGAAGCACAGGCGGTTCAGCCACCCTCGGCGAGCATCCGTGGAATGTGACTCTGCTGAAGCTGCTCAGAGCCAGACTTCTCCAACTTTTATTTACGGCTAAAGCAGGTTTTACCCGCAGCCACCCGGAGTTGGAGGCTGCTCGCACATGAGAGGCCAGCGCTGAAGCTCTCTGCCAAGCCACCGCCGGGCACCTCCCCGCAGCGAGGAGCAGACAACGCCCGCCAGGCTCAGGCCGCCATCGCCGGCCCTTCCCTGCCGCCAGACCGGAAGCTCCCGACCCGCCGAGCTCTGGAACCGCGCGGATAACGAGGGCGCTCGTCCGCGGGGACAGGACTCTCCGCCACCGGCAGCACGCGCCCAGCTCCGCCGTCCCCCAAGGGCACCGGCGCCAGGTGGCGCCGCCAGGTGGCGCCCACGGATAAGGAACGGGCAGTGCGCGGGCGGCGGGGGGCGCGCGCCCGGGTTGGCTCCCCCTCAGCATGGGCCCGACGGGGCGGGCGGAAACTCCTCGCCGGGGCCGGGGCGGCGGGG
>Ga0065711_1049269_pt1 | contig 11388 bp, 20 predicted proteins | sample Hoacrofraction12_FD_59098 | JGI IMG/M metagenome (GOLD analysis project Ga0065711, IMG submission 59098) | Hoatzin crop microbial communities from Cojedes, Venezuela - Epithelial fraction 12 v2 (version 2) | ecosystem: Host-associated > Birds > Digestive system > Esophagus > Crop | place... | reverse complement strand
ACCCTCCTGCCGAAGCAGGGTCACCTACAGCAGGCAGCACAGGACCTTGTCCAGGCGGGTCTTGAATATCTCCAGAGAAGGAGACTCCACAACCTCCCTGGGCAGCCTGTGCCAGGGCTCCATCACCCTCAGAGGGAAGAGGTTCTTCCTCATGTTCAGCTGGAACTTCCTCTGCTTCAGTTTGTGCCCGTTGCCCCTTGAGCAGGGGCAGAGCATTTCCCAGCCAGCCCTGATGCCCAGCAAACAGTGCCCACCAGCTCCTGCCTGACCCCACCGCTGATGCCAGGCTTGTGTGTTGCATCATGGTATTCTCAGGCAGACCCAGTCCAGGCTGGGAGAGGAGCCTGGTCTGTCTGCATAAACTACAGGGTACAGAGAAGAAAATGAGTGGGTGCTTGGGTGACAGGGGGAAAGGAATATTTGGGTGGCTGGCTGGGAGGAGGCACTTCACCTCCATCTCCTTCAACCTGCAGGCAGACCCCGCAAACAGCCCAGCTCCCAGCCCCTTGCACCTTCCTGCCCGGGAGGAGCATCCTGCAGGCACTGCCTGACAGGTGCCTGGTGCAGGTGCTGCAATCCCCCACAGCAATCAGGAAAGCAGCATGAACCAGCCAGATATTTAAACCACCCACAAATACGGCAGGAGGAAACCTCCGGCTGTGGGATCGACATCGCACATGGCCCGAGGCAGACACCAGAAGCTCCCTGGCCATGGCTGGGGAGAGTCCTTCCATGGTCACCCCCATCGAGGATCTGCAGGGAGGGAGGCAAAGACTCAGAAATTATTCAGTGACAGAAGAAGCCCTATAGCGAAAGGCCACCTCTCTGCTTAGCTCAGCCAAGGGAAGGCAGAGATAAGTGGAGAGCTTATCTCTAATTTATATCTACACGTATCTACTACATTCCCAAGTAGAAACAGGGGTTAATACAATGGTTACAGTATTAGATCACTATGTATGCAAGAATACAAACTGTAATAATAAAAACTACTAACAACTAGACAATATCATTAAAGCTACTTTGTTATAGTTTCACATTTCTTATGATCCCATCTATCCACAGTGCCAGGGGAGGCTGGAAATGCCAGGTGGTCCCACAGGGACAGGCGAAACCAGGGCTGGGAGCTCAGTGTAGTTCAGTGTAATATCAGACATTGCTTCTGACCAGTACAGTGTCCTACTGGGTGGAAAACATCTCCACCCACCTTACACAGACCCACTGCTCTGAGTGGGGAGCACTGTGCCGCACAAGTCACGGGCTGGCAGGGGCAGAGCCCCAGCGCTCCCCCAGACGTCCCCGCACCGATGCGGCGATGAGGGTAGAGAAGCCTGATTACGCATCCCGACTGTCATTAGTCACAGATCACAGCCCTCTCTCCTCCATCAGGACCAGCTATTATCAGCTATTAAGCAGGCATTTCCATACAGCTGGCTAATTTGATAATGCTGCAATTATCTTGGTTTGTTAACAAGATTAAATTGCTAATTGGTTTGATTAAACAGAGCTTCAGGCATGGGGTGCCTCTCAGCTGGTAGCATGCCCAGTGCAGCAGCTCCTCTGAAGGAGACAAGGGCAAGACAGCAGCCTAGGAGGGGTTCATCCTCCTAAAACCTGCTGCCTGGGGCCTCCAGATCTCCATGTGAAGGCCTGGAGAGGTTCCTCCTCCTGCCCAGAGACACCGCCATCTTTGCCCCTGTCACCTAACTGCTGGCCCAGGCAAGCAGGAGATGGCTTTGGCGACATCTGGTCTGTCCCTGTCCTACTTCTTTCCATTTGGGAGCACTGCAAGTCAGAAACCCATAAGGCAATGCACCAACTGTGTACACCCACCTGCAGCTGTGCCAGCAAGTCCTCTGCCCACCTCTCCCCAAGTACAGGTCCCTACCACTGTGCACAGCGTTTCCAGCAACACCCAGCTCACCACTCACCCATACACCCCCACCCCCACCCATGCAGCCAGCACCCACCTGGAAGGAGCTGGGCAATGCACCAGAACATGCCCAGGGCAGGATCACCAGTTGGAGAAGCTCCTGGCAGCATGCTTTGACTGAAAATCGTTTGGATCTGGGTCTCCAGAGAGGCAGTGAATTCCCCTCTGCATTCTAAGTACATGCCAGCAAGACAGCAGAAAAAGCAGCAAGTCCTGTGCCAGAGATCACAGAATGGCAGGGGTTGGAAGGGACCTCAGTGGGTCATCTGTGCTGGTTCCTCTCACCTTGTCTGCTTCCCCAGGGCTAGAGCTGGCTGGAGATGGAGGGGGTTCTCTGCCTGGGTGCTTACTGCTGCTCAGGATTCGCTGCTGTGGGACCTTCTCCTGGGATGAGGCCACCAGGTCTGCTCCTGGAAACATGGCCAAAAGCTGCATTCAAGGACCCAGCTTTGGGTTAGATATGTCCACCGTAGCAGCAGCACCGCTGCAGGGTAGGAAGCTGTTCAGCTCCATTTGCACACAGCAGGTCTGGCTTACTCTGTATCTTCCCTCAAGACAGGGATTTTTGGGCCAGTCACTCTTGGACCAATCACAGAGGTAACATCCAACACCCCCCAACATCCCAGGGGATGGGATCCAGAGGGGCTCCCCAGGGAGCCATCAGCATCACCAAGGCAGCCTTGCTCCACACTGAAATGCACTTGAGTCCACACTGAGATGGAAACAGGGCAGCAGATGGAGAAGTAAGGTCTCACCCACAGCACACCCCTTGCACACTTGAATATCTTTAATACTTTCTTGGAACCTTCTCCCTCCATATGTTATGCTCTGGCTCAGGAGACCGGATGATCAGGGTCTGAATACAGAGCAGGTCTGGTGCTCAGGAGTGATGCGAGACCTTTTCAAGAGATGATTCAAACCAGCCTAATAAGAATCACTACAGCTTCAAAAACTTTTAAAAAGGGAGAGTTATTTAACTACCATGGCCCAGGAGCGGGAAGCTGTAGTCCCAGCAGGATGCAGCAGTCATGTCAAATCCAGAGGAGAAAATACCCCAGGCTGAGCAGATCCACACGGCAGCAGCTCTGCCCGTGGTCAAGTGCTACGCACAGCCCTCATCTCCTCTGCAGAGAAGCAGCAGCATTTTAGGTGGGAAAAGAAGTCAATACTTCTCTGGTCCCCGCCATCAAAGAAATAGATATACACCTCTGCAGAAAAATAAACCATCCTCACACTGCTGAAGGTCAACAGATGTACAAATGCACTCTGTGCTTTCTTCTCTGGGATGATTCACATAAACCCAGCTCCTCACCTGGACCCCGGGGAGGGGGTGGTCAGGGCCAGAGCTGTCTCACACCAGCTGATACCCTCCAGAATTTTCTTTCTGAAGACACAGGGATGCCTTTTTCCTGCTCAGGAGCCTTGCCATGAACATGCCTTGACTTGCCTGGTCAGGATGCACCACCAATCCTTCCCAGTGCCCTCCACTCTCCCCAAACACAGCAAGGAGGAACGCGCAGCACCAGCTCCCGCTGTGCTGGGAGGGCAGAGGGAACACCACATGCCGGGATTGCATGGCAGAGGGCGGCTGCCTCTGCCACCAGGAAGCCTTTGAAACAGCAGGGTGGAAGCCATCCCTTCTGTCTGGCTCTAGCACATCACCCTGGCTGTGCACCCACCTGCGGGCTGGGGAAACCCAGGGCAGCAGGGTCTGGCAGGGGATGGGACCGTGGTCCCAGGGATGCCACAGCAGCCTGCTGCAATTTCTCTCCTACCTAAAGTGCTGCCAAGCTTCGCAAGCTGCTCGTGATAAAGCCCTTCGATCTGGCACAGAAACGGCTCTGCATGCCCCGTGACAGCCAAGAGACAGCAGAGCCATGCCGAGCTGCTTGGCTCCATCCCCGCCTTCATCCCACCAGGAATCCTCACCCGGCTGCAGCCGCACAAGGCTGCACACCCGGGAAGCCTGTCAGATGCTGGCGGCACTTCTCTGAGCCAGGGAACCAAAAGGAAAGGAAGGCAAAAACTGAGGCGCTGGCAGCACCCTGTAGCTGGGGGAGATCCCTGCACATCCCCACACAGAAGGGGAGCAGAGGGGGCAGAAGCCTCTCTGCTCTTCACTAAACCACAGCGCACAAAGGCAGGGGGGAGAGCTCGGCAGGAGGCTGGGCAGTGGTGCAGGCGGGGCTGGGGCTGCCGGGCTCCCGCTCCCATGCCCGCTCCACAGCCCCAGCTCTGGACTCCAGGGCCAGCCCCGCAGTCCCTCCGGCAGGCTGATGTCTGCATGCAGCCAGGCAGCTGGGATGTTGTTCAAATATCGGCTCTGGCAAAGGCTGGTGAAGTCCTCAAAGACTCACACGAAGCAGTCTGCAGAGCGGAAAGCACCAGCAGCAAGCAAAGAACCTCTCATAGGTGCCTGCCCTGCAACAGCCCCTGCTTGCACACCAAACCACAGCACAGACCCCAACTCAGAGTCCACACACACACGCTCTGGGTCATAAACTCACCACCACCCCCAATTCCACCAGCACAGGCACCGGGGTACCTGTACACCCCCTCCCAAATGGGGCCATTCTTCTACACAGAGGCTCTTCCAGCTGAAACCAATACCTCTCCACAGCAAAGTGCTGGGGGAGAGAAGGGTGGGCTATTTATGCTACAGGGCAGCCCACGGGAGCTCCTGCCACTCCCTGGCTCCAGCTGCGGAGGGGAAGCCATTTTCCTGCACCTTCGGGTCCCGGCACCTGCTCCCCATTAGCACCAGCAGCATCGCCGGGGAACTCCTGCCCCTCCAGCCCTGCCAGTGCCACGGCGCGCACAGATGCTCTTTTCCGCGACAGCTATGTAGGTTAATCACATGCAATGCGAATGCAAGACATGGGGAACCGCAAAGCTATGTCAATATTTAGCTTTTACACATTTGGCTAATTAGAGAGCAACCTGCGATTCCCTCCGAAGCAGGCACGGCTGCTTCGCCCCTCTCCCTCCCCTGTTCCCTGTTCGGAGGGATAAACGTCAGCTCATTATTTCTGGAGTTCACTGGTCGCAAATGGTCTGTCCCAAAATGCTATTCCCAGGCACTGGATGTCAGAAATCATTATACTAAATAAAGCTTCATGAATGATTCATGAAGCTGGGTTTCACATTAATCAGGGAGAGATGGGCAAAAGCAGCATCGCAGACCGCTGGGTCGTGTTCTTGCATGGGCAGGCAAACGGAGAGGTTTGGACCTTCAAGGCACAAATCAGAGATATGGTGCAAATCAGAGAAACGCCCTGGTCCCAACACAATAGGAGCCTGACCGAGCAGAGACCAAAAGCAGGCAGTGGGCCGTTGCCCAGATACCTTTCTGCTTCAGGAGCTGCTGTGACTCGATCACGTTAATGAGCCCAGGGCAGCCTGCGCTGCTGCTCTGAGCATCCTCAGAGATGCACGACTGCTTTTCACATCAGCCCTGGTCTCCAGCATGGGGCTAGGCCAGCGCTTGGGACTCACGTACTGTCTCCCTGGCTCTGTGCACTGTGGCCACTAAAAACAGAAAAATGTTTTTCTGAAATATCATCTTGAGGCTCCTTCCAGGGCCCAGGCAAATGGGGCTTCTGCCTGGATGCCACGCTGCATCCCAGCACGGGCTGTCCACCGACGGGTATTTTCTTGGGACGCAAATGCCTCTTCCACTGCTCCAAGACTATGGAAAGAAGGTAGATGTGTCCTCTCTTGGTACCTGAATCTACCCAAAAAGGCAAGCCCTGAACTCCGTAAATCAATGAAAGAGTGAGGGGTGCTCTCAACACAGCAATGCTGGTGGAAGGAGGCGATGAAGCGTGGGATCCTGCGTGCATTTTGCAGGAGCGAGCGCCCGTGCCTCTCCCAGGCAGGGCTCAGCCAGCGCCTTCGGTCTGCCCCTGCATCCCTGGCTGCTCCTTTGCCGCTTGCTCAAAGGCTCCTGCTAAAAAACCCTCAAAACTACAAAAATACAGGGACAAGCAGCCAGGCCAGCTGTATGGCAGGGAAAAATCCATAGCTGGCATTGTAAAATCTGGGGTCTGGAATGAAGACAGCAGCGATTCTCCACACAGCAGTGGAGGAAGATCTATCAGGAGGCCGAGGAGCCGTCAGACATCCCTGCTCCCCTGCTGCGGCTCTGCAGCCTTCCTGGGCCGGCAGTGAGCCACCGGTCCTGAGCCACAGCAGGGCTGCTCCGCTGCCGAGGGCACATGAGGCGAGGGAGTGGATCCCAGGCCAGCCCGGGCCCCCAGAGCCACCCCACAGCTCCGGGGTGGCAAGCTGCCCTGCTCCCCATCACTGCAGCATCTCGCTGGGCAGATCACCGACGTTGCGGCTCCGTCAGCCGCAAGTCCTCCTCCCTGGACCGAGGAGTCCTGCCCACACAGGGATGATGTCTGCAAGAGGGAAAGGCAGAGGTGGGATGAAGGAAGACAACAAGTTCCCCGGCATCCTTCAGAGCCTTGAGACCTGAAGACCCTCTGCCACCAGACACCCTCTTGCCACCCCCAGCTCTGCCAAAACCTCCTGCAGGGAGCCCAAAATACAGCATCCTTGCAGAAACAGGCAAGTGTCTTCCCTTCAGCCCATGCCCCGTTAATCTCCAGCTGTAACAGCTTCTGCTCTCACACCCTCGCCAGCACAGAGGTGGCTGGAGGCAGTGCTGCAATGGGAGCCAGCCCTTCACCGAGAGCCTCGAATGACTGCGGCACTTTCACCTGCAAAATAACAACGGTGACAGTTCATCTGCATTTTATAGTTTTGGCTGGAAGCTTCCAGCCACGTCGTCACAGCTGGGCAGGGACCAAAGGGGCCCAAGCGCAGCCGCCACCCCTGGACCCAGCTCTGGAGCAGAGGCAGAGCCCCAGGGCAGGTCTGCTGCCCCTGCTCCCGCTGATGTCAGCCCCTCGTCTGCGTTTGCTGTGGGATGGAGGTGTCTGCAGCATCCACTGTGTCAGGGAAACAGCATCTCCCTTCATCCCAACCCTCTTATTGCACCGAGAGACTGATTTCCAACGTATGTCCTTGTATTGTCACTAAATACTGATTTATAAGGCAGTGCTGTGTCCAGGGCAGCGCAGCAGCAGGGGAGGGACGTCCCTGTTCCATCCTGCCTGGCCGAGCGAGGGGCTGGCATCGGCGGGGGTCAGGGCCACCGCACGCTCCCTCCGTGGCCATGGCCAGCTGTGCACAGCTCTCCAAAGCAAAGCGCAGGGCAAGCGTCCACGCTGCACGAGCCTGTGGAGGGTCAAAGGCTTGGCTGCACACTTGGTCACTCACGTGGTTTGACCTGCAATATTGCAAGATTTAATGGCAATGAAATTTGTGCTTCCATCTTCACCTGCTTCTCTCTCGGCACAGAAAGCAAACAGCGAGCCTGTGCTGCCTGTGTGATCCTGGGTACGGCGATGAGCCGCTGTGGCTTTGCCTGTACCAGTAAATTGAACGTGCCTGGGCTGACTCCGGCACCAAAGCCCGGTGGCAGGTAACAGACCAAGTCCTCGCAGTTCATCTCTCCTCTAGCAGCACGCTGCCCGCCCTTCTGCCAGCATTCCTGCCCGCAGCAGCTCCTAGCCCTTCTGGGAAAGGTCTGGAGAGGGCTGCCTGGCCCGCGGGAAGCCCTGGCCTGAGATGGTTAACGATCAGCCTAGGAATGGTCCTTGGTTTTGTTGAATTTGATTTTGGGGATGTGACCTGGGTGTTGGAGGGCAGTGGAACAACCTGGGGCAGAGATAGAGTGGAGGGAGGGGATGCAACACATGGGAGACTGCAAGTTGCTGTAAGATGGAGGAATGCGTGTCCTCGGGGCGTGTGGAAGCCCTCCAGACAGTAAATCATTGCTCTGAAGTGCCTGACCTTACACTGCAGCATCTCCCTGCTCCCTCTCCAGAGGTTCCCCGCCTATGTAAAATATAGCCACTGCTGCATTACAACTTTCCAAATTTTTTCATGTTTCTAGTTACAGCTTCCGAGCCCAACTGCAAGCCAAGGTCTCCAACAGGTTCAGCGAATGTTCATTAATCTTTCCTGGCTTAGGAATCCAGTGGGCTCAGTAAAACCCCAAGCCAAAAAAATTTCATGCTGGCAGAGCCATGGGCTGTAGCCAGGCAATCCACCAAGAGCCTGTTCCGCGCCCGCCGTGGGTGGATGGGAACGAAGTCACCTTTCTGCAGGGCGCTGGATGCTGTGGGTGCATCCAAGGGCTCCAGAGTCTGAAGAAGGTTGGTTAAATTATCTCCAGCACGGAGCAGGCTGAGATCCCCCCATCTGCAGGGCCTACAACCACCCTGTGGCTCTGGGAGGAAGATGGGGATTGTGGGGATGGGACCCCTGGAGCTGGTGGTCCGCACTCCCTTCTTCCTGCTTGGAGGATGCTGCTGTCGCGGCCCAGCTTTCCGTCCTTGCCACCCTGTGGGCCAGCCCTGGGGAGAGGCAAGGCTGTGCGGGGACAGCCGATGGCATGGGAATGGGGACAGCTGATGGCATGGGAAGGAGAAGCCCAGACCCCTCTGGCCAGAGCAGTCCCCTTCCAGAGCTCGCAGGAGGGACAAACGCACCAGTGAGCGCAGAAACCGCCAGGAAAACAGAGTATTAAGGAAAACCCAAATGTCTTTGCCACTGAGAAACACAAGCGCAGGCTTTTGCATCTGCCCTAATTTAGATTTTTCCCTCTGGAAAGGAATATTTGTAAATGCTTTGTGTTCGTGTCCCCAGCATCAACCAGCCCCCGTCGGCCGCTGGCGCCGTGGATCCCCCGCGCTGGCAGGTGAGCTGCCGCTCGCCCTGCTCTGTCCCACCCTCCCACGTGGCAGACACACAGCAGCTCCAGCCCTTCGCAACGGATGTCCAAGGGGCTGAAAAGTGCTCGAAGATTTTTTCTTTTAATTAAAGGAGCTCTGCAGAAATGCTATATTCATATACACATCCCCCTGTTTTTTAAATTTATTGCTACATCAGCTTTTTTTTAAAAAAAAGGCAGAAAGAAGAAAGGAAGGGAGCTGCCATAAGCTGAGCGCCTTTCGGGATGACTCACTGCAGTGCTGAAATGGCTGCTGGCTTCAGACTCACCCTGCCTCTGCGATTTGCTTCCAGGCTGCAAAGAGACCACGGCGAGAGGTTTCGCCCCCCGTCCCCGCGTGGAGGATTTGCCGTGTGGCTATCGACACAATCCCCCCCGGGCTTCGGCGGGAGGAGACCTGCCTTCCCCGAGAGAGGAAGATGGGGGGAGACATGAAAGGAAGAGGTGGCGAGGCGTTTCCAGCTGACCTGATTTTCTGCCTCTTGCCGTCTCCACATCACTGCCAGTTAGTTCAGGAGCGGCGGCGGAGGCGTGGGGCTGGTCTGTGCCGTGGGGACCTGCTCCCTCCCAGCGCGGCTGCAAACCCGCCGGCACCAAGCAAGGGCCCTTGCACCTCAGTTTGCTGGGAAAGAGCCTTCAGGGAGTTTCCCTTTCCTGCCACGGCTTGTCCGTGCACAGTCAGGCCAACAACCTCTGGCCGGCTAACGGGATCTGAATTTGTGGAGCAAAGGGAAGATTCACCTTGGGTACCATTGATGCTGCAGCCAAGTCCCTTCTGAAGGGTGCTGTGATGCCAGCACAAGCCTACGCTGGGCGTCTGAGGCCTGGAAGGTGAACTTTGCTCTCCTGCAGCTGCTTCCAGCCAGGACTTTGAGCTGCAGCAGGAGACACGGAGGTGCCTCCCCTGCCTGTCTCCCCAGCCCCTTCCCAGGGTGACCCCTCCAGCCTGGGGCACCGTGGCCAGAGCCCCGGCATCTCCCTGCCTCGCTTCCCACTCACCCCTCAGCTCCTCTGCCTGGCCCAGGGGACACTCCGCAAACCCCCCACTGCTGGGAGAGCCATTTTTTGGGGCAGACAGGGCTCAGGTCTGCCCTGTGGCGATGTGTAGGGGAGGCTCTGGTGCAGAGACAAAGTGCCAGGCGGAGCGGGCACCCTCACAGCACAAGGCACGGCTCTTTCCCTGAAAAATGGCTGGCTGAGAAATATTTTCAGAAGGGAAAAGAAAATTCACCCTGGTCACAAAATGTCGGTGACAAGAGGACAAAACCCCACATGGGAACCAGCCTGCTGGGCTCAGCGCCCGCTGTGAGCTGGGCTGAAGGTGTCTGCTGCAAGTGCCCGGAGCAGACAAAGCTGGGCATCTTCATCTTGCAGCTTCCAGGGATGCTCAGCCATCCCTAATTGCCATAAAAATAAATGCTTTTCGCTTCACATCACAGCAGAGGAATTTCCCTCAGTTGTGGTTTTTTTTTTCCCTCGGTTTGGTTTTTCTTTTCTGAGGCCTCCCTCAAAGTCGCCCCTTCCCCCTCCCTCCGCTGCCTCCTTCCCATGTCAACAAGCACACGGCACACACAGTCTGACACATCACACACATGGAAACACGCTGACGGCCCCGCCGCGGCGCGCTGCCTGGCGCGGGGACGGGGCTGGCAGCACAGGCGGCTGCGGGAGGCCGGCGGGAGGGCAGGGGAAGGATGCTCCCAACCAGAAAGAGCTCTCAGCCGTGCAAGCCTGGAGAGGGGTGAGCACCCGCAGGCTCCAGCCCTTCGGGTTGGAAGCAGCAAGCCGAGGGATCCGATGCGGAGGGTGGTGTGAAGTCTCGCCCCGTGCGAGCTGGCTGTCTGACACAGCCGCTCTGTGCCGGCTGCCGGAGCAATGAGCCATCGCTGCGTGGACATGCGGCCCCAGACGTCACCCTGGGAAAGTCTCCCATCCTCTCTTTCCCGTCTCTCTGCTCCAGCAGCTGGCTTCTGGGGGAGTTGGCGTGCTGGCAGCGGTCCCCGGGCTGTGCGGGGATGGCCCCGGGTGGCAGCAGCAGCCTGCTGACCTGAACCGCAGCATGTGCCATGCCTGGGACTCTCTGCCTTCTCCCGACCAGCCTCCAAAGAGCCATCAGGGAGCTCAGCCAGCCAGGGGGGCTCTTCCCTGGGGGGCCGCCCCAGCGCCCTACGTACCCCCCGTCCCAAGGAGGAAGATGGAGCCGGATCGCGTGGAGGGTGACTACGAAGGCCGAGGCGCATCGTCTGCCGGGCGCAGGGTGGCACGGCTGCCGGGGTGCTCGGCCTGAACGCCCGCGGGGCCGCAGGCTGCACCCCGGGTGGCTCCGGGGGCTCAGCGCTCGCAGCTGAGCTGGGCCGTCACCCCCACCACGGCTCCCACCGGGCTCTCCCGGCTGCCGGGGGCTCTTCCAGCAGGTAAGGCCGTCGGGGCGGGCGCGCTCCCGCCTGGCCCAGGTTCCCCATCCCGCTGCCGGCCCCGGCTCGGCCCCGCACGGCCCGCGGCGCTGCCATCGTGGGGGGGCACCTGGAGCCGCGCCGGCCCCGCCAGCCGGTTCTGCGGTCCGGGGGGGTTTCCCCGGGGGCGAGGTGGGCTTCCCCCCGGGTGTCCCCGGGCATCCCCAGCGCTCTCCCCCGCGCAGAGCGGCGGGGACGTC
>Ga0065711_1049268_pt1 | contig 11388 bp, 3 predicted proteins | sample Hoacrofraction12_FD_59098 | JGI IMG/M metagenome (GOLD analysis project Ga0065711, IMG submission 59098) | Hoatzin crop microbial communities from Cojedes, Venezuela - Epithelial fraction 12 v2 (version 2) | ecosystem: Host-associated > Birds > Digestive system > Esophagus > Crop | place... | reverse complement strand
GTTTCCATCCGGACATTGAGCCATTGACCACTACCCTTTGGCTGTGACCATCCAACCAATTCCTTATCCACTGAACAGTCCACCCATCAAATCCATGGCTCTCCAACGCAGAGAGAAGGATGTTGTGGGGGACCGTGTCAAAGGCTTTACAAAAATCCAGATAGATGACATCCATTGGTTTTCCCTTGTCCACCCTTGTTGTTACACCATCATAGAAAGCCACTACATTGGTGAGGCAGGACTTGCCCTTGGTGAAGCCATGCAGGCTGTCTCTAATCACCTCCCTGTCCTCCATGTGCCTTAGCATATCTTCTAGGAGGATCTGTTCCATTATCTTCCCAGGCGCAGAGGTGAGGCTGACAGGTCGGTAGAGCTCCCATTGACTGACACTGGGGGATTCTTCTAAGTAGGGTTTTGCTTAGAGCTCTGTGAATAATGGAGCTTGCATTTGAGAAGAATGACTCTTCTCATACAAAATTTTAAGGAGGGGCATTTCCTGTGTGTGGAAAAACAGTAGCATACTGGCTTTATCCTATCAGACCCAGGCATATTGAGACATAGTTCTGTAAGAAATTTTTAGATCCAGATTCGGGGATTAATTCTAAAGCCTTGCTCTAAAAATAGGAAGTAGAGATGGAATATAATATCTTACCTGTGAACTTGTCTTTCAAATTTTTTCTAACAGGTGATAGTAAAATAACTTTACATCAGGATCGGAGTAAGCAACATAATTCACTCTTTCTGATATGAACTCAAGCAAAGTCTAGTTTTGCTGTTGGTTGCGTGTAATTTAATGTTCAAGGAAGACAACTCCTGAAATGTTTTTGGCCCAACAGCCTTTATATCCAAGCTGTTGTTACTGCAAGAATGGGTGGTGTTCTCTGGCCCTTGCTTACCTACTAAACTTACTGAATTGTTGACACAGGATTTTTCTTAATAAGTGAAATTTTGCAGTGGTTAGGTCACAACTAAAATGGCCAAACTGGAAGAATGTGTTTTAAATGGCAGAATATAAGTGAAAAAACATGGGAAAATAAAAAAAATAGATGTTCTGTTGTGAAAACCCACTGTATTTTTATTGACCTTGAATTGCTTTAGGTAGTTGTGTCTAATCTAGCATGTAGAAGAATTTGCTCATCTGATTGATGTGAAACCCGTCATTCATTCTTTCCCTTTTTATTGCTTTAGAGTCATATTATTTCACTACACAGTAACTAGACTGTGATCTTTTTTGGATAGCTTCCAGTTTGTATGTTGCCCATTATGCTGAGGCTTTTAGATAATGTTCTACTGTAATTGCGATAACACTAAAAGCAAAATATTTTCTGTAGTATGAACTGGATTTGTGGGCTACAGTTACGCTTAGTTGAACCTGAGAACCACCTGATTCACACCCTTCCTGGACATGGGGCTCTTTTTAAAATATTGTAGTGCCACAATGGATTATCAGGGCTGCTGTTTAAAAAGAAAAAGAAAAAAAATTATTGTGATGTACAAGTTACTACTCCCAGAGTCCATTGTAGCACATTTCTAAAAGGTGGTCTTTTCTTTTTGGGAAAGAAAGAGGATAGTGGGCAGAGTGGCTGTTTGAGATCTGGAGGATGTTGTTGTTTTTTAATGAAAGTTTGAAACTTTTTTAAAGAATGAGTTTTATAAAAATATTCTTGTCAAAATCCAAGTTAATATTATGGATAATTCTGTTTATTCTGTTCTTCAACAGTTAACTGGTTTGTAATATCATGATTTCCATGCAAAACACAGAAGGCTGGTAACTAAGCAGACATTATTTTCTGTGCAGGTTTTGTAAGGATTCTACATAAGGAAGTTGTCAATTTCTTTGTCGTTATAGATAGACAGCATCTTTTTTTTTTTTCCTGTAAAGACACTATTAATTTAAGTCCTTGCTGCTGAGAGTGTGAATTTTCTTGCTCATTCAGTGGAGGTAGGTTTTCTTGCAGAAATATTTGCTTCTCCTGTAACATCCTTTGGGTATGCTCCGGTTAAAACAAACAGGAAGAACAGAAGATAACACCAAAGTTCTCAGGTATTTATTTTTACTAATTTCCAGTATACAAGATATTTTAAAATATTGTCTATGACTATACAAGAAATATAAATGAAACTGTGCTTTTTGTGGTGGCTAAACTGCTAAGTTTGAGATTTGAAGTTTTATGAACGCAGGCTGTGTGTATTTATTTATAAAATTCTTCAGTATTCTAGGTATTTATCTTGCTCATATGATGATGATAACTGGTAGAGATTGGAATTCAAGTGGTATTGGTAACCTCTGTGCTGGCAAAAGCATATCACGGGGAAAAAGTACGTATTCTCTTTTTTCGTCTAGGATAGATCTACTCATTACAATTTCAGAAAGGCTTTGAGAGTTTGGGGGCATGAGTTGGATACGAGTCCTGTGTGATTAATCATTCTGTCAAAAAAATGAAAACAATGGATCTAAGTATGATTCTTCCTCTGAACATCAATAATGAAAATACAGAAAGCTTTTCCACAATTATATTAAATATGAATTATATTTGGAGTGCCTATAACAAAAGTGTTCTCTCTGTAATCTGGTGCAATTAATTTTTAAACAAGAACAACTAATGAGGATGGTTTCTTCTCTTCCAATAATTTTGCATGTATAATAAAGTGAAAGAAGTTTCAGATTCAGAAGCATTTCAGCTGACAAAATAAACCAGTTTATAAAGGTATTCTTGGTCCAAACGACCCTTATGAGTCTTCTAATCATCCTCATATATCACAGTACATTATCATTGCTCATTACTTGCCATGAATAGCATAGTTCATAGCACTATGATATTCATATACATTTTGGATCATACTGATTTTGTGAGACTAGCACTTTTGTGCTACATACCGCCCCTGGTAAAAGCTATATTTGCATTAGATTTTACTATCTGCTACATCAATTATTTGGTTTGACATTATCTTCCACATTCTTTTTACTGTCACATTGTTTTCCTCACTGGACTTCCTTGAAATACTCTGTCAGCAGAATGTTCAGATACATTTGGTAAAATATTGTTACAAAAATATCTGCTTGTATACTACTGAGAATAAACAAAGTTTCACTGAGACATTTGATTTATGAAGCTCTATACATAATCTTAAAAAGATAGCATATGCCTAATATTTCAGGCAGTGTCATAAAATACAGTTCTGACACGTTTTATGTGGCAAACTTGTCCTGCATAATGCACTTAAAAGTGTATAATCAACAGAACTCAGTGAAAGTTTTAAGGTCTAATACATCTATTCCAAAATTTATAGCCATTAAAACGTTTGGATGATGTCAGCAGTGATTTGAGGTGAAGATAGGCAACAGGGGGACAACAGAGAGAAAATCTTGGCTATCTAATTGCTGCTGGCTTGAACAGAATCAGCTATAACTCTTCTCAAGCTCGTAGACTGAGATCAGTACATGAACTCAGAAAAAGCACTTTCTAAATATCTGTATAAAAATACACATGAAACTCTAACTCAGTTAATGTCATAGCAGGCCAGTGGACCCACCGTCACATGTGTGAGTTTTCTGCTGAAGATAGTACAAACTGTACATGTTTTTTCTTTTGCCAGTTGATGTATGGAGGACATTTTTGGATGCTATTTCTATTGACATAAATTTTCTGCTGAATGTTAAATATGTGTCTCTGTCTAGGGTGTACCTCCTCTGCATCTTTCTAACATTTTCCTCTTGGTGCCTGTAACCTCCTTTAAAAAAAAGAAAATAAAAAAGTTCTCCAATAACTAATTTGTTTCATATGAAGTACATTGTCTGATGCTACTTGAAATTCTTTCTTGGGCACCTTCTCTCTCCATGGATGTTGTCATTATTGTTTTTACTCTTAAAAGAGAAACTTACGGGAAACATTCTCAGCTACAGAAAACATGTCATCAATTAGCTCTTTAATTTTGAATTTTGGGACTATTTTGAGGATGGTAGTGCTGTGAAGAGCTTTGGTTTTGGAAAGGAGTGTATTTGCTCTTCTTTCTCTCATGCATGTTAGAGAATGTTTTCTTTGTTTCTGCTAGGGTGATCATTAAATCTATCCATGTGTAAAATGGAATGATAGTTTTTGTGCACTAGTGTCAGATCTATTTTAAATACATAGATTTTTTTTTCATTTGGAGAGAGCCAAATTAAAAAAAAATAAAGAAGAGATAAATTGAAACTATCAAGTTCTTCATATAACAGTACGAGTTTATGGGGTGGAGCAAACAACAATTTCCCAATGCCACAAAGTATTTCTTTTTATATTCCCTCTTTTCTCATCTGTTTGGAACAAGAACTTTTCATTCTTTCTCAACCGTAAGACAGTTTATAGTTTCTCAGTAAGCAGTGAGCAAGTTATAAAGTGAATTTCCCTGATCAGATATTGAGGAATCTCTTTCAGGCATCTTTGGGGGCTTCTGCTCTAGCTCCTTTGGCTTCCAAACTTTGTCACTGTGCTCAAACTTCCAGCTCTGGGGAAAAGTCTTTTGGGGAGAAATAAGTGATCAAAAGGATTGCTTAAAAAAAGACATGAAAAGTTGGCAAGAAAACCTGTTGTCTGCCTCTTTTCAAAGTGTTTTATTTAAAAGTAATAACTTAGACCAGTTCTATCGTACTGCATTCTAAACTCTTCATTATGTGTCATCCGTTGTACAGCTTTCTAGTAATTATGAAGCAGCTGGATGTCTCTAAACTCTTTTGTTGTATAACCAAGGTGAGAGTTAACAATTCTGATTTGTTCAGTTGTCTGTCTGTTTGTTTTTTTGTTACAGCTGCACCTCTTAAGTAGCAAAGCCTATGGATATAGATGTACTTGCCTATATAAAAACAATCAACAGTTTGTCAAAAGGGAAAAGGAAGAGGGTTTAAAGGCTATACTAATCTATGAAGAACAAGTGTATTGCTGGATTATTTTACAATTACCATCTTTGCAATAGTCAGATGTTTATCATACATAGATCATAAAGTTTGCTGCTATTTGTCTCGAGTACCAGAACATACCACTTGTTATTTTGTGCATTATTCTCAGAATTTTTGCCCTGGGAGCTTGAGATTTGGAGAAATTGAAGAATTTTTCCTTGAGTCTTAAAGAGGATCTACTCTGTACATATTTGCACATCTTTCTAAAGCACTTTTTAATGTGTTAATAAAAAACTTAAGAGAAATATTTTCATGTGTGGCTTTACAGTATAAATTATGTATGTCAGTCTCACATATTTCCCAGTAACTAATACATCATTAACAGACTATCCTTCAAATTGATGTCTCAGAAGAGGTAAACTTTCAGGCAAATTTTTGAATATTCAGTATTTTTCCATGAAATGTCAAAAGAAGCTGACATATTATAAGAAATAAGTTGCCTTCAAGCAAGGTTGTTACCTTATGTTTTTCTCTAAGTAGTCATCACTTTGTTATTTACAGAAAAAAACCTGACAGTTTGATTTTTTTAAATTTTTTTTTAATACCAATTCCTTGAACGCTGATAAGATCAAAATCCTTGACAGCATCTAACACCATAATCTAACCTTTGTTTAAAAAAAAAAGCATGATAAATTATAAAGTCAGCATTATCGGGATCTTCCTTTCTAAAATTTTTCTTTTCAACTTCTAAAGATATTATCACTTTCCTTTTTTTGTTTCAGCCTAGCCTTAAAATCTCCGTATTTTTAACTTTCCAGAGGCAAACTTGACGACCTTGCTCTGGGAGGTGGTTGAGTCACCATCCCTGGAGGTGTTTAAAAAATGTGTAGATATGGCACTTCGGGATATGGTTTAGTAGACATGGTGGTGTTGGGCAGATGGTTGGACTTCATGATCTTAGAGGTCTTTTCCAGCCTGTGATTGTATGATTATCCATAGGTGGGATAAGATTATTTGTGTATTCTTGGGAAATAATGCAGTGCTGCTGACAGATTTTCACTCTACATAATTGCAAGAAACCTTGCCAATTCTCACAATTGGGCAAAAGGGTAAGAAAATAATTTTAAAAAAATGTTTCAACTTGACTGTGCTTACATTTTCTTAATAAAGAATATGAATTATTATTTCTTTATTGAACATGGGAATTTATTATGTACACATAGTTTATTAATTATTTAGGGGTTTTGTCTCAATCTCTGTGGAGTTTGGGCCATCCAGTCAAATGGTGCTTTCTGCAATAATAATATTACATGAGTAACATCTAGAGGATAGCGAGACTCAGAAATGGATGAAATGAACTGCATGACAAAAAGCAAAATAGCAAAACACAGGTTGTCGTACATTTGCACAACTTGTACAAAAATTGCAAATAAATTAAAGAATAAATTTTAAAGTAAGCTTTCATGTAACTTAGAAGTTAATTGAGAAAAAGGGTGATTCAGCTGTGATTTGTTTTCTGTCATTTAGTAATCACTACGTCGTATTACATGTAGAGCCACTGGAAGCATGTTCTGAAGAACATTGATATACATATCGCTTTTAATATCTGTGTTGTTTTATTAAGGGTATGTGACAGTCAGTCCAGGATTGAATTCTAGTTGCAGTTTAAACTTGGAGATTTTACTTGTCCTTAGTTTTGGGTTGGTTTGTTTTGGAGATTAGCAGCCATGTCTTCAGCTTTGCTGAGATCTGTGGAGCTAAGCTAATTTTCCCCAGCTGTTGATATGGCACAAGGATGGGAGCTGTATGTGAATCTATTCACTAGGAAAAATAGGCCAGATTGTCAATGAGAAAACAACATTGGCATCTTTTTCTTTGGAAATCATCTGGGTAATGCAAAGGGAGTTATTACACCCCTATCTGGATACCTAGAGGTCCAGATGCTCGGTAGAAAAGGGGACCAGAGTGTTGGCGGTATAAATCAGATCAGCAAAGTCACGGGAACTGTGTTGCTTGAACTGACTAGGCATTTGGGACAATGAGGCTATTAATAAAAGTTATGACTTCCTAGGTATGAACTGAAGTGTCAAATAAAACAAACAAAGTAAACGAACAAAGTAAATAAATATTTGACAATGAATGGATAGAAAATATTGAGAAGTTCTTAAATATCAGACTGCATATTACTTCAGCAGCAGATGTGGCATGCTTTGATGTGTAAGACCTTCACATGTGGCTTGGAATAAATTTTGAGGTTGTACACTGACAAGGGAGTTAAAAATAGAAGCAATTCCATAGCATACGAGTCAAAATATACTCCAGATCAAATAGGCTTGCAACACTAGAATGCACCAAGTGACTAAAATAATTAAGGGAAAGCAATTGAGATATAAAGACATAGACGAATGTTCTTACTGAGACCAGTGTAGCATTCATTCTCCTAGTGAAAGATGCACAGCAGCTTTTGTCCTCAGAGATAAGAACATAGCGCCAAATCTGCAGTGAGAGCTGCCTAGCAACTAACCTGCCTAGTGAGGCCAATGCAGAAGTTAATCTCTTTAGTAAGCAAGTGTAGCTATTAATTTAATTAGTAAAGGCAGTGTACCGTGAATCAGTATGGTAAACCAGCAAATTTTTTAATGAAGATTTTTGAAATTCTAACCTTGAGTGGGCACGTCAGGGATTGCCTCCCTATTACAGTGGTACACCTCACACAGTGGTAAACCTTATTAAAAATAAAGTTCAGAATGCTATGCCTCGAAATGGGATCCTATGAGAGTCTCTGCTGAAAAAAAGGCTTTTCTATACACAAACAATAAGAAAGAATTTATTTTTATTTTAGGCTGTGAGAGAGGCTTAAAAGACTGGAGGTCCCAACAGCCCCTTCACGCATTTCTCACCACTTTCATCTCTTATGACTTGTGTTCTAGCTATTAAACAGATGATGACAGCTCCTGAGAGCAGCGGTGGATGTAACCACTCTGGAATGGGGAGAATCTGTAAGAAGTACTCTGTGGTATATGGACAACTCCATGTTCTAGTTAGGCAAACTTCCAGTTCAGAGGAAAGTAGAAAATGTTTTCAGGAAATCCACTTACTTGAGTTTTTGTCATCAAAATGAAGACTTTTTCTTCTGTATCTAAGGAGGAATGTAATAACATTTAGCAAATATATACTAAATGTATAGACTTCTATAAATACTATAAATATCTACAGTTTTCACCCCTGAAAACTGTACTGTTGGAAACTAGGTTATGCAACAATATCTAATTTACGTCATTTGAGCTGCAAATTAGACGTGAAGATTTTTTGCCAAGTAACCTGAAGGTCTTTTTCTCCCCCCAAAATATGAGACCTGACATTTGATGCAAACTTATGTATGCTAAAAGCAAAAGTATTTTTTATTGATAAATAGTTTTATAAGTTCCCCTGCCAATCCTGGAGAAGATGAAAAGGTGATGTGTCCAATGGCTAATGTGAAATCTTCTGAGCTGTCACTTTGGTCAGGTGACCAAAATTTTAAATCACAACCTGCGTGTCAAAGAGTTTGGAACATGTGCATGTGGTGTTGTATGCAGGCATATAATTTATTTATTCTATGGAAATATCCTTTAATACTACTTTAAGAAAGAGAAATTTATTCACTTAATTCCATTTTCAAGACAGACAAAAATGAAAGTTCAATCATAAAAACTCCAATGTAAGATGCTTTCCTAGTGGAAAAATGAAATAATTTCATGGTTCTTGTATGTAATTAAAATCTGTCTTTTACCTTTTGCTAACCAGAACAGTAAAGATTATTCACTGGAGGATTTCAGAGAGCACTTGAGACTATGAATTACTCTTGTAAGGTACTTGTGATTTGAGTTTGACTGGAATCAGTGAAAAATGTTATTACTGTGATGGGATTAAAGGAAAAGAATTAAGCTCTTAGTGTTACCTGTGCTTGCCATAAGTATATGCATATGAATTTCTGTGTGGGTAAATGCGCACAACTAGTATTTTTTCTGTAAATAATTTTCTGGCCTTAATAAAGCAGTGTAGATTTTTTTGTTGTTATTGGTTAGTGGCATGGAATGTATCAGCAGGTAGTGAAAATTGGTGCAACAATAGCTAATTGTGTGCTTGGCTCTATGGCAGTAATAGGTAATGGTCATCAAAACAGTACTAGTTTCCTCTGAGACCAAAATGAAATGTACGTAAAGACATTTTTAGTTCAGATGTTGTCCAGCTGCCTATTCGTGACCTTGTTCTTCCTTCCCCTCTCCCAAACATGTATAATGAATCAGATAGCAATTGAAGCTTCTAAATGCTCAGCAAAATTTGCTCAAAACTCCTGAAAGGTGATGGTTAGAGCAGATCTTTTTAGTTCTCTATTCTTTTTTTTCTGCACTTAGTGTGAATTATTACAACCATTGTTCTACAAATTCCTGCTGGTGAGTGAGCAGACATGAGCTTTACAGAACAGGTGAATTTAAATGGCATTTTGAATGAAGAGAAGATTGTATTTCAATGCTACATCTATATTTTATTTGGTGAAGTTTCAGTAAAAGTTGGTAGCGAGAAATACTGTTCTACACCATAATATTTTATTGTCGACAAATATGTTTTTGAGTTATTCTAATAACTTCATTCATATGCTAAATAATCTAAAGAGGTGCTTTGTGTTGTGGGATGGATTAAGCATTTATGAAAGGTAAGAATCCTTTTTACTTATTGAGTGCAAAGCAGACCTCAAAATGCTTTAAATGCAGTTCTGGCTTCAGTGAAGCCTATGAGAAGGTGATCACCTTTTAAGCACCAACATTTAATTCTATGTATTCTTAGCTGTTAAGGAAAAATGTCTGTGTTTGGTTTTGTCTGTTTGTTTTACTCCCCTCACTAAGATTTCATAGCTGTGAGTATGCTGTCATGTAGAATAAACTGGTATGGAGTTTGGTGCATCAAAGCAAAGTTTTGACTTCAGTTTGTACAGCTTAAGTGTGCGAATGATAACCATATATTCAGCCCTGCTATAATAATTTATGTGTTGAAAAAATCCCTAATATTTGCAGAAAACATAAATTAGTACTTATGTAAATTTCTCAGCTAACACTGGCTATAATCTAGTATTAAAGGATGTTAAAATACATACTCCAATCTTGTGATGGAAGGTTAGTCCAGCTTCCTGTTGTAAAGCTATATCCATAGTTAATATTATTTTAAAACACTGAAAAGTGTTAAAGATTTGTGACACCTAAAGGCAAAAGCAACCCTTCCCTTTTTATACTTTTTTTCCTTTCTTTTATCCCTTTTTAATATCTCATGTTCAAATGCTGCTCCATGTTTTTGTACATCTGAGTACGCTGGTGTTAGGAAAGCTGTTTCATTGTAATTGTCATTGAAACTTTTTTAAACCAGCTATATGTGTGCTGCTTCTGTCAGGCTTTGTTTTAAGAGTACAGTTATATTGTTGCCTGCTATTTTGCACTGCAGCTTGAATTTATCTTTTCACCATCTTTGTAAAAGTGACACTACCTCTAAAATTTATAGATAGATTGAAGATGGGAGCTCCCAGTTCAAACCTAAACCAATTGTAATCATGCCTGATAGTGCTGCTGTAGTTAGAGATTTGTTACTATTTCCATTACAATCCCCTGTTCCTAGCAGTGTAAGTATTTGCTCTGGGGTGAAACATGTCATAAAAGACACATCAAGGGAGTAGCTTTGATTTTAAGTTTAGAAACACAAAACCCAAACATTTTTCAATCAAAGAGAGATAAGGAAAGGAAGTTTTCAACTTTCAGCCACTTTTATACACTTCTGAAACTTGTAACTATCTCTTTTATTGTGGTGAACAGCTCAGGGGGTGAGAGAAATGGAAAAAGAGTGACAGAAAGAGGGTACAGAACAATCATTTCATGATTATTTTTTTTAGTAAGACTTCTGGGAAATGTGTTACCAGATAACAAATCGCCACAGGAGAGGTCTAACCAGTATCTGTGCAATCATACGGGGAGTGGGTATGCAGTTCCCTAGTTACTAAAAGATAGTTGCCAGTGCATGTGTGAAAACACAAGTGCATCTTTTTATATATTCACGTTTTTAGGATACTTTTGCATATGTGCCTCTTGCTGATGCTTAGCTTGATTAAGAACTGCAGGGAGCCAGAAGAAATGTGTCTGCCGTAACAGCTACAAATTCAGTAATCTATTAATCAATCTGGATTGCCTTTGCTCTGCCTTTGTATCATGAGCTTCCACCATTTTATTACAAGTCTCGGGCCACTCAATGCCAACTTCTTCAGTCCCCAGATCTTGAAATCGTGTATTAACAATAACTCAGGGCACACCTACATGAACAGCTTTTTCATGTGAGTAGCTCTATTGAAAGAATTACCCAGAGGAGCAAAAGCACACTCATCCAGATGTGTTTGCAAAATGCATCTTGCCACTGTTCTTGTTTTAGACCCGCTAAAGAGGGCAGTATTTATCTTCTATTTAAAAAAAAAAAAAAAAAAAAAAAAAAAAAAAAAA
>Ga0065711_1009633_pt1 | contig 11388 bp, 9 predicted proteins | sample Hoacrofraction12_FD_59098 | JGI IMG/M metagenome (GOLD analysis project Ga0065711, IMG submission 59098) | Hoatzin crop microbial communities from Cojedes, Venezuela - Epithelial fraction 12 v2 (version 2) | ecosystem: Host-associated > Birds > Digestive system > Esophagus > Crop | place... | reverse complement strand
ACATTCTAGCTCTTCATCCAGGTCGTTGATGAAGAAGTTAAACAAGACTGGGCCCAGTACTGACCCCTGGGGGACACCACTTGTTATATGTATATATATATATATATATATATATATGTTATATGTATACATATATATAGAGAGATATGCAGATTCAGTAGGCTACATCACTAATGTTTCCAAAATACCCATATAGAGAATGTACACTCAAACTTAATGGAATTTCTTCACCAAAGAAGTGATAATCTTCGCACTTTTTTCTCCTTCAAAATGGCATAAATTCAGAACTTACAAATTTGAACAGGGTGAGTAGCTGGGTGAGAGATCCAGAAGCAACCTTCACTTTCTGACTGCTGATGCAAAGGTCACCGAGACCACATGGAAGCAGAAGCCCATGTGAAGTCAGATGCTCTGGTACTGCCTCCAGTTTGGCTCAGGTTATGACAGCAGTCACAGGTAAAGACCTGTGTCTGCTGATGAGCAAGACATGAATGATCTCTGTCCGCTTGAAATCCTTTTGTGCTAATTTTGTCAAAGATGCAAAAGGGGCAAAAGTAGAATATAGCAGAGGGCTGACGGGTGCCAGAGGTAGTCTTCTACTTGACCTAGCTCATTCACGGGAGTGTAAACATGAAAAGGCAGCACGCAGCCACTTTTTGTGTTTAAGTGGATTTCTTCTGCTATCTCCTCAACTACTGGTAACTTCTCATTGTGTGGTCCTTCAAAGACCCATCATACTGGAATTCATAATATCTATCCATTTTTTTTATAAACAGGTGAGCATTGCCACAGCTGATGAGACCTCTACTTGCTATGAGGCAGTATCCTATCTCCAGAACTCTACCTTTGACCCCAATTGATTTCTTATGAGGAAAGAGCTAGAAATCTTGAAGCATACCAGGTTGGAACAAAAAGTGTTCCTATAGGCAGATTTTTCTAACTCACATCAGTTAAAACTTGGTTCATGTCCAAAAGAATGAAGACTAATCCTTACCACAGAACTGAATCCTTACCAATGCAATTCTGAATATTATGTCTTCATTTTCTACTTGAAGCTGTTGTGTAGCATAGCTATGTGTTGTTAAAAGAGCTTTTCTTTACCCTATATTAACTGAATTTCAGTTGTGGAGACAGGCCCTATGCTTTTCAGCAGTTTTTTAATTTTTATATAGTTATACCTGGCAGCCATAACACACAATCTCTAGCAGACAAAGTGAACCCTTACTACCTTATTTATAAGTGTTTATCCAACACTGATATGAATGATCTTAGATAACACCATTGTCTTCAATTAGAATAGGAATTAATCGTTCTTGTCAATTTATTGTAGCTTTTATATGATTCCAGAAAAAAAAAAAAAATAAAACTTTCATGTGGAGCCTACACATTTTAAATCTAAGTTTGTGTTGATAAAAAGATTTAAAACCGCTGCAATTTTCAAGAATAACTGAAAGTCAGTGTGCTTTGGACAATTTAAATAATCCTACCTTTACCTGTTACATTGGCAACATTCACATCCATCTTGTACTGAGAAAGAAAACCTCCTGGCTTATAAAAAGCACCTTGTCCTTTCCCTCTGTTACTTGGATGAACTAATAAAATATGTATGTAATAGTAACTGGTCTGTTTTCTCTCATAGCTCTATTCTTTATTCCTTTGTAGCTCACTCATTTTTCATTGCTATCACTTGATCGGTTGTTACTATTATATATTCCAGTTACTATTATATAATCCAGTTTCGACAGGAAAATTCTTGGAACAAAATCCTGTTGTGCTTTATTTGTAGCGGAGATGCTATGAATTTATACGACAGTACATAAACAACTGCAAAACTCAAGCAAAGTAAACCCAGATGTAAATCCAAGTTCCAGTATTTGTCTTCCTGTTGTATTTCCTGTTCAAGGATTTCTGAGATTAACAGATGTTGCTGAATCAAGCATCGCAGTTCTGTGAAAAGGTGCATATATAATAGTATCCTCATTTTACATAAAGGAAAAAAGTGCTGTAGAAATAATGATTCTGCTTCTGGAGTAACAAAACAAGCATGTATACTCGCCATGCTTTAATCATAAACTATTCTCCTCATGTTTTAAATGGTCATTTTTAAGTCTTCTACTGCAGAGAAATCCCTGCCTTAGCCCCTCCGGCTGAGAAGCAGGCATGCTTTTCATTTGTTCCAAACCGATGAGATGGCTTTTTACTAAAATAGTCTACTTTTTGTTCTGTGCATTTCATTTCTAGTTGGATTCAAATGTCAACAAATTGATCTTTGGCAAACTAAGCTTTCCACTATGTAATATAATTTCCTCATTGAACTAATTACTTCATTGTATCAGTTAAAATATTGCTTTTAAAGTAATTGGGGACTTACATATCCATGTTCTTTATGCAAATGAAAATTAATAGCTATACTTAGTAAATGGGAAGACTGCCTAAGTGATAGAGCTGTTCCCAACCTGGAAATCCATTTTCTACAACAGAAACTCAGTTGTTAACCCGCTCCTGAATTTAAGCTACGATTTTTATGCCTCTGTGTCTAAAATGACACTCCTCAACCCAGATCTAAAATTCTAAATACAAGTGGCTCCCTTGTAAAACTGCCTGTCACCTTCAACTACCTCTAACCCAGTAAGACACAGTGCTCTCACTTTCTCAGTGCTGAATTATCTGCTCAGTTGTTTCCTTGAAACCCACAGAAATCAGGCTTTGTTGAAGGGAAAGACCTGGCTCAGAATCCGCCTAACTTCTTAAAACAGGTGCCTTCTAGCATCACAGTGTTTGGGCGGTCATTGCAAACAAATGGGAGGGGGTTCCTCTCTCCCAGGCCACCAGTTATTTTCCAGAGTGAAACACTGAACTCCTGGCTGTGCCTTCAAGACCCTATGATGCTGATCACACGGCTGATTCAGCCAGGCATTACAACTGCTCACTCAAGTCGGGCTAGAGGTCTGAAAGGTCAACAACAATCTTCAGGCAAAGTTTTAAACATTCGGCTACTGAGGACATGAGCCAAACACAGCCAAGGAGGGGAGAACAAGATCTGCCATGGAGTCACACTGTAGAAAAAAAGGGTGAACTGGCACCATAAGCAATCTTAACTCACAGCATCAGAAGCCAGGAACATGCTGTGAGTAGGAAAGAGTAAATCAGAAGGCACAGTAGTTCTGTGAACAATAATGATTGATAAGATAATATCTTTTTTCTGTTAATTCTCAGGTATTGCTTTATTAGACTTGCTTGTCCATATCAGGGACTCCAATTTAAACCTATGCTTATGCTCTGCAGACACATCAGGACATATGGAAGAGTGAAATATTTCTATTAAACAAGCTGTGCTTCGTATATTACGATAAAGTATGCTGCTTGCAGTTAAGATTATACTTCTGCACTTACCCAAGGGGCAACATTCAGATATTCAACTGTTCTTGTTTTAATTAATAATTCTCCTGATTTCATTTCAAACAATCTCACTTAAGGAAAGGGGAGAATGATTGTTATGGATTGTGAAATATAGGAGCACTGGGAGGGAACTGAATGTGCCAGCTGGGAATATACAAAGGAGGGAATGAGTCATGCAACTTCCAGTCATTCGGAAAGGGGCACTCACTGGGCAGGGCTGCAATTGTTAAAATTTATGTATCGAGCATTTATTCCTCTGTTGAATGGATAAATGATCTGCTAGCAGATCATAACGATCATAAATGATCTGCTAGCAATGCTGTGATAAAGCTTCTGTCAGCAATTGTATTATAGGGATTTATAATACAGATCTTAAATAGTGCATCCTGGTCACTAAAATAACTCCAGAGTCAGACTTTGGATCAAGTTATCATAACCAAGCAGCTGACTAATGCCCACAAAAATATCCGTATGCATGGGAGTCATCTTTGTGGGAGCTGGTTGGGTAATTGTTTGTCTAGGGTTCTTCTTGCTTACAAACACCTCTATACAATGTACGGGTACGTGGTTATGTGAACATGCGTTTCTGTGTGCAGGTGCTCTAAACAAACACATGAACACATATGCATACCTATATAAGTTTTTTAGGCCAAAACAAGAAGTATATATTCTTAAGGCTGAGTTAGAAGTGAATCTACTACTCCGCAGTAAATGCCAGTAACAGAAATGCTGACAGTACTTTAAACATAATAATGTTGAGACATAATTTATAGGACTTTTTCTTAGTCAGATGCCTGTGTTTGAAAATGTGCTTCCATAAGAGTTTCAAAAAAGGAATACATTTCATATTGTTTCAATTAAATTGCTGAATTCTTTAACCAGTTGATGGCTTCCCCAGTGCCGAAGTTCTGATATTCCAAATGCGAACTCAGTGGCCCTCCGTGACTTCTGTCAACTCTTAATGTGGCCTTGGTGCATAAAACTTGTTGTAAATTACAGGATCTCACAACAATAATAATTTGAAAATGGAAGGGAAGAACATGTTTAGCTAATCCTCTGCTAGTTGATGCAAATGTAGGGCAGGTAGGGCTACTCTGCAGGAACATCAAGCATTTTCGGTGTAAGTGCCTTTCTTTATGGTCTGCCAGGGCTGAAAGAGCAATCCCAAACACGTTCCAGTGCATCTTGTTACTCATCAAGGTAAAGCAGTCCTCCAGGAGTTCCAAATGGTAATTGGATTTGTACGGAGCCTGCCAAATTAACATTGCCTGCTTCAAAATATAAAACTTGAGCAAAAAAAGGATGGGAAATTTTGAGTTCCAGTTGACAATGTATTCTTATCTCATCATGCTACTATAGAGGGTCTTTGGTGCATGACATAAGAAATCACTCCCTTGATGCTGTAACTGTGGTATAGATAGACATGGTTTGGTGTATTGATAGACACAGTTTGTGAATACATCAAAAATCTACCTTTGCACATTAACATATAAAAGATCATGCAGACTACGCTGGCATTACTGGAATTAAATCAAGAGTTTAATTTGATTCAAATGCTGTTGTGACACTTGACAACTGGATTATAAGAGTTCATAACAAAAACTATAACTAAAGCAAAAATCAATCTCAAGGGATGACAATCATTAAAAAACATAGCACTGAACCCCTGCCTGAAAGAGACTAGCTGATTTTAGAATATTTCTAACATGAAAACAATGCTTAGCTCCTAAAGTTTATTTCAGTATTCTGTTGTCAGGTATACGTAAATAAATATTTGCATGTGTTTATATATATGAAAACAACACCTGTGTTCACGGAGAGAAGTTCTGCAGAATGTTCTTCACCTTCATGATATTGTGCGCAGTGGATTAGGTGATCTGTATCTATTATATCATTGCTTAAATAGCAAATAACAATTACATTAAACAAGAAAACATTTCTTCTTTCAGTCTTCAAGTAATTCAAAACTAGTCCCAACCTCACGAAAACTGCATTAAGCCACTGAAGGTTATGACTTTATTTTGACTTACAATGACTGAAAGTTTGGTCTCAGAGCCATTAGTTACACATTTGTAAGCAATTTCCTTTTCCAGTTATGCTATGGTTCATGTTTTTCACGTGCAATTATAATTACAAAATGAGTGATGATTTTCAGATATAGGAAGCTAAACTAGTGGTCCCACAACCTCTTAACTGATTCCTTTGCTCCTATAAGAGGCTCAACATTTTTGAAGAACGCACTTTTTCAGCCTAAAATCAGTAAAGCACTTACCCTTACGTTTAAATCTAACACATTTGAATTCTCTTCTGACTAGAGATGATTTCCAGAAGTGAGAGACTTAAGATCCTATCTAGAGATTTCACAATCCAATTTTAGGTGCAAAGCTTGTATGTGTGTATATATCTCCATACTTTATCATAATAGAAATGCTCTTGCTGAGCCGAGATTTTCAACTTATTAAAAACAATAGGACTGTTTACAGCAATGCTGATTGCTAATGATACTTATCACAGAGATTTCCATCTCCACTTGGGTTTGGCAAGACCGAAAACTCATACTGTAAATTCAGGCACAAAACCTAGGCCACTCTAAGTTTGGGATTTCAACTCTGCTCCCTGGACCTGAAAAATACGAAGAAATGGTAGACTGAAATGTACACTTTAGGAGGAAATTTTGAGAGATAACATATATTCTGTCTGATACTGGGAATTTCATTCTTAGGTACAGGAAACTCATGTCTAGGTGGTGAGACTGTCTTCCCCAGGTGCTTTTCTCTTCCCAGTTTATGACTGTTGGAGCTCTCATAACCGTTTTTCCATCTGCATTCTCTCCACCGATTTCCTCCAACCTATTCCCCTCACACCTCATGTCTGGCTTAGGTCTTCTAAGGAATTAGCTGAGGATGGAGTCAAAGGCAGCTGCACTCTCAATTTGTAACACTTAGAACCATCTTGTCATGTACAGAGCCATCTTTAAATGTTCTGTAGCATAGCTACAGATATGGAAGTAGAAAAAAAGAGGAACGATGAGATTACGAAACCTCTCTTCCAGCACTTCAGGATGAAGATTGGGATAAAGTAACTTGGAATGGAAGAGATTTAGTAATCTCCCTGCTATTTTACTTTCAAATGTGTGAACCTTAGGGGGAAATGCCCCATATATCACCGAGTTCAGTTATGTTGATGTTGCAAAGACCATTCGCTGCTATTCTTACGTAGTCAGTGTCAGAGGTTCGGGTATCTGAGCTCCAATAGAGGCAGCAGTTTAAGTATTAGTTGTGGTATTTTGCTCAAGATATAAATCCTGAAGAAATCTTGACAATGAGAAATGGAGATTAGACCATGGCCAGGAAAAGACTGTCACTGACAGTCACAGAAAAAGAACTGCCTTGATAAAACATTCAAGATATCTGACAGGGAAAGAGCTATAACAATATTACACTAGGGAACTACTAGAAGTCTTAACAAAAATCAAAGAATATTATAAAATTTACTTTTAAGATAATCTGAACATGTTTTTAAAAGCCTATAATACTGAACTAACTTTCTGTACCTCTGCCCTTCAGTCCTCCTTGAACTATGGTCCCAGGATAAGCTGCCATGCACAAGCATCTCAGAATTATTTCTTCCAAAAACTTCAAAGATGGCAGGTGTGGACACTCATGCTACCACTGAAGAGCACCATTGATTTTAACTGTGCGGCAGCTCCTGTGCTATCCAATACAGTAACCAAAGCAAACAAATAATGGAAATGTACCAGCAAGAAGTCAAACTCGACTTTCAGGTACTGTAGTATTGCGTAACATGATTTGTGCTTGCATTATTCAAGGACATGCTGATGTTGAGTAATGCCCTTAGCTTACCTAAGAGGCAACCTAATCTTTAGTGAGGCTACAACTCAGGAAAAAATATGATCAACTATAGCATTGTAAATTTTATATTGAGATGGGGGGGGGGAAGTGAAACATGTAGGATGCTAATGTCCATACAACAATTTCTTACACCAATTATTTGTCATAGGCAAAGATTATCCCATTCCAAAATTCACATGTTGCTTAGATGTTCAACACAAAATGGAGGAAAGAATCTTTACATGATTTTTCTCCTGTGGGCGTAAACAGCTATTTTTAACCTCAGCTACCAAACAGAACTGACTGAGACAGAATTAGATTATACTTCCAACCAATACTTTTGTACCTTGCAAATATACGACAGCTGCGATTCTGAAAGATTTAGAACTAAGTTTGTTACTATCAGTTGTTGCTAAGAGATGCATTGCCTTTAGTAGAAGAATGAATATGCACCCACATACTAAGGAGATTGATGAACTAAAAGTCATCAACCCAATACAAAATCACTTGTTTATATTACAAAAGGGTCTGAAAATATTTTCTTGTAGGAAAAAATCAGCGTTATTGCACTTTGTGTTCATCATGAGTTTTGTTGACTTGCCTCCTTGCACAAGGTGTACTCAGTGACGACATTTTTAAAAATGCAGAATGATTGAAAATCACGCTGAAGACTATAACTCTTCTTGCAGAAGACTCAAGAAATTAAACCATTAAACCATACATTTTTAGTATCGAGTCTTTTTTGAATGATATTGCAAAGTCTAAAGAAGTCTGAGCCTCACTGAGAAAAAGCTTACAATGGAAGATAGATATCAGATGTTTTAATGTAGTTATGAGTATTGCATTTACTCATAACTGTTTCATACAGGTATGAGTAGTACATTGTTACTATCATCATTTTAACAGCTGCCTCTTCTTTATCGCTAGCTCATGTATTCTCCAGTTTCACTTGCCTCTGCTCGGTACAGCATGCTGAGTTTCTATACTTCTCTCCAGACTTCTTTTGCATTTCCTAACCTATGTCCATAATTTACTTCTCATATATCATTTTGTTGACAGATTTTTTTCACATTTGTATTGCTCTATAAAAAGGAGAACTTACTTTACCTCTGGTAGCATGCTTCACAGATAGATCATCTATGTTAAGAGGTGATATCTGAGTTGGTGGGGGTAAATGACATAGATGGCAAGGTCTGAAAAAACAACAAAGTTCTGTCAGCAAAAGGCACTACAAAAATATTATTATCCATTTTCAAAGTCTTCTTCTTAGTAACTTTTCCTTGGGTCTTGTGGGGAAATTATTATCCATTACAAAAAAGGAGGAGTTTTAGACCATGTAAAAATGTTCTTTAGAAAAAGACCATCCTCACTAGGAGACAGAGTAGTTGCAGCAATGAGTACCCAGGGACTAAAGCACAACCGAGCTGGACACACTATAAAAGTTTTAATACTTGACAGTGCCAGAAGAAACTGTCCTGACATCAAATTAGCAAAAATCCCTCTCTGATGATGATGTATAAGATACATTATTGGTAGGTAACAATTACTCTAGTATATGTATGGAAAATTTAAGGCAAAAAATGAAGCAGCTTGCGCAAAGTCCTAAGGATCAGCAGTGATGACATTTCCTATAAAATTCAAGTAAATCTTAATTCCCTGTCTGTATTCACTCCACAACTATCCTAATGTTTTTGTTGTTGTTGTATTAATGAAACCGCTTTTTCTCCTTGGAGACAGTCATTATTTTGAAACAATCCTCCCTCTTCCCCCCACCTGCTAGTTAACTCTTGGGGAAAACCGTGCAACTCCAGCTGTGGGAACACAGACAGGGCTGTGCCTTGTTCTAAGAAAATCGCTTCAGGAAGAAGATTGGTGAATGGTTATGAAACTGCAAAGTGGATTCTGACCCGCTGCAGAGTCACTCCATAGCCTGTCTCATAGCAGATAAGCTACGGAAAGCAACAAAATACAGCTTCTCATGCCAAACAGCAGATGGTCACAGATAGCTCCCAACAGCAGATATCGTAATGAACCACTGCTTCCTATAACAACACCACTAGCATTTTTCACCAAGCAACTTTCCCCTCTGACTTGACCAGTTCAAGGACTCAAACATCTGAGGACTGGATTTTACTGCAGTTGGGTTGACCTTCTGGAAGTGGCCACCGTGCCGAAATGTCACATGTAATAGTTGAAATACACACATCTTTGCATGTGGAACAGAACACATGAAAATTCCGGCCAATGATGGGTCACAAACTGGATGTAAAGTACAGAAAACACATACAGAAAGACTCTGTGGGTAGAAACTTGAGGGCAGCTCTTCAACGTGCTTTTGAAGCATCAAAAATATGAGCCAATTCTTAGCTGAACCGTACTGCAGTCATACTATTATCGTGCCTTCAGTTGAATGACTTCAAGTGGAAAACTGGAAGATCTTGTAAACCAAGTATGGTTATCTCGGGTCAATCCCTGAATAGAAAATGTATGTGCTGTCACCACTGGTGCTGGCCATTCATTAGGTAGCTTCTCAGTGGGCCTGAAGGAAGAAGAACATAGCTGGTTGTCAGATGATGCCTGATGTTGCAAAAGCCTTCATTTGGGTAAGACCGATAACAAGGTTGTGACAATTTGTTGTCCTTAAATATCATGCAATGCATCTTATGGATGGATATAGCTTTTATACACAGTTGGAAGGAGAGAAGCAGAATATCTCCCTGGGTATCATGTAACTTTGCATGGACTGCAACAGCACTCCCGCTGAGGGAATACTTCAGCTTTTTTTGGAGCTCTTTGTTCCACATCCTATTTTTCCAACTGCTTTTTACATCTGCAGAGAAAAGATTGAAGAAGAAAGCCCAAACTGACAATGTGTAGTAGGTATCCCTGCTAGCTCCCTTTGTCATACTCTTATTACACATCATGAGTGCCTGTAAAAAGCGCTCCACTGCCTGAAAATATCAAGACTTGGATTAATCCCACCAGATTTTCGGCATAAGCACCTCTAGTCTATCCAAAGCCTGAAATGCTCTTTGTGACAACTATACAATTCAGTTAATTTATAGAGGAAGAGTACTATCGCCTTCCAAAGAAAGAATAAAGCCCTCTGTTTTCCCAGGATGAGTGGCTAAGTATCAGGCTGACTGAATCTGGCCTCTGAAGGCGTAAGAACATGAGAACTGAATGTGAAGGAGATCTTGTACTTGAAATTCAGGCCAGGTATTTTGTCCTCGTAACGCATGAATTCCCCCTGCAAACGAGTGCTTCACTGTGACTTTGAGCTCCCTGCTTCTCACGCTCATGTTTACTCTTGTATAAATTATAAGCACTTGGAGCCAGGAAAAATTATTTGTCATCAGCATGGCCTCTGGCAAGTCTTATCACTGCCACCACGACGCTGCCAGGAATTAGCAGCACTTCCAACCTCAGCACGTCACGAACAAGAAGATTTCAGACCCTGGTTCTTGGGCTGGCAGAGCTTGTTGACCTTTGCGGGCTCCCCGAGCGCCGGTGCCTGCCCTCGTGAGCTCCCTGCGAGCTGGGTGCCACACCACCACTTGCCCTTCGCGCGGGGCTCATCGGTCCAGAGGCCTCTTGTGGGAAGAGCTGCAGGAAGGCCGGGAGCACGAGCTGGTGACCTCGAGTGCCCGGCCTGGTCCAACATGCGTTACGCAGCCCATGGAAATCCTGTTGGCTTTGCAGTTAATAATTCACCTCTCGCTTTCCAGTTCCAAACAAGGGCTTTATTTGCATGGCGCAGGGTAGATTAATCACGCTATTTGCAACTGTTTCAAATGACGGTCCCTCAGCCGGTCTGAGGGGGGTGAAGCCATGATCACCACCCATATTTCCGACGCCAGGGGCAGAGGGCCCGTCAGACCTCTCCCTCACACAAAGCCCTCTGCGTGTGCCCAGCACCCGCTATCAAACCAGAGTGAGCTTCGAGGCCGGACGGAGAGAGGCTACACGGGCCCGCGGCCTCCCGGCACCGGAGCGGTTAACGGCGGCAGCACAGCGTCAAGATGGCGCCGCGCAGGCTCCGCCCCCCTCACCCCCGCCCTCGGCACTCGCGCGGCGGCCGGGCAGGGCCGTGGCGCGCCGCTGTCGCGCGGTGATGAGTCACCGCCAGGGGCGCGGC